>Ga0315906_10001329_pt1 | contig 36913 bp, 32 predicted proteins | sample LakEriMetagenome_4_FD_203526 | JGI IMG/M metagenome (GOLD analysis project Ga0315906, IMG submission 203526) | Freshwater fungal communities from buoy surface, Lake Erie, Ohio, United States - Buoy 2 MA122 | ecosystem: Environmental > Aquatic > Freshwater > Lake > Lake biofilm | place: USA... | reverse complement strand
CGCCTCCTGTGGAGGGGTATACCGTTATTTGGGTGTCCCAAGACGATCCACAGGTGGCAAACGTGTAGGACGCGCCGAGACAAACGTCAACGGTAACATATTCGCCTCCCCAGATGCAGGTGGTAGTTTGCGTATTACCCGGACCGGTTGGATTAAGGGCTGTCCAATACGCATTATTATTTGCACACTGCGCCCAGGACCTATTACTCAAGCACAGAAACCAAACCAAGCCGATGGTGAAGAGACGCGATAGACGATATAGCAATGGTTTAAAGTTCAATTGATTCAGTAAAAGTCTTTCACAAAAGCAGCAGTAAGTTAACTTTTTTACTGAGCACAACCAATAAAACGAGTATAATTTTGTCAATTCAATTACCTACCGATTGAAAGCAACGCAGACTAATGCGAAGGCATAGGCGTTTCAAGTTTCGTTTCGGGTATTATGGAAAGATGTGGCCTTCGCTATGCCTACACTCAAATTCTATGTATCTTAACCTATCCATGCTATCGATTTCTAAGGGCTCTTTGAACGAGACATTGATCCCGTATGTAAATAACGAGACGTGCACATGGCTAGTAAAGCAAAGACACTATTTATCAGGAAGTCACCTTTTGTAATAACTAATCCAAACTCATTTTTCTGTTTTCAAAGGACCAATTAGGAAAAATATGGAAGGATTCGCCTTCCGGCATCCCTTTCCCAATTAGCCATATACCCGGAAACTTCCTTACCTCCTATACCTCATCTTCGAAAACAAGGGCGCAAAACCCAATTGGACGTTCTTGGCCTAGGGCTAAAATCGGGAAAACCCAAGAAAGAGCTATGTCGCATCGCTTCTTTGATGCATACCACAACAGTATATCTCTTACCTTCACCTATTGAATAAAGCAAGATAAATCTACTGCACATCGCAAGGCAGGTAACCACTGCAGCCATGATTAAACAATTGAAAAACAGCTAATATGAACGAGCTCAGCCTTCGGAACGCACAAAAACTGGTAGATGAATGGATTACTTCGACGGGAGTGCGCTATTTCAACGAACTCACCAATACTGTTATTCTAGCCGAAGAGGTAGGCGAAGTTGCCAGAATTATGGCCCGTCGTTATGGCGAACAGAGCGAAAAAGAGAGCGATGCGTCCAAAGACCTTGGAGATGAACTTTCCGATGTTCTCTGGGTTCTTATCTGTCTGGCAAACCAAACGGGAATAGACCTTGAAGCCGCTTTCATTAAAAATTTAGAAAAAAAGAGCCTGCGCGATTCCGAACGCCATAAAAACAACCCAAAACTGCGCTAAGAGCAAACACAGGCATTTTACCGGGCTTTTCCCCCAGACTGAGCGCAACTACCTCCTGGCAATAAAAGTCGCGAAATAAGGGCTCATTAGGCTTTTATTAGCCCTGCTCTCTCCTGATAAAGGAATCCAATCTTCATGGGCTATTATCTAGCGCCCGGAAGATTCTACCGTGTGTATGGTATTAGAAAGACATAAATATAAAAAGAGGACAGATTCTGAACTCCAGGGGGAAGAAAAATAGGGAAGAATAGGCACGTATAACTACTCATAGCTATATCTCGTTTTCCCACTGCTTCCTCAACCAATAGGCGCCGGAATGAAATAGCTGCATATACCTGACGCATTTGTAAGGTGGATAAAATTTGGAAGACCATGATTATGGGGTAATCGATATCCCCAGGGTATATGGGAAGAAGTAATGACTATTTTACTAAACATTCCCTTTTGAATTGCAATATCCTTACCGTAAATGAAATCCACAACCAGTAGCAGGGCTAGCACCCTTTGGGCACACTTGTTCTTAATGAATCCGTTACGATTACGACGTGTAGCGTGCAGAGTCGGAAATACTGCTGGTACAGCAGGTCTGCTGCAACTAAGCCGGAGCGTTTCATCAGCTGCATTCAGTACACTTAATATCAGCCTCGCATTGCGTTTTGGAGGACAAAATGAACAAAAAAAGACCGCGAAGCTCATTGGAACTTCGCGGTCTTTCGTAAATAATTATTTCGTTGTTTGCTGCTTGTTTGAGTTGTAAGAACACCTACATACCTCGCCAAGCTAGCATTCGAAACTAAACAATGGTCATTAAAACCGAAACTTAGAAATAGAACATTAAAATAACAGCTCCATTAAAGTTTTGGGCACCGGTAGAAAAACTGCGGCTGCCAGCAAACGGCTTAACGTCGGTAATCGTAACATCTTCGGAGGGAGCATAGAATTCACTTGCCATTTCTCCGTCTCTAGTTACTTCATACTTAAAAGCATACCCGATTTCTCCGCCAATCGAAATTCGAGGACCGAAGAAGTATTCGATACCTACGAAAGGACGCAAGCCTATACCGAAACTTCCGTTGTTTTGCGAAACAACTCGGTTATTGGTTGGTTGCGCAGTTTCGGTCTGCCAGTTAGTAGACGTTGGGGTTGGGTTAAGTAAGCCAAACGCATTCCCATAGGTGTACGTATGGTTGTTCCTCTCGAAGGAGAAGAGCAGATCCGATCCATAAATACCATGAATACGTCCTTTCATACGGCGCTTTTCATAACCAAATCCAATCACGAAACTTTGGCTGCTCTCATTGAAGAAGTCGGTGACCAAAGAATCCGGACTATTCGCTGTATTGTCTACGACGAAATTTCTATACGTAGCGTTGGTAAAATCCGCGGCAAAACTGGCTCTTATGGCCCTGTCATCAGCGAGCATGTATTTACCAAAAACGGCGTTGTACTTGCCGAACATGTTCTTAATTGATTTATCATCACCCGAGGTGGCATTGCCGATAATATTAATCAGCGGCACCGCATTAAAACCAATTCCAAAATCGCCGGTTTCGGGCACAGGCCAAGCGAAAGGCACGTTGGAATTAGTCGCGGCAGCTCCACCGCCAGCAGCGGGCACCTGAGCAAAGGAAGCAGTCGTTATAAAAAGCGACAATATCCCTAAGCAGTAAGATAGGTTTCTCATGATGTCTTTCTTTGTTGTGGATAAAGTTTGCTAATGCTTAGTTGCTCCTGTAATAAGAGAAGTCACGCTCAATAATTGAACCTTCAGAAACATTAACGAATTGGGGTCCGTTAAAGCTGTAAATTTTTGGGCCCGCGACAAATTCCCCTTCTTCAAAATCAAAAAACACTGAAGCGTACTCAAAATCAGCGCCAGTTACAGTTACACTTCCTGCATTAGCCGGAACTTTAATAAGGTATTCACCTAGACTATTCGTGTACACTTTATATGGATTTCCACCAACAGTGAAAGTGAGAAGGACGCCTTCTGGAACTCCTACATTAGACGTTAGAATTTCATCTACACGTAATACTGCATTTAGCCCGCCGGCATCAATTACAACAAGATCTCCAAGAGTGTAGCCAACGCCTGGCTCAACCACATTGTAGTTAATAATCGAACTATCCAAAGGACTTACTTCAAGAATATCTATAATCATTCCTACACCAGATCCACCAATAACCGCTAAATTCTCTGCTACCAAATAACCACTGCCGTCTTCTTCAAGTCCTAAATCGTTAGGAACACCAACATTATCCACAAATAACGTCGCTACTGAACCCCAAATAGTCGCAGTAGGTACAAAATCCCCGTTTCCTGTATTATACTCATAATCTTGAACCAACACTTGACCTTCTACCACAGAAATATAATCATTTGAGCGCGTAAAGGTGCGTCTCTCCGTTACAGCTGTTTGAAAACCATCATCGTTGGTGCTTAAAATAGTCGCATCAAAATCAAATTCGTCGAAAATAACTTGAACGTTAACAGAGTTCTTCGTTGCCGGAACAGAAACGGAATAATATCCATCCGCATCAACGGTTCCGCGTACTAACACATCTTCGTACTCGTACCCTGGCTCAGGAAAACGAGCGAGGTCTTCACCAGAAATAACAAAAGTTACGCCGGTACCTGCCGGTACTGGGCTATACTGAATATCCGTTTCATCAAGGTAAGCGGTTAATCTTCCTGAAATGGAGGCTGAACCTGGTGTCAAAGGTGTTTGTTCTTCCTCTTTGGTGCAGGAAGTAAAGCCAATGGCCAAGATAATCAGGCCCATGAAGTTCTTGAAAGCCATTCTTTTCATAGCATAAACAATTAAGTGGGTTCTATAAAATTTTTATAAGTTAATTAAGATGTGATTTAAAAAACGTTAGAACCCGTTAACCGATTTCTAAACCACGGCAATGTTACAACATTATTTCTACTTCGACACTCGCTGTAGCTCAGTGTTGAAGAAGCCTCTCCAATTAGTCTTTGCTTGCGGGATTTATTCTTACACCATCCAGATACTCTACTACAAAGGCCTCTGGAAGCTTTGTATTGCTCTTAAGTTCCTCGCGCTTTTTAGAAGCCTGGGAACGGGAGGAGAAGTTACCCACCATGTACTTGAATTTACCTTCGTGTTCGTGAACAATTATTTCATCCTGAACACCAAACTGATCCTTAAAAATGGAAACATCTTTCTTAGTTGAGGTCGCCATGATTTGTACTAGAAACACCCTGCCTTTAACATTTAATTTCGACCCTCCAGAAGAAGATGGATTCGGCTTGGCCGCCCATGGCCCTTCATTATCATCGTTGCTCTCTTCCTCCGAAGCGATGGTAATCCCAGTTGAAGTTTTTCCATTGTCCATAGCCGTATTCGGCGTGCTAGGAACAGGCTCAGCAATCGGCGCGGGAACAGGCTCAGCAATCGGCGCGGGAACAGGCTCAACAATTACTGGCTCAGGGGTCGGAGCTGGAGCTGGAGCTGGAGTCGGGGTTTCTAAGTGAGCACATGGATTTTTGTCAGCCAAGGAATCGCCTTCCACTGATGAATTAAACGACAAGGATGATGATGGATATTTAAAAACAACACCTCCCGGACTGTAATGCATCGTGCCATCAAGAACGTAATCTCCAACAGCTTCCTCGCTGGCGGTCAAATAAAAGCTCACTGTAAACGACTCTTCTGCCGGCAGAGAAGTCCATAAAAATTTTGCTATTTTATATTGAAAAGTAAAAACAGAACCTTTCGTATCGCCTGCCTCTGCTACAAAGCCTTTAGGGATTTCATATTCGAGTTTCGCAAAGCCAGAAACGCTTTTTTTCACTGCTGCAGTGAATTTAACTTTCTCTCCAACCTTCACTTTTTGAGGACCGCAAAGATTGACAGAAATCTGAGCCATAAGATTCAGATTAAAGAAAACAAAAGCGCAAAGAATAACAGCGCGATAAAGTTTCCGGACGTTTCGGTTAGGCACAAACCCAGAAAGTAAATTAGTGATTGTCATAAACTGTTATTATTAATTCGTATTAATGTCACCAATTTGAATACCATTTTTAATAATATAACTCAATATTAGACTATTAATCCAGGCAATCTGAATGACTTACTTAACGAGAAATTTAAGTTGTTGAACGACCTTATTTATATCGAACATAGACTCGAAATTTGCATTTCGAAGACCCTTTGTTCGGCCGCAAATATAATAACTTGTTAATTAAAATCATACCCCTGCTCCATTTTTTCAATGAACCACGACCAAAAATTGCTCGTTAAAACGCTTGCTTCGAAAAAATATGGCATGGCCGAACTATACAAATACTTACCGCTGCGGAAGTCTCATCTAGTAGTTATCTCAACCAATTTCGGGCATGTCAGCTTGATACTTCACGATTATTGCGAATAAACTTTGTTGCTTCTATCGATGCAAATCGGCAAAAGCCTTAATAAGCTTTCGCTAAAATCCACTTAATGTATCTTGTCAAAAAGAAAAACCTTCACCACTAATTTCAAGTCGACTAAGTCTATTCAGGAAGCCGAGTAAAAAAGGCACAACATTATTCTCAATAGCATAAAAAGTAGCGTGAAAAGAATAGCTGCGTGTAAATACTACCGTTAAACGACGGCAATAGCAGGCTAAAAAATTGACTTAGAGCCAAAAACATTAAAGAGGCTGAAAAAAACATATACATTCTCTTGCCTATGGCAATTACTCGACCGAATCCGATACTCCGGCTCTCTTAGAATTACAAGATTCCATTTTGGAAAATCTTGAATATCAATATTATCCTAAATCTAACCCCGCTTAGAGATTCGATTTCCACTTATTATGCGTTGCCTGGAGCAGCAAAAACGATTTACACCTTCCGAAGCCAACGCCTTATGCTTTGTTTTTCTCCCCTTCACCCTGGCACGCCACTTTTTCCAGTTGCGCAAGGTTAATTCCCGCCGCATAAGATGTATTACATCGCTTTCCGCAAGTCCGAACTGCATGCGAATCGCTTCAAAAGGCGTGCGGTCCTCCCATGCCATCTGAATAATTCGATCTATGTCCTCGGAACTCAGTTCCCTGTCAGTGCTTTCCACTACCCAAAAACAAGAACGGAACTTATAAGTTCAGCCAATTAACGAAGATTCGAGGGAATGAGGCACACCGGAATTGGCTCCATCTTATGCCTGTTTGCCTTATTCCTGCGGCGAAAAATAGCAAGCACCTCCTGCTGCCTGTTGCTCAATTCCCTCTCGGGTGAACCCGAAGCATCGAATTCCATGGCCCATTCCAACTCGGGATAGGACGCTCCGATTTGGTCTTCGTCACTGCGATTATCTCCCCATAAGCCGTCGGTGGGCTTTGCCTCGAGAATCTCCCGGTTCAAGCCAAGTTGGGTGGAGACAGCAAATACTTCCGACTTGGTAAGATCGGCGATGGGACTAATGTCTACGCCTCCATCACCATATTTGGTATAAAAACCGATGCCAAAGTCTTCAATTTTATTACCGGTACCGGCAACCAATAATGACTTAATCCCTGCGTAATAATATAGGCAGCTCATACGAAGTCGTGCCCGCAAATTAGCCAATGCCAAAAATTGCGCTTGTTCAGAATTACAATACGGGAGTGCAGCAGCCATCACATCAAACGTTTCGGTTAAATCCGTTCTTGCCCCAGATACATTGGCATACCGCTCCTGAAGCCAGGCGATATGATGTTGCGCACGACTTACCTGCGCGGGGTCCTGATGAATTGGCATTTCGACGCATACCACGGGCAGGCCTGTCCGGGCGCAGAGGGTAGAGGTAAGGGCAGAATCGATGCCTCCAGATATTCCTATAACGAACCCCGGCGAGGGACTGGCAATCGCGTAATCCTTCAGCCAAGCACTAATAAAATCGGCTACAGCGAGATACTTCATGTCCTTACAACAGCAGAGAGCAGTGGATGTTACCTTTCTCCGCTCAAAAAAGAATGCCTACAGAAAGAGCCAGGCTATTGGTAATGGCGTTCAAGTCGTATTCTTTCGGGGCATCACTCTCAAATGTCGGTTCACTACCATTGCTCTGCGTTTGAACGCCATTGCGCTTCAGCACATTGGTAAAACCATTATTAAATACCAATCCAGCCATAAGTGCCGTGCTTCCGCTGAAGGAATACTCGATTCCAGCGCCCATTATCAACGCGATTCTCAAAGGCCGAATATCACTTGAAACATTGACATCTTCTGATTCCACATTTTCCTTGCCTGAAATGGGCTCCCATGCTCCACCTATTTTTTCATATTCATAGCTGTATGTCTCATCCATGCTCGCATCAACCTTAACGCCAAGTCCAACACCGAACTGACCCCAATAGGTGATGTACCCTATTTCATTAGTGCGCAGTTTAAGGGTTAGCGGAACTTCAACATATTTCAAGGCGTAATCGCGAGTGGTCTTAGCTATATAGTCTTGCCCATTTTCATAAAGCAATCGCAAATAACTTAGCTCTCCTCCCGTGGTTAATACATTCATTCCGGAGCCAATGGCGTAATTCTCTGTGAAATGGAAATCCGCGTTTAACCCAAACGTAAAGCGCAATTTATTGTCGCTGGCATCCAGATAATTGCTCTTGGGATTAAACCAACTCATGTTAGGCTCTATTTTGAACCCAAAGCGATACTTATTGAAGTCTTGAGCGCTCAATTCCGCCGCGGCGAGAACAAGTGCAAACGTAAGCCAGGTAATGTTTTTCATACTTTTGTATTCTTTTTCGGTAATGGCGGGTTCACCCGCTGATTTCAATTCCAAATCTATCAATAATATCCGTTGATGAAAGCGTACTATCTTCTCTTTGCTGCAGTTCTGCTCCTTTTACTTCAGTCTTGCGATAAAAACCCTCTCGCTACAAAATTACCCGGGGAAAAGGTATTGCTTAAACTGTATCGCTTCGACGAGGATCTACGCAGCGCCGACCTCAGCCAATCCGGATTCGCCTACCAAAACTTGTACCAAAAATACGGTGACTTTCTTCCCCTTTTTTTGGAGAGCATCGTGCGCATAGGCCCCGGCAACGATAGCCTGAGTCTATCCATGTGCAGTGACTTTCTGAACGACCCCTACATTGCTGAAACAGATCGGGTAATTCAGGAAGTGTACACCACAGAAAAAATGAACGACCTCAAAGAAAGTCTTGAAACCAGTTTTAGTTATTACGCCTATTATTTTCCCGATAGTCTGATTCCTTCTCTTATTTTTTACAACTCGGGCTATAATTTCGGAATTTACAGCATGGACAGCACTATAGCCATAGGCCTCGACTGGTTTATTGGCCGAGACAAAGAACCTATTCAGCAACTGCCTTTTCCGGAATACCGGAAGTATAAAATGGATCCCGAGTACCTGGAGGCCAATGTGGTAAAAGACTGGTGTAACCGTGTTTTATATCAGGATATGGCCGGAAATAATTTGCTCGAAAACCTTATTTATTACGGGAAAATAATGTATCTGCTCGAAGCACTTACGCCCGGGATGGAAGATTCCACGCGCATGAACTGGAAGTCCGGTTCCGTGGAGTGGTGCGAATCTAACGAATTCAGTATCTGGAAAGAGCTCGCCAATCAGGAAATTCTCTACAACACTGATCCCTTCGCCGTTCAGAAGTGGATTATCGACGGGCCATTTACAGCAGGGTTGCCGCAGGAGTCTCCGGCTATGGCTGGGGTCTGGACTGGCTGGCAAATGTTGCGCGACCACCACCGGCGCTTTCCGGAACAAAGTTTACTTCAAGTATTGGAGGCTGGTGCCGAAGAAATCTTAAAATCATACAATCCTAAAAAATAAGCCATTGAAAACTTCCGAAATAGTCGTCCGTGTGGAAACCGACGAAAACCATGTTCCTGAAAAAATGATCTGGACATCGGGCGAAAATAAGACCCCTTCTGAATGCAAGGCATTAATTTTTTCCGCATGGGACGGAGCCACTCGCGAAACCTTGCGTATTGATCTCTGGACTAAAGACATGATGCTGGATGAAATGAAATATTTTATGCATCAAACCTTGCTAACTATGGCCGATACAATGGAAAAAGCAACTGGCGAAAAAGAAATGGCCATGAGTATGCGGGATTTCTCCGACTACTTCGCTGAAAAAATGGGATTCAGCGCGGAGGAATAAACGATGCATTCGCTTTGGTCACCAGCGCCAGAATTTCTTCCTTGCCCCTGCCCGTTTCCGCGGAGCTCAAAATTACCGGCGGCATGGAGGTCCATTCTTCGAGCATTTTATTTTCATAGTGTGCGTAATTACGTCCCAGGGCCGTTTCAGAAAGTTTATCGGTTTTTGTAAAAACCATGGCGAAAGGAATCCCGGAAGTTCCTAACCAACGCATAAATGCGAGGTCATTTTCCTGAGGCTCATGACGGCTGTCTATCAGCACAAAGACGCATAGCAAACTCTCCCTCTTAAGAATGTAGGAATGGATAAACCCCTGCCAGCTTTCCCTTAGCTTTTTTGAAGTTTTTGCATAGCCATAACCAGGCAAGTCCACCAGATACCAGGCCGCACCTTCCCGATTAATGATAAAGTGATTTATACACTGGGTTTTTCCAGGTGTCTGAGAGGTTTTAGCAAGTCCTTTACGCTGAGTAATGGCGTTAATCAGCGAAGATTTACCCACGTTGGAGCGCCCTATAAATGCGTATTCGGGCCAGCGTGGCGGGGGGCAGGCGGATAAGGACGTACTACTTGAAACGAATTCTGCCGAGCTAATTTCCATCAGGCGATTCCCCGTTGGTTTAACCAGGCATCGAGAATAGAAATAAATTCTCCCGGATGCTCCATCATAGGAGCATGGCCGCAATTATTTATCCAAAACAAATCCGAATTTGGCAGCAGCCTATTGAATTCATCAGCAACTTCCGGAGGCGTAATCGTATCATTCTTCCCCCATATTAAACAAACCGGAAGGGTCATACTACCCAGGTCCTTTGCCATATTGTGGCGGATGGCCGATTTGGCAATAGCCAGAATTCGCAGCAGCTTATTTCGATCGTTTACGATAGTGTAACACTCCTCTACCAGTTCATCCGTAGCGTGCACAGGGTCAAAAAAGGTAAGTTCTACCTTTTTACGAATAAATTCCTTGTCTTCCCGACGGGGAAAAGAAGCTCCAAAGGCATTTTCGTAGAGACCTGAACTTCCCGTTAACACCAAAGAGCGAACCATCTCCGGGTGTTCTTTAACGTATACCAAAGCCACATGTCCTCCCAGAGAATTTCCCAGAAGATTTACCCTCGTAAGCCCCTTAAAACGGATGAAATCATGCAGAAACGAGGCAATACTTTTCACATTCGTATTCAGCACCGGTAGGGTGTAAATTGGCAACATGGGAATGTAAACGGTGTAGCGCCGACTAAAATGTTCCAGCACCTCTTTAAAATTACTGAGCGCTCCGAATAACCCGTGCAATAATATAATGGGCTCCCCTTGTCCTTCTTCGATAAAACGGAACTTTCCTGATTCAATTATAGTATGGCGCATTCTGGCTGTTAATTGGCTGCATCGGCGCCCAAAAATAGTATATCCACGTCACTTCAGGCAAATTAATGGCAATTCGTTCTGTACAGGAGGTCTCTCGGTTGAACCCGGGGTTCATCCGGAGCGGCCTGCAGGGTTCATCCGACAAGTAATATTCGGCACAAAACCGAAACACCCCACAAACTCCCACCGCTACGGCCAACATCAGCTTCTCTTTTTACAAGTAGCTGTTTTTCAGACAAGTAACAATTAACCCCGCTTCGTTGGCAACATCCTGCCCGCCTTGTTAAACACGCTATTTCATTTCGGAGCTTGCCCTTGCAAAAACCCTCGTTTTTAAAGGGGCTTAAAGCAATATTACGGATTTAATCCGCGTTCAAATTTTCAACAAAGTGGGAAATTTTGTTTGAAAGTGGTTGAAAGTGGGAAATTCGTTTTACTTTTAAGCCGCGAAACCGGGATATGCAAGATCTTGTCGGCAATCATCTATGTAAAATCGATGCGAAAGGGCGTGTAATGTTCCCTGCTCGCTGGCGAAAGCAATTGGATGACGTGCTGCACCAGGGCTTATACCTCAGCAAGAACATTTTCGAGCCTTGCATTACGGTATACACCTATCCCGAGTGGAGAAAAATCACATCAGAGCTTGAATCGCTGAGTCCGTTTAGCAAACACGGAACGGAATTCAGCCGGCGATTGAACGAGAATACCGCCGATGTGGAACTAGATAGCGCAGGTAGGATTCTTATTCCTCAATTCTTAATGGATTGGGCGAAAATCGATCTGAAAAAAAGCAACGAACTGCTGTTTCTGGGACTTGGCGGCCGAATGGAATTATGGGTTAAAGAAGTTCGCGAAGGTCGTCGGAAAGAAGAAGCAGAACTGGACATGGAAACCCTGGCTGAATTGGCAAGGAAGGAGATTAGGGAATCCAAGGCTGAAGGAAGAAAATGAACATGGATAACGGGGCGTATCACATTCCGGTATTGCTCGGTGAGGCCATAGATGCATTGCAAATCGACCCAAACGGGGTTTACGCGGACGTAACGTATGGTGGAGGAGGGCATTCCGCGGAGATATTAAAAAGACTGACAGGCGGAAAGTTGTTGGCATTCGATCAGGATCCGGCAGCAAGGGCCAACGTTGCCAAAGATCCGCGATTCGTTTTTGTTCCGCAGAATTTTCGTTACCTGCGGAGCTCGCTTCTCTTATATAGAGTTAAGCAAATAGACGGATTGCTCGCAGACCTTGGGGTTTCCTCACATCAGTTTGATGAAGGCACCCGTGGATTCAGCATACGGAGCGAGGCTCCCCTCGATATGCGGATGAACCCCAACCAAGGTCAATCGGCACGAGAGATTTTGAATTCCTGGCCCAAAGAGGAGCTCGCTGCACTCTTTAAGGAATACGGAGAGGTTGAACGCGCCGGCTTGCTCGCATCTCGCATAGATGAGGAGCGACAGGCAGGACATATGGAAACCACCGGCGACCTTCTGCGGGTGCTGCATAAACTGGCACCGCCCCGAAAAGAGCTAAAGTATTTTGCTCAGGTATTCCAGGCACTACGCATCCAAGTGAACGATGAAATGGGTGCACTGAAGGATGTACTGGAGCAAGCTGCCGAAGTTTTAAAGCCCGGAGGAAGGCTTGTAGTGATTTCGTATCACTCGCTGGAAGACCGTCTGGTTAAAAACTTTATGAGGAGTGGGTCCTTCAGCGGAGAAGTTCGCAAAGACTTTTTCGGTAACACGTTACGCCCATTCAAACCGCTTCAGTCGAAACCAATATCTCCCTCCGAAGAAGAAATAACGCGAAACCCGAGGTCGAGAAGTGCTAAAATGAGAATTGCCATTAAACTGCCATGAACAGGCTGCGAGAGGAAACAAAGGAAAACGAACCCAAGAAAAAACGTAACGGGTTCACAGCAGGAATTAATTCTCTGCTGAACGGAGAATTTCTTACCCATGAAGGCGTTACCAAACACCTTCCCTTCCTTTTATTCCTCTGCCTGCTCTTCGTCCTGAATATTTCCTGGGTGTACTTCTCTGAAAATACGTTTCGCGATCTGCAAAAAACACGCAGAGAACTGGAAGAGCTGCAAAGTGAATACAATACAATTTCCAGCCAACTGGAAAAAAATAAACGACAAAGCCGGATAGCCCTGGATACGGAAGACCTGGGGCTGAAAGAGTCGACAAATCCCCCCCTGAGAATCGAAGTTCCGGAAGAATATTTTGAAGAGTGAGTAACGGAAAGGAAATAGCTATGAGGTCCTATGGGATCTTCCTGATGATGTGCCTGCTGGGAATCGCCATCATGGGAAAGATATTTACCATTCAATTTGTACAGGGCCAAACGTGGAAAGGGATAGCCGAAGAGCACCTGTTCGAGGTGAGGGAAATCACCCCCTCCCGAGGGCAAATCCTGGCTACCGACGGAAGTCTGCTCGCCACTTCGGTACCCATCTTTGACATCTACTGGGATTCGAGATCAGATGCTTTCGACGGAGAGGCTTTCAAACAACAGCTCGACTCCATGGCCCACAACTTCAGCGTGGTAATCGGCGACCGAAGCAAGGCAGAATATAAAAGTCTCTTCCTTAAAGCGAGAAACGAGGGAAACCGCTACAAAAAAATAGCCGCTGGCATCAATTATAGTCAGAAAAAAGCCATTGAAAATGGTCCATTCCTGCGTTTGGGCAGGTATAAATCAGGCTTTGTCTTCGAGCGCCAGCAAGAACGACTAAAACCCTTTGGTAGACTAGCCGCCCGAACCATAGGCATCGCTCGTGAAGAAAAAAGCGTTGGCCTTGAAAACTTCTACAACGATATTCTCGCCGGAAAAAGCGGTAAACGTCTCGAACAACGTATACCCGGTGGATACTACAAGCCTGTTTCAGACAAATACATTGTAGAACCGGAAGAAGGCTATGATCTGGTAACCAGCATTGACATACACCTGCAGGACGTGGCTACAACTGCCCTCGAAGAACAATTAATCGAACACGGGGCCTCCTGGGGGACAGTGGTAATGATGGAGGTCGAAACAGGATTTATCAAAGCGATTGCGAACCTGCAATTAGACACCATCAGCGGCAAATACGAAGAAATGTTGAACCATGCCATTGGCACCCGAATTGAGCCGGGATCAACATTTAAGCTGCCCTCAATGATAGCTGCTATTGATGAAGGCCTGGCGAACCCAACCGACACCGTAGACACCTACAAAGGAAACTACAGTTTCTACGGATCTCCTATGCAAGATTCCAACGTAGACGATGGAGGAAATGGGCTCATCGACGTGCACTCGGCTTTTTCTCTTTCTTCAAACATCGGCACAGCGAAGACCATACATAAGGCCTTTGGCCGAAATCCTCAGCGCTTCTTGGACAAACTCCGAGAAATGGGCCTTTCGGAATCCACCGGCATCGACTTGCTAGGGGAAGTTGCTCCCCAGTTCGCTGAAACCGTGGGACAAGGCGGTTGGTCAAAAGTATCACCAACCCAGATTTCCATTGGATACGAAGTACTGCAAACGCCACTTCAAACGCTAACATTTTATAATGCCGTAGCGAACAAAGGCAAAATGGTGCGCCCGAGAATCGTTACAGAATTCCGTCGTAATGGAGAGGTTGAAAAGCGATTTAAGCCCGATGTAATACGGGAGCAAATTTGCTCGGAAAAAACGCTTTCAATAGCACAAGAAATGCTTGAAGCAGTTGTAGACTCCGGGACTGCCAAAGATGTATTTAGCGATTGCCGTTACGATGTGGCCGGTAAAACGGGCACATCGAGAGTAACCATTGGAAAAACATACGCAGCCAATCGCTACAGAGCGTCCTTCTGCGGATATTTTCCCGCAGACAACCCCCGTTATTCCTGTATCGTTGTTATTAATGAACCCAGAAGCGGCATTTATTATGCAAGTCTCATCGCCGCACCGGTATTTCGAATCCTTGCGGACAAGATATACGCGACGGAATTCGATCTCCACCTGAAAGAACCCGAAACACCAATAGTTCAGGCCATACTGCCGACTGGAAAAGACGGAAGTCGCCATGATCTGACCTTCGTTTATGAAAAACTTGGAATCCCCTGCAACAGCACTTCCAGTAATGACTACGTCAATATTAAAACCGGTGCAGATACCGTATTGATAGAAGACCGAAACATACCCAGAGGAAAGATTCCTAATGTAATAGGGATGGGCCTTCAGGACGCAATATATCTATTAGAATCTACCGGATTGAGAGTGAGCGTAAGTGGCTATGGAACCGTCAAGCGACAAAGCCTTCCCGCGGGCAGTCCTGCCTTTCGTGGACAATCCATAAACATAGAACTTTCATGATGAACCTGAAGGACATATTATACCGGGTTGAAATCAGGGAAGTTCTTGGCAACACCGACCGGGAAATACAATCGCTTTGCTTCGATTCACGTGAGGCTTCCGCTGGGAGTGCATTCATTGCTATACGGGGAAGCGCTTCCGATGGCCACCAGTTTATAGAGCCCGCCATTCATCTGGGCGCTGTAGCCATAGTTTGTGAAGAGCTTCCGGCATCGATTCACGAGCATGTAGTGTATATAATTACCGGTAATTCCTCCGAAGCACTCGGATATATGGCCGCAAACTATTTCGGCAACCCCTCCGATAACATTCAGGTGGTGGGAATTACCGGAACCAATGGCAAAACCACTACTGTTACGCTGCTCCACAAGCTGATGCGCAGCCTGGGAAAGCGGGCCGGGCTATTATCGACTGTTGTGAATCGCATAAACGACAGAGAAATACCTTCTACTCATACCACGCCTGATGCCATTTCATTGCAAAAGTTATTGCGTGAAATGGTCGACGAGGGATGCGAATACTGCTTTATGGAGGCCAGTTCGCACGCCATACATCAGCACCGCACCACAGGCATACGCTTTAAAATAGCACTGTTTACTAACATAACCCACGACCATCTCGATTACCATAAGACGTTCGCGGAATACATACGGGCGAAAAAAGCCCTATTCGATCAACTCAGCCGGGAGTCGATTGCCATCGTTAATCACGACGATGTAAATGGGTCAGTTATGGTTCAAAACTGCAAGGCAAGAGTTAAAACCTTCGCCCTTCGTTCTATGGCAGATTACAAAGCGAAGGTATTGGAAAATAATCTCGGAGGCTTGCACCTTATAGCCGACGGTATGGACATGTACAGCAAGCTGGTTGGGTCTTTCAACGCCTATAACATACTTGCCGTGTACGCCGTTTGTCGAGAATTGGGATTCGAACGCCTGGAAGTTTTAACAGCCTTATCGTCGCTGGAACCTGTAGAAGGCCGATTTCAACACTTCCGAAGCCAGGGAGGAATCACCGTAATAATTGATTACGCCCATACCCCAGATGCGCTCGAAAATGTGCTGAAGACTATAAAGGACATTCGAACCGGCAATGAGAAGCTCATTACTGTTATTGGCTGTGGGGGTGATAGAGACAAAGGCAAACGTCCGGAAATGTCATCCATAGCGGCAAGATTTTCCGATCATATCGTGCTGACATCCGATAACCCAAGGTCTGAGAGTCCGGAACAAATTATCCGCGAAATGGAGCAAGGCCTGGACCCCATCGGGAAGCGAAAGACACTAAGCCTAAGCGACCGCAAAGAAGCCATTCGCCTCGCAATTACACTGGCGCAGCCCGACGATATTGTGCTGATCGCCGGGAAGGGACATGAAAAATACCAGGAAATCATGGGGGTAAAACACCCTTTCGACGACATGACCATTGCTCGTGAAACTTTCAAAAACAACGGGAAGTAATGCTCTACCATCTATTCAACTATCTCGATGCTGCTTATGACATTCCCGGGGCCGGATTGTTCCGATACCTCTCTTTCCGGGCGGCTATGGCCATTATTCTTTCCCTTGTTATCGGGTTGCTTTTTGGCAAAAGGCTCATCGCTATACTTCATAAAAAACAGGTGGGCGAAACGGTACGAGATCTTGGGCTCGAAGGTCAGATTCAGAAACAAGGCACACCTACAATGGGCGGCCTCATTATTATCGCCTCTATAGTTATACCTACCTTACTTTTTGCCGACCTACGAAGTATCTATATTCAGCTAATGCTTGTTTCGACCCTTTGGCTTGGCGCCATAGGATTTTTGGACGATTATATAAAGGTATTTCAAAAGAACAAAAAGGGTTTAGCCGGAAAATTTAAAGTAATAGGCCAAGTGGGCATAGGAATCCTTGTAGGAAGTGCCTTGTATTTTCATCCGGACGTTCGTATTAAGGAGAAGGCCGATAAGCAATTCAACCAGAACATTGAGGTAATCTCCGAGCAGGAATCTTCCACCAATGGAACAGACTGGGTATCGGTAAAAAGCACTCGGACAACTATCCCTTTTATCAAGAACAACGAGTTCGATTACGCATGGCTCATTTCCTGGGCGGGAGAAGGAGCAAAAAAGTACGCATGGCTACTCTTTATTCCCATCGTCATATTCATCGTTACCGCCGTATCTAACGGCGCGAATATCACAGATGGGCTGGATGGACTTGCCACTGGAACCTCAGCCATTATTGGACTAACGCTCGCCTTGCTTGCGTATGTCTCTGGAAACTACATTCTGGCAGATTACCTCGACATTATGTATATACCAGAGTCCGGTGAGTTGGTGGTATTTGGCGGTGCCTTTACCGGCGCCTGTATCGGTTTCCTTTGGTATAATTCGTATCCGGCACAGGTATTTATGGGCGATACCGGAAGCCTTGCCCTTGGTGGGGTAATTGCTGTATTTGCTATAGCCATCCGGAAAGAACTTCTTATTCCCGTTTTGTGCGGAATATTTCTGGTAGAAAACCTGAGTGTAATGCTTCAGGTAAGCTACTTCAAATACACCAGAAAAAAATACGGCGAAGGCCGACGAATTCTCCTCATGTCTCCCCTACATCATCATTACCAGAAAAAAGGCATGCATGAGTCCAAAATTGTTGCGCGCTTTTGGATTATTGGAGTAATGCTGGCGGTATTGGCAGTGGTAACACTAAAAGTTAGATAAGCAGGTGCAAGTACGCGGCAACATATCCATTATAGGGTCCGGAGAAAGCGGAACAGGAGCGGCTTTGCTTGCTAAAAAGCAAGGATACAATGTTTTTGTTTCCGATGGTGGAGCCATCCGGGACAAGTATAAAACTGAACTCAATGCTGCAGGAATTCTATGGGAAGAAAGGCAGCACAGTATTTCACGGGTTCTAAATGCCGATATAATTATTAAGAGTCCTGGCATTCCATATACTGCCCCAATAATTGAAGAAGCCAGAACTAAGGGTATAGATTGTATCGGTGAAATAGAGTTTGCTTCCCGATTTACCGATGCACACATAACCGCCATCACTGGAAGTAACGGAAAAACCACCACAACTTTACTTACTCATCATGTATTTAAAAATGCAGGATTGAAGGCAGGCCTGGGAGGTAATGTGGGAAAAAGTTTTGCCCGTCTGCTCGCGGAAGAGCATAATTATACGCATTTCGTTCTGGAAATATCCAGCTTTCAACTGGATGATATACGGGCCTTCCGTCCGAATATCGCGATACTGCTTAACATAACGCCAGACCACCTCGATCGGTATGGATACAGCTTTGAGCGCTACGCAGATTCCAAAATGCGCATAGCACAAAATCAATTACCCGGCGACGCAATTATTTATTGGCACGAAGACCCAGCGATACAGGCTGGATTGGAAAGAAATCCCGTTAAGTCCGACCGCTACTCGTTCGGACTCACTAAAAACGACAAAAGCAAAGGCGGCGCCTGGCTACTTACTGATGAAATAATAATCCACCTAAATAATCAAACCACAACCATGTCAATTCATGACCTCGCCCTTCAGGGCAAACACAACATCTTCAACTCCATGGCGGCTGGAGTTGCTGCGCGCATTCTCGATTTACGGAATGACTTTATCCGCGACAGCCTTTCCCACTTCGAAAATGTCGAACACCGACTTGAATTTGTAGCCAAAGTAAATGGCATTACGTTCATTAACGACAGCAAGGCTACCAACGTTAATTCTACCTGGTATGCCCTCGAAAGTCAGGATCATCCCGTAATATGGATTGCCGGCGGCGTAGATAAGGGCAATGACTATTCTGAGCTCTATAAGCTTGCTGAGTCCAAAGTTAAGGCCCTGATTTGCCTGGGGACAGAGAACGATAAGCTTATCAAAGCGTTTACTGGCAGAATTCCGGTTATTTCACAAGCATCCAGTGCAGAAGAAGCCGTTAGGAAAGCGTACGACTTTGGAAGCGAAGGCGATGTTGTACTGCTCAGCCCCTGTTGCGCGAGCTTCGATCTGTTCGAGAATTATGAAGACCGCGGCTACCAGTTCAAAGCAGCAGTTAGAAGAATCTGACAATGACTATTGCCCAGGGCATAAAGAAACTGCAGGGAGATAAGGTTATCTGGATGATAGCCGTCTTGTTATCGCTATTATCATTACTGGCGGTATACAGTGCTATTTCTACCCTCGCATATAAGGCCGGTGGAAGTTCGTTTAAATTCCTGTTCAAGCATGGAACAATGATCGCCATTGGGTTAATTGCTGCGGTTTTTTTACATAAAGTCAAGCTGAAATATTTCTCCCGAACAGCCCCTGCAATGATGTGGGTTTCAGCCGGATTGCTACTGCTTACTCTGCTATTTGGAGTAAACATCAATGATGCAAGCCGCTGGCTTAAAATCCCTGTCCTAAATCTGACCTTCCAGACATCCGATTTGGCCAAAATAGTCCTCGTGGTGTATACTGCCAAAATGCTCGTAGCAAAAAAAGAGGAACTGACCGATTTCAAGCAGGGAGTTCTTCCAATCGTATTGCCTGCAGCAGGTATTTGTGCGCTGATACTCCCGGCAAACTTCTCCACGGCGGCGATGCTCTTCAGCATCATATTCATAATGATGTTTCTGGCGGGCGTACCCTTTCGGCATTTAATGAAAATAGTGCTCCTGGGAATGGCCGGAATCGCCTTGATAATTAGCTTGGGAATGGCCAGCCCTAAAATGTTTCCGCGCTTTGGAACCTGGGTTAAGCGCATCGAAAACTTTGCCAATCCTACAAGCGACGGAAACTATCAGGTGTTGTATGCTCAAATGGCAATATACAACGGCGGATTGCTTCCCCACGGCCCCGGTACGGGTTCATCCAGAAACCATCTTCCCCACCCCTACTCAGACATGATTTATGCCTTCGTTATAGAAGAATATGGCTCGCTGCTTGGTGGATTCGGCGTGCTGCTGCTTTTTCTTATTCTTCTGTTCCGTAGCATACGACTCAGTCTGCGTTGTCCCAAACCCTTTGGTAGTCTAACTGCGCTAGGCCTATCGATCCTTATGGTAACCCAGGCCATGATAAATATGGCTGTAAGCGTAAACCTTTTTCCCACTACCGGCCAGGCGCTTCCATTGGTAAGTATGGGTGGAACATCAACGGTTTTTACCTGCGTCTCTATCGGCATTATTTTAGCGGTAAGTAGAACTGTATTTAATCCGGAAGACGACGATAATCCCTCTGTTAATCAACCTGAAGAGAGACGACACCCCATAAAGCAAGACTATGCCACCGCTTAAAGTTATTATAAGCGGAGGTGGAACAGGCGGACATATTTTTCCCGCCATCGCTATTGCCGATGCCATAAAACGTCAAGCACCTGATACCGAAATACTCTTCGTCGGGGCTAAGGGCAGAATGGAAATGGAAAAAGTGCCTGAAGCAGGATATACCATTATTGGCCTTACCATTCAAGGCCTTCAGCGAAAAATTAGTTTGCAGAATATTCTCCTTCCTTTCCGCCTGCTGGGAAGCCTAATAAAGGCCATAACCATACTTCGGTCTTTCAGGGCAGATGTGGCGGTTGGCGTTGGCGGATATGCCAGCGGCCCCACCCTACGTATGGCAGCCTTACTGGGCATTCCTTGCATCATTCAGGAACAGAACTCGTATCCTGGCATCACCAACAGATTACTTGCCAAAAAAGCAAAGCAAATATGTGTGGCCTTTACTGGCATGGAAAAGTATTTTCCCGCAGAAAAAACTGTCCTTACAGGAAATCCAGTCCGTGGCTCCCTAAAGACCGCTGCTAATACAAAAAAAGATTCACTGGCATTTTTCGGGTTGAACCCGGAAAAGTTCACTATCCTCGTCGTTGGTGGAAGTCTCGGTGCGCGAACCATCAATGATTCTATTTCACTTTCACTAGAAAAAATTGCGTGTAGGGAAAACCTGCAGGTATTATGGCAAACAGGGAAGAATTTCAGTACGGATAGTCTGGCAACGCCCATTCCTTCTAATGTGATGCCATTTACATTTATTCGCGAAATGGATAAAGCCTACACCGCTGCGGATATAATTATTTCACGTGCCGGTGCCATGTCTATATCGGAACTGTGCATAGTTGGGAAACCCTGTATACTGGTACCTTCTCCGAACGTCGCAGAAGACCACCAAACCAAAAACGCAAAAAGTCTTTCAGAGAATGGCGCTGCCCTGCTCGTTCCGGATTCGAATGCCCGGGAATTTCTTTGGTCTGAAGTAGAAAAGCTCATGCAGAGTCCTGCCCGGATGCTGGAACTATCTCATAAAATACAATCACGAGCCATAAGCGATTCCGATGATCGCATTGCACAACTTGTAATTCAAGAAGCCAGAAAACACCAAATGCCATGAACAGCGCTTTTCCCGGCATAGAGACAGTGTATTTCCTAGGGATTGGAGGTATCGGCATGAGCGGTATTGCCCGGTTTTTGCATACTCAGGGCTATGTAGTAAGTGGCTACGACAAAACGCCTTCCGATATAACCGCTGAACTCGAAGCGCTAGGCATTGAAATAACGTATAACCACGACGTATCTTCCTTACCGGGATCAGTGCAAATTTCAGGCCGTAACAGACTACTGATAATCTACACCCCTGCCATACCAGCCGACCATCCACAACTGGCACACTTCAAAGAGAGAGAATTCAATCTCATTAAGCGAAGCGAAGCGCTGGGTATATTATCTTCAGGCTATAAGACCATAGCCGTTGCCGGAACCCACGGCAAAACGACAACGTCCAGCATAATTGCGCATATACTCACCGATTGTGGACTGGGATGTAATGCCTTTCTGGGTGGAATTGCAAGCAATTACAACAGCAATGTCCTGATTCATGAAAGCTCTCCGTATTGCGTAGCAGAAGCCGACGAATACGACCGCTCCTTTCTAAAACTGGAACCCCTGCTGGCTGTAATTACTTCGATGGATCCTGATCACTTGGATATTTATGGCGATAAGCAGTCCATGGAGGCCTCGTTCAACGAATTTGTGCGCTGCATCAAACCGGGCGGAACATTGTTTCAACGACATAATCTGAGGCTTAAACCCCGGGAAGACATAACCATTCAACGCTATGGCGTAGAAGACTTCGCCGATTACACGGCAAAAGACATTCGAATATCCGGAGGGAAATATACTTTTACCTTGGCATATCCGGGGGGAAGCATTCGCAATATCGAATTGGGCCTGCCGGGCAGACATAATGTAGAAAATGCGGCAGCAGCGATAGCGGTGGCGCTAAAGCTTGGAATAGAAGAACACTTTATTCGACAAGCGCTGGAATCGTACCGAGGTGTTAAACGGCGCTTCGAAACTGTTCTCGAAAAGAATGGAAACATCTTTATAGACGACTATGCCCATCACCCCGAAGAACTTCGCGCCTGCATATTGTCCGCCCGTGAATTAAACCCCGGCAAAAAAATTCTAGGAATATTTCAACCACATCTCTATAGCAGAACGCGAGATTTCGATGTAGAATTCGCAAAAAGTTTAGGATTACTGGACGAGGTTATTCTGCTTCCTATCTATCCGGCAAGAGAATTACCTATAGCCGGAATTGATTCACAATTGATATTGAATAAAATTAAAAAAACACCTGCGCAACTTGTCGAAAAAACTGAGTTATTCGATGCTGTTTGCGCAAGTTCTGCCCAGGTAATTTTAAGCCTTGGCGCGGGAGACATTGACAGGCTCGTAAAACCAATAGCAGAAAGGCTTTCCGAAAAATGGAAAACAAAATAAGCATAAAAAACAAGATTCGTAAACTGCTTAAGATTAGCGGAATTATCCTGTCATTTTCCGGGGTATTTCTGTTATTGGCCTTTGTAAATGTCGAAAGAGAAAAAGTATTATGCTGGAAACTGAATATCGAAATTGAACGCAAAGAAGGGTTCTTTTTTGTCGACGAAGACGATATACGCGAAGTTGTATATTCCAATGGAGACAGCCTTTTAGGCAAGGCTATCAGGGATATAAGCACCGAAAAAATTCGCCGCGCCATTCTGCAAATTCCTGCCGTTGAAGAAGCCAGCGTCTTCAAATCAGCTGATGGAACCATATCCGTACGTGCCGTACAATGCACCCCGCTGGTTAGAATCCTCAATTCCGACGGAACTGGTTTCTACATTACCCACGAAGGGAATACGGTTGCGCAGAATACGGGATTCTATGCACGTGTTCCTGTAGTAACGGGGCGTATAAAAGAACGTCCGGACAGAAGTGTACATTTCCTCCGAGAGAATCCTGCTGAAGCGTCTAAGTCGCTAACTGATGACCTCTACAGCCTATTTATGGCATTGTCTGAAGACCCTTTTTGGAAAGCACAGACTGACCATGTATACGTGAACGATTTGAATCAATTTGAGCTAATTCCTCGCGTAGGAAACCATCGAATACTTATTGGGGATGGTAAAAACCTTTCTACCAACCTTAAGAAAATGATGGCATTCTATGAAAAATCATTGAAAACAATTGATATAAATACATATTCGGTAATCGACTTACGATTTCACAATCAGGTAGTTTGCCGCAAAAAAACATAATAACCTAACACCAAACAGGATGAAATTGGGAGATATTAAAACGACTCCAGATTCAGGAGAAATTATAGTAGGACTAGATATAGGCACAACCAAAATAGCCTGCCTTGTAGGACGAAAAGATGAGAATGGCAAAGTTACCATACTCGGCAGAGGCAAGAGCGACTCCGTTGGGGTTAGCCGAGGCGTTGTAGCCAATATCGAAAAAACCGTAAGATCCATAAAGGAAGCGGTAAAAATGGCCGAAGAAGATGCCAATGTTTCCATTAAAGTGGTAAACGTCGGGATTGCGGGACAGCATATTAAGAGCCTTCAGCATCGCGGACAGCGCATGAGAAATAGTCATGACGATGAAATAAGTCAGGCTGATATAGACGCCATGATTCTCGACATGAACAGAATTTCAATGCAACCGGGAGAAGAAATTCTGCACGTATTGCCTCAGGAATTTACCGTCGATAACGAGCAGGGTATCAAGGATCCTATTGGCATGTCGGGAATACGACTGGAAGCAAACTTCCATATTATCACCGGTCAGATTGCCGCCATAAAGAACATCTACAAATGTGTTTCCAAAGCAGGGCTGGAAGTTGCCCAATTATTTCTTGAACCACTGGCTTCGAGTGAAGCTGTATTGAGCGAAGAAGAAAAAGAAGCGGGAGTAGCCTTGGTTGATATTGGCGGTGGCACTACGGATATAGCCATCTTTCAAGACGGAATTATTCGACATACCGCCGTTATTCCCTTCGGCGGCAATGTAATAACCGAAGATATACGAATAGGTTGCACCATACTACGAAGCCAAGCAGAACAACTCAAAACCCGTTTTGGCTCCGCCATCAGTGAAGAAAGTCAGATGAAGGATGTCGTATGCATTCCGGGGCTGCGCGGTAGGGAGGCAAAAGAAATACCGATAAAAACTCTTGCGCGAATTATTCAAGCCAGAATGGAAGAAATCCTGGATCAAGTTCATTACGAAATAAAGGTCTCAGGATATGAAAAACATCTTATTGCCGGCATTGTGGTAACCGGGGGCGGCGCAATGATGCGCCATCTACCCCAACTTATAGAATATGCTACCGGAATGGATTGCCGCATAGGATATCCCAACGAACACATTTCACAAGCCCCTTCCAATGACATAACGAGCCCAGCTTACGCCACAGGTATCGGCCTTGTTATTAAAGGATTTGAGAGAAAAATAACAAGCACTGAGCCTGTTATCGAAAAAAAGGATCCGAGAATAGAAGGAGAAAAGGGCCCTATAAAAATACTTCAGCGGTTGAAAGAATGGTTTGAAAGCGAAGACATCGACTAAACCGATTAAAAACCGCTTTGAACATAAGCAAGGTTAATAACAAAAGACGGTTAATCGTTTTATGTACTGCCCATTCGTAACTATTAAATGAATCATTTATTTCGGTACCAGATTACATTCGGTTCAATAGGATTTTAAATCATTCTTAAACAGCCATTTAGAAATTCGCCATGGAAGATAACACAATGGACTTTATGCGTTTCGACATTCCCGGAAACTATTCCTCCATTATAAAGGTAATTGGAGTTGGAGGTGGCGGCAGCAATGCCGTGAATTATATGTATGAAAAGGGGATTCAAGGGGTTGACTTTATCGTATGTAATACCGATTCACAAGCCTTGGAAAAAAGCCCGGTTCCGTTAAAAGTTCAATTAGGAACCACGTTGACAGAAGGAAAAGGAGCCGGATCTATACCGGAAGTCGGTAAAAATGCGGCCATCGAAAATTTGGACGACATCAGGGAAATCCTGAGCAAGAATACAACGATGGTTTTTGTTACCGCCGGCATGGGTGGAGGAACTGGCACCGGTGCAGCACCCGTTGTTGCTCAGTTAGCCAGGGAAATGGGAATCCTTACCGTCGGAATAGTAACCGTACCATTCAATTTCGAGGGACGCAAGAGAAAAGATCAGGCCGAAGAAGGATTGAGAAGCATGCGCGAAGCCGTAGACACGCTTATTGTTATTTGCAATGATAAGATACGGGAGTTGTACGGTAACCTAAGCACAAGACTGGCCTTTTCCCATGCCGATGAAGTACTTTGCACCGCTGCTAAAGGAATCGCCGAAGTGATAACACTTACCGGTGAAATAAACGTCGACATGAACGACGTTAAAACTGTAATGAAAGACAGTGGCAAGGCGATAATGGGCTCAGGCAAAGCCAGTGGCGAAAATCGAGCCATCCGGGCCGTAGTCTCTGCTCTTGAATCACCATTGCTGAGCGACGATGATATTACCGGAGCGAAGTTTATTCTTCTCAACATTACATATGGAGAAGCTGAACTCCTAATGGATGAAATTTCCGAGATTACAGACCACATACAGGACGCAGCAGGTAGCAATGCTGAAGTTATATGGGGTTATGGGCATGATCCCAATCTCAATGAAGATATTTGCGTAACTATAATAGCTACTGGCTTTTCTCAAAAGAGAGTTGACAACAGCATATCTGAATCTCAAGATCAGCCCAGGAAATTGAACTTGGAAGACTCTCCTGTTAAGCCGGTAATTTCCAAACTAACCAGCCCTACTGACATTATACCCGGTATGGCGCCGCAGCAGGAAGAAAAAACATCAGAAACAGAGCCGTTTCTCCGCTCCACCGAAGAAGCTTCAACACTTGATTTGTTTTCAGGAAACGGCAATGAACCCGGAAAAGATAAGCTAGGATTCAATGTTTTGGAAACCACCAGCGATGACGAACCTTCGCGCCGTTTTAATTTGGATGCGGATGAGTTACCTACGGAAAATGAGTTCATAGCAAATTCGATCTCTATCCAAAACAAAAACATCATAAAGCCAGATGAAGATCGTCCATCTCGTGATGTGGTTAATGACAGAAACCGTCAGCGTGAAAAAAGGCTACGCGACCATACCCAGATGCTTAAAACACCCAATGGAATTGCCGAACTTGAAAGCGAACCTGCTTTTCGCAGACAAGGACTTATTTTAGACAATGTTCCGCATTCATCGGAGACAACCATATCGCGGCTTAACCTGAGCATAAAGGAAGACTCAGACGGAAGGCCAGTACTTCGCCCTGAAAACCCATTCATGACGGACAAGCCCGATTAATATAGTGTTAAGTGTTTACAAATAAACCCGGCCCTGGATAAGCCGGGTTTTTTTCTTAAAAATCCTTTCAATTCATTAGCCATCCTTTTCAACGCACTGGGTAAATGAACTACTATATTTAACAGCTATACTGTATCTTGGCTTAAAAAACAGCCATGAATATAGCCGACAAAATAAACGAAGACATTAAATTGGCCATGAAAGCTCAGGCCAAAGACAAACTTTCCGCCCTTCGAGACATTAAAGCCAAATTGCTTTTGGAAATGACCAAGGAAGGCGGATCCGGCGAAGTGGCTGATAGCGTCGCCTTGAAAATACTGGACAAACTATATAAGCAACGCATCGAAGCCGCAACAATCTACAAGGAACAAGGCCGGGAAAACCTTTGGAAGGAGGAAATGGACCAGGCCGATGTTATCAAAGCTTATTTACCAGAGGCGGCCTCTGAAGAAGAAATTCGCAAGGTAATCCAAACAGTTATCGCAGAAACAGGAGCGGCTTCCCCTTCGGATATGGGTAAGGTAATGACTGGCGCAACTCAAAAACTGGCGGGCAGAGCAGACGGCAAAACCATTTCCGGGTTGGTTAAACAACTACTAAGTGGTCAATAAAAACTCATATCATTTTCACTAACGCAATGCAGCAATAATTGCTGTGTTCAATTTTCTACACAGCAGCGAAGAGAGGAAAACAGGAAATGCTCCTTATTTTCCAGGCTTTTCATGAAAGAAATAGCGCAGGTCCAATGTTAGGTATGTACCACTCAGACCTGCTGTGGCCCTCACCGGAATATTATCTCGGCGATACGTAGCGAGGACTTTCGCCATATCGTTAAAAGGTCGGTGAAAGCTTGCGCCCAGATAGAAATAACCGCTTTTCTTCGTTCGGTATTCCAAACCGATATTAGCAAGCAGGGAAATCTGAACCCAATTACTGCGGTACGTCCTTTGCTCGAAGTCGTAAATAACGCCCGACCGATTCTCGAAACCGCTTGAGAAGGCATCTGAAGCGTACATGTCCATGCTTATCCCGCCAGAGGCATTCATCCAAACTTTATCGCCCAACTGCACATAGAACATGGCTTGAACGGGTATCTCGTACGTAATAAACCGATACCGCATGGAATAATTAATCAAACTATCTGCATCTTCAAAAGCGAGCGAAATAACTCTCCGAACATAATTTATACCTGTTTCAAAAGACACCCTTTCGGAAATGCCTCTCCGAATAACCATTCCGAAAGCGTATCCACCTTCAGGACGCACTCGCAGGTTAAGGAAATCATTGGCAACCACCTCCTCGTTGGTGCTAAAAAAACGGGAAGAAAAAATAGGTTTAACCTGGACACCAAAGGTGGTAACCCTATCTTGAGCGCTCATCGTTCCGGGTTCAACCAAAACACAACCTAAGACCAGGAGCACAAGTATGCGACAAGCCCGCTGCAAATCAGGAATGTATTACGCCGGCCACTGCCAGAGCCAGACCTATTGCCACTAGCAGCAAAACAGTCCAACGCAGCGCATTATTAGAAATAAAACGCGAACGGTACCTTGCATGAACGAGAAAATTGCTCTTCACCGTATCTCGATTATATTGTTTGCTCACTCCGAAAAGTATCCGAAAACGCTCCGCCTCCCGGTCTTCATAACGTTCGTAAGGCACCCCCGCATTATCGAGTAATTCTTGAAAATACCCTGCATGATCCTCCTGATAAAACTGATACACCATGTAGCGGTTATCGGCGGGATGTTCGTGGTAGTTAGTAAGATTCAACATCAGAAATAATCCATTCAGTAACGTATTCAAGGGGCTTGCGATGGCTTTGGGGCCACTCACCCGCGGGATAACCCATGTAGAAGATTCCAAGACACTTTCCTCCTTCGGCCAGCCCAAGGTATTTCCGCATGTCATCGGTGTAAATAAATGCAGGAGTAGTCCAAAACCCTCCTATACCATATGCCGTGCAGGTTAGATGCATATTCTGTACAGCACAGGCTACTGCTTCAACCTCCTCTATTTCCGGAATAACACCCTTCGGGTCACACTCCATACAAACAAAAATAATTACAGAACAATGCAATGGTCTCTCCCGGAATCTATCCCTTTTTGCTTCCGAAAACTTCGTCTCCGGTGTATGCTTCATGTAAAAATCGGGCAAGTCTCGAGATAACCGCTTGAGTCCTTCGTCCATAAACACCTTAAACCGCCAGGGCTGTGTTAAGCCATGGCTCGGCGCCCATAACGCATTCGTAAGCACATTGCTCACAATTTCGCGGTGCACCTTGCGTCCGCTGAATTGCTCCGGCGCAATGCTTCGACGGTTGCGTATTAGCTCGGTTATTTCACTGAGATTGTATTTCATTATGGCCGGTAAAAATCTTGTTAAAATTCGCGGTGTAAAGATACTGCGGGGAAATCTAAGTTTAAGGCGTTGGCAATTTCGGATGAACCCGAAGGGAACATTCAGAACATTGCAATATCTTCATCACATGAATACGACCCCTCTCCGACGCATTTTAACGGCGTTTAAAGACAACTTCTCCCTCCGAGTCGTTAATTGCCTTGTTTTGATTAATGCCTTCTTTAACGCGCCCCTAAACGGGCAGAGCGCTGAATTAATTTCCGAGGTGACCCAACGCGATTCTATTACCATACGATCAATATATAACGAAATCTTAGCTTCAGGCCAATGTTACGAGCAACTTCGGAGCCTTTGCAAAGACGTAGGCCCACGTTTAAGCGGTTCAGACAATGCACAAAAAGCTGTTTTTTGGGGCAAATCCCTGCTGGAATCGTACGGTGCCGATACCGTTTTCCTTCAGGAAGTAGTAGTTCCAAAATGGGAACGAGGATGCTGTGAAAATGCTGCCATTCATAGCGGCGACAAAGAAGTGAAAGTAAACATCTGTGCTTTGGGGGGGTCAGTAAGTACCCAAGGCATTGTTAAGGCACAGGTTATCGAAGTGAAGCAACTCTCGGAGCTTTCCACGCTCGGAAGAGGGGCGATAGAAGGAAAAATAGTATTCTTTAACCGGGCGCTGGACCCCCTGCAAATAAATACCGGAGCCGCCTATGGCGGGGCATTCGACCAGAGGTCAGACGGCGCCTCCGAGGCCGCCCGTTATGGTGCCGTGGGCACACTTGTTCGTTCGCTAACGCTGGCGGAGGACTCCTATCCTCATACCGGCGCAATGAACTATGCCGACGACGCAGACAGAATACCTGCTGCCGCCTTAAGCACCAGTGATGCAAAAATACTCAGCCAAATGCTTCGTGAAGATCCCGAACTGCGCCTAAGCATGCAGCTTAATTGTGTCCGGCATCCTGATGTGGTATCTCACAATGTTATCGCAGAGCTCCGAGGATGGGAATTTCCAGATCGTTATATTGTTGTAGGCGGGCATCTGGACTCATGGGATAAAGGGGAAGGTGCACACGACGATGGTGCGGGAATTGTCCAGAGCATTGAAGTTTTAAGGACATTCAAGGCCCTGGGAATAAGGCCCAGACATACCCTGAGGGTAGTTCTCTTCATGAACGAAGAAAACGGAAACGACGGAGGAATTACCTATGCTGAAAAAGCAAAAGAAGGCAAACTGCATCATGTTGCCGCGGTCGAAAGCGATGCCGGTGGATTTACCCCGCGTGGTTTCCGAATTGAAGCTCGCGACGACCAGGCCGAAAAATTTAAATCATGGGCAAGGTTATTCGAACCATATGATCTCCATTTGTTCCAACGAGGGTACAGCGGGGTGGATATACGGCCTTTAAAAGACGGGATTGCCGCCCTATTTGGGCTATCCCCCGATTCACAGCGCTACTTCGACTTTCACCACAGCGATCGCGATGTATTCGAAAATGTACACAAACGCGAGCTTGAATTAGGCGCCGGCGCCATTGCCGGTCTGATATGGCTTATCGACACTTACGGAATCTAAGCGTGCTCGGCGTTTAAACTTAATGTGCAGCGGGCTCAGCATCGGCAGTTAAAGAAGAAATGATTGCCCGTTATTTTTGCCTTATCGGCCTTCCTTCTAAGAGCCATTTTCTTTCGACTGCCTTAAGCTCTGCGTTAAACCAGGCAATATCTTCTTTCAACAATAGTGGCTCAGCCTGAGGCTTCACTTGTCGCTCGTCAAAATAAATCATCCCTTTGGATTGGACGTAGAGATATTTGAGCAGAAAGATTGAGCTGTCCCTGTGCTGCAGCAGTAACTCCATTACAGGAATATCAGATTTAATCCAGTCACGGGCCTCCCTGCTTGTATTCGAATTTTTAAGTAAAAAGGCTTTAGGCGATAATTTGCTCAGCATCTCGCCCGTTTTAAACGCGTTTCCCAAAAAAGGCTCAGGAATCATAATCGTATCGCACTCGTTAAATGCAACGCCCCATTTATAGTAATCTGGCGTACCGGCCCTATCGAAAAATGCAACACTTCTATGCGTAAAGGCAAGCAGCGACTTAAAATAAAGATACCGGTAAAAGGGGTCTGCATATTTTACACTGTCGATTGCCAATTCGGACACAATCCTAAAATCCTCACGGTTAAAAAAGCTTGTATTTCGGATAACGGCTTCTTTTGCTTTGATTACCGCTGAATCAGCTATTGCCAGATAATACTGTCTGCTTTGGCCAGTGCCGGTGCGCGTAACTACCGGCAGAATAGCTAAAACATCATCCCGTTTATTCATGGTGCCGATAAGTTTCTCGACTCCTTGCGTTTCGATATTTTTCCAAGTCCAAACCGATGGATACAGCGTTCTTGCCGGCGCAATATTATTGGTGTTTATGGCATCGTCAGGAGTAATCCAAAGGGAAACATCATTAAATAGCGTCGCCTTGCCATAATAAAATTGCGCCGTAAGGCTATTGAATGGGAAAATCATGCATATCAAAAAAAGCCTTGGCATAAGCGTATTATAATTGAACTTAAAGCAAATATAGTACCTCCAGGCATCTGATTTTAGCGACCTATAAAGCAAAAAGGCCGTTTCGCATGAAACGGCCTTTACAAATAAAATCCTTGAGATTACTTCTGAACTTCCACCTTTTCAGTGAAGCTGAAGTTATTACCAGCTATGCGAACTAAGTAAGTGCCTGAAGCAACATAGCCAGGGAAGTCAAGAACTACATAAGCAGCACCTTCCGCAGGAACTGTCCTTCCGCTCCATACGAGCTTACCATAGCTATCGTAAACATCGATAAGCACCAGCTGTTCATCAGCATCAACTCCTTCCAAGGACAGCGCTATTTCTTCGCCATTGCTTGGGTTAGGGAATACATTCGCCATTGGGGTGGCATCAATCTCGCGAACAGGAACGAAGTCTACCGCATCCAATTGGTTTTCTTCACCATTTACTGCAGCACCCACTATGCAAATTTGGCGAGTAGCACCATAATTCGTTTCAACATCATACAAAGGTGGCAAAGCAGGCTGGTCATTACCCTGTCCTAGGAAGGTGCCGAATTCCGCCTTCACCCTTACGTTATACGTTCCTCCCTGAGCAAGCAGAATGGTATTTGTATTTGCATCGTACACCGTGCTGAGTTGTAAAATACGCACGCCATTTCCTTTTCTCCAGTAAATCGGGAGTTCTGGCGCATCCACGCGCGTAAATTCCCAGGTATAATCTCTCGCACATGGAACAAACGCATCGGTCCTGATGATATAACCAATTTGAACTGGTCCCACTACACCGCACCTGTCTTGATTCCTAACCTGAGACAAAATTTCCGGAGCAGTAGTGATGGCCTGGGCCGTCCCGAAGGGGTGTTGTTCTCCCAAATAAACTACCGCGATCTCTACCATATAATTGGTTCCTGGCTTGATCCCCTGGAAGTTACAAAGGTTAATAATGGTAGTATTTCCACCGGTTATTACTTCCTGCAAAGGCTGCCCGCCCTCCGGGGTAAGTCTCCACACGTACGATTCGGCACCGCAAGCAAAACCACATCTGATATTATCGTTCATCTGGTATGTCCTTCCTACAAAATCCGCTCTAAGCTGTGTGGATGGGTATCCAATAACCTGGCATATCTCCGAAACTACCCCGGAAATAGTAACGACACCCAAAGTAGGGTCATTGAAATTAGCATCAACGAGAACATCATACGTCTCACCATATTCAATGGCCGGGCTAAGGCTTGAAAGCGTTATAAACGTATTGTTACCTGCCGAAGTGTAAGTATGAACATCGCCGTCTTCTTGAGACGTAAATGACCAGGTATAATTAAGCGCTCCTGCGATAAAGGTTGTTTTATATACACCGCATGCATCGTAGGTAAGGGTTGGATAAGGCTGTTCCGGGAAAGAAGCGCAGAATGCGGAAATACAGACGGAGAAAGAACCAACAACGCCCGAACCTGCATCAAATATCCGGACATAGTATGTCTGGCCCTGATTCAAGCCTTCGCCCAACAATGTTTCCGTTCCACCGGCCCCTGCATCATTCGCAGCAGCAATGGCTGACAAAGTATTATCAAGCAATTCTATTTCAGCATTAAATCCTGCCTGACCAACAACAACGACCTTAACACTTCCGTTGCAGCCCGCGGTAAAAGAATAAAATACTTCATCATCAGGATTACCTCCAAGCACTGTCGAAATACCACTTCCTGCACCGGGCAATGAAGTAGATCCGTTAATCGCGCTGCAGCTAGGGAATAATTGAACCCCAATAGGTAAAGTTGGTGGAGCATTAACTACACAAGATCCATCGTCAATAGTAGCGTTTGCATCGTAATTAACAGCAGCTGGGTTTGTACAACCATAGCAAGAGTAATCGCATGAACCATCATCTTGCGTAGCGCCTGGATTATAATTACATGCATTGGAGTCGGTACAACCATAGCATGAAAAATCACAGGAGCCATCATCAATTGTCGCTCCTGCCTCGTAATTGCATGCTCCCTGATCGGTACATCCATAGCAGGAATAATCGCATGAACCATCCTCAATAGTAGCATTGGCATTATAATTACACGCATTAGAATCGGTGCAGCCAGAACAACTAGCATATTCGCAAGAACCATCATCTATCGTCGCATTTAAATCGTAGTTGCATGACGCAGGGTCAGTACATCCAGCACACGTTAGATATTCGCACGTTCCGTCGTCGGTATTAGCTCCGGCATCAAAATTACAAGCTAATGGATCAATACAGCCAAAAACCGGACAGGACACCGGGCGAGGGAATATAAGACCAAGGCACTCTCCACCACCAAGCTCAGAAGGAGAAGCGCAATCAACGTTGGCAACATCCCAAACATAACGCAGCTGATTTGCACCTACACCAATACCCTCATCAAAAATCTGAAGATTTAATTTATATTCTAAAGCATTGGCGGCTGGCATGGTGATTTGCGCCAGAAGGACGCGATTTAACGGACCTACCGGAAAACCATTCGTATTACCGGTGATCACAAATACGGCGCCGTCGCATAAATTTAAATCTTGGCCAGTAGGAGAAGTATTAAACGACGTAGAGAGGGCCGACGCATTAGGACAGGAAGAGGCTGATTGAACAGCCGAACCCGGGTCAGCACTTGAAGCCCTTCCAATGGTCAGAAAAGAATCATACACGAGATTGGGAACAATCGGAAAAAAAGCTGCGTTAAGCGCGTCACCCGTAACTCCGCCAAACGAACTATTCCAAATGGCATTTCCGGTCGTGATTATAAGATCATGACAATTCGAAACACCGAACATAGAAGACACGAAATCCGTAGGATCCTGCAACTCCGCATAAATTCGGTAAGTAATATGGCCCGCAGGATAATCCACCACGGCACCGTGGATAGCGGGGTCATAGTACACCTCGTTAACAACCTGAGCAAGCTGGGCTGACGTCGCCAATGACAGCAACATTCCCAAAAGAAGTAAATGTAATGATCGCATAGGGGGTTAGTAATTTGGTTAAAGTATTCACGAATATACAATAGTATTGAACATCTCCAAACAGAACTGCATAAAATTCTTTCGAAAAATTAGCCCACTCAGAGTTATAGCAATTTAAGAATAAAAGAAATTATTTCAAATGAATAAAAGAAAGATAAAAAGGGGCCTGTATAGGGGCCCCTTTTTAAAATCTCAAATAATCAAGAATTACTTTTGAATTACCAAACGTTCGGTTATTATACTTGTTCCAGCCGTAATATTCACCATGTAAACACCGGAGGAAAAGCCCTCGCCGAAAGTAAGTATCGCGCTGAACGTATTTCCTTTAACTGCTATCTGCTCGCTCTTCACCAACTTACCGAAAGCGTCATACACATCCACAGAAACCCGATCCGTACCTTCAGCAATATTGCCGATATTCAGGTTAACAAAAGATCCATTCGTAGGATTAGGATACAACGCTGCCTCCATGCCTACGCCGACTTCTCTCAGCGGCTGAATATCCTCTGCCGTGAAATTATTTCCACCGCCATTGATCGCTCCACCTACGATGCAAATCTGTTGTGGTGCGCCGTACGAGGTAGCAAAGTCGTAGGAAGGAGGTAAACCCGGCACGTCGTTACCTTGACCGAGGAAGTTTCCATACTCCGGCTTCACACGTACATTATACGTGGCACCAGGAACCAATAGCGCGGTATTGGTTTGGAGATCCTTTACAGCGCTAAGCTGAAGAAGACGCACTCCATCGCCCTTTCTCCAATAGAAAGGCAACTCCGGCACATCGGTGCGTGTAAATTCCCATGTCCAATCCTTGGCACAAGGAACAAAGGCATTGGTACGTATGTAGGCACCAAGCTGAAGCGGACCGGCGTTGTTGCAGTTATCTGCCAGACGCAAGAACACAACAGGCTGGGCAGCGGTGCTTATTTGAACAACCGGGCCAAATCCATGATTTACTCCATTATACACCACAGCTACTTCTACGTCGTAAGTCGTGCCTGGGCGGATTCCGTTGAAATCACAAAGATTTACAATGGTGGAAGCACCTCCTACCTCTACCGTAGGTAACGGAGAACCTCCTACTGGAGTAAGGCGCCATACATAGGCATCAGCACCACAGGACTGAACACAACGAATATTAGCGTTTAGCTGGTAGTTACCTCCGGCAAAGTCCGAACGCAACTCCGTAAATGGTGCATCGTTCATTACACATACATCCGTTATCTGGCCATCAATTATTACAATGCCCAAATCAGGATCGTTAAACCGGGTATCAATCTCCACATCATAGGTTTCGCCATACTCCACAGGACCGCTTAAATTGCTGATATTCAAGAAAGTGTTATTGCCCAAGCTCGTGTAGGTCAATACGGTTCCGTCGCCCTGTTCGGTAAAGAACCAATCATAGGAGTTCGCTCCTGGAATATAATCACACTTGTAAACATCGCAGGCATCATACGTGAGGGTTGGGTATGGATCATCCGGAGACGATGCGCAATAGGCACTGAGGCAGATATTGAATCCCCCACCGTTTCCGCCGCCAAAGTCATAGACACGCACGAAATATAGGTTTCCACCAACGAGTCCATCAGCAAAGCAAAGCTCTGTACCTCCGAAACCGCTGCTGTTAGAAGCATCTATATTACTATACAATCCATCGAGAAGCTGAACAGCGGCATCAATTCCAAATCCTTCTACATCGACTTTGATACCTCCATTGCAAGGAGCTACGAATGCGAAGAAAACTTCATCGTTTGGATCGCCGCCAAGAGGTGTTGGCAGTCCGGTATTCGCTCCGGGTGCCGAAGTACCGCTCAACACATTAATGCAATTCGGGAAGAACTGTACATCCAATGATTGAGCCGGTAGGCCACCAAAAATACACGAGCCGTCATCAATGGTTGCAACAGGGTTGTAGTTATCTGCATCCGGGTCCGTACATCCAAAACATGAGAAGTCGCAGGAGCCATCGTCTTGCGTTGCATTCGCATCGTAATTGCAGGCCCCGGCATCAGTACATCCATAGCAGGAAAAGTCGCAAGAACCATTGTCAATTGTCGCATCGGCATCATAGTTACATGCGTCTGCATCGGTACAACCTGCGCAGCTCTGGTATTCGCAGCTTCCGTCGTTTAGGGTTGCTGCAGGATTGTAGTTGCAAGCACCCTGCTCGGTACAACCGGCACAGCTAAGGT
>Ga0315906_10001326_pt1 | contig 36987 bp, 33 predicted proteins | sample LakEriMetagenome_4_FD_203526 | JGI IMG/M metagenome (GOLD analysis project Ga0315906, IMG submission 203526) | Freshwater fungal communities from buoy surface, Lake Erie, Ohio, United States - Buoy 2 MA122 | ecosystem: Environmental > Aquatic > Freshwater > Lake > Lake biofilm | place: USA... | reverse complement strand
AGTGCTTAGAGCACGCAAAATTGTTTGCGCGACGATCAGCGAATTTCATCATGTGTCAGCAGCCAGATAGACGGCTGCAACAAAGACCGAATGTATGGCTGCAATCGACTCCGTGTGTCGTCATCATGAAAAGATTGTTCTTGCAAACCGGGGGCGTCCATGTATGGGTCCCGGCCTGCGCCGGGACGACAGGTTGAGGGCGTCGCATAACTACCCAGCTCGCGATACATTGCAGCCTGAACCGCCAAGTAATCTTCGTTCTCGACGCCACCGGCGTTTACGCACTTTCGTAAAGACGCGTCAGTACAAACTCTCGGTGCCCCAGTGCTTCTGCAGCGGTGAGACGGCCGTTGGCGGTGCGCAGCATCACCTCGAGCAATTTGTCACCGACTTGATCGAGCACCATGTCACGTTGCAGCAGACCGGTTGAATCGACGTCGATGTGTTCACTCATGGTACGAACAGTACGCGGGTTTGCGCAAATCTTGATGACCGGCAGGATCGGGTTGCCAATGACGTTGCCCTGGCCGGTTGGGAAGAAGTGCACCGCAAAGCCGGACGCTGCACAAAGAGTCACCATCTCAGCAGCAGCCGAGGATGAATCCATAAACCAAAGTCCGGGGCCGGTGGGCACTTCAGCTTTGTCGAGCACACCGTCGACCAAACATTTTTTGCCGATCTTCTGAATATTACCCATCGCTTTTTCTTCGATGGTCGTCAAGCCACCGGCGATGTTGCCCTTGGTTGGTTGTGACTCAGACAGGTCATCGGTCTTGTGGCGGTTGATCATGTCCTGATAACGATTGAACATGGCCATAAAGTCTTCAGCAACTTGCGGCGTGCGGCAGCGCGCTGCGACGACTTTTTCGCCGCCGGTGATTTCGCTGGTTTCACCAAACACCAACGTTGAGCCGACTTCGTAAAGTTTGTCGAACGCATTGCCCACCGTGGGGTTCGCACCGCAGCCGGATGTGGTGTCGGATTCGCCGCATTTGGTGGAGACCCACAATTCGCTGATCTTGCACTCTTCGCGATGAATTTCAGATGCATCCTGCAAAAATTCGCGGGCTGCTTTTGAGGCACGCATGATGGTTTCATGGTCGCCGTGGCCTTCGATGCCAAAGCCAACTACCGGCTTACCCGAGGCGGCGATGCCATCCACAACACGTTTGGTCCAGCCGTCTTCAATGCCGATGACAATAACCGCGGCGACGTTCGGGTTGCAACCCGTCCCGATCAGGGTGCGAAAGTGCAGGGCTAAGTCAGCACCAAATTGCAAACGACCGTATGGATGCGGGATCGCGAGTGTGCCTTTGATGTTGTGCGCAACTGCCTCGGCGGCGGCGTTTGAAAGATCGTCGACTGGCAGGACGATAACGTGATTGCGGATGCCGACGCGACCGTTGTTGCGACGATATCCCCAGAAGGTGGTGGCATTTGAAATGACTGACATAGTGGTTCCTAAATCAAAGATTGTGAGTTTGAGAAGTTCACCGGCGTGCGCGACGCACGGCCGTTATGCTGCCGAATGCTCACCAGCGTTTCGTTTTGATATTGTGAACATGCGCGTGTTCACCGGCTTTGATCGGCGCAACGACCTTACCAATGTCAGTGCCGTACTTGTAGACGGTTTCGCCGACCGCCATGTCCTTCAGCGCGATCTTGTGCCCGATCGGAATATCTTGCAGGGCGCGGATGGAAATCTGTTTGTCGTCATCCATGATCCAGGCGGTCAGTTCGGTGCCAGCCTTGATGCCTTCAACGACGGCAACGGCGACGGTATCTTTGGCTTCATGTAATACAAAATGGATCATTTTTTGGGCTCCGGTCAGGGCATATAAACGAAGTGTGCCAGTGTAAGCTGGGGTCGTGCGCAAGTCAATTAGGTCATCTATATGAGTTGGTAGATTTGCTGCAATTCGGCTATGATGTATCTATGCCCGCAACCAAGCCTGCCGCTAACCCGCAAGTCCGCCAACCCGCACGGCGACAGGCGGCAGCGCGGGTGGTACCTGCCGCAGGGGGCAAATCCGGCCAGCATCCGCAGTTGGCGCGCGGGGCAGTGCTTGATGTCCCGCTCTACAAGGAGGTCAAGCGCCTGATGACAGAGGCGGTGAGTTCCGGTGATTGGCAGCCCGGCAGCGTAATTCCGGCCGAGTGGGCGTTGGCAGAACGTTTTCACGTCGCCGTGGGAACGGTCCGCAAGGCGGTTGATGAGTTGGTGGCAGAGAACATTCTTATTCGTCAGCAGGGGCGCGGCACGTTCGTATCGGCGCACAATCGCGAACGCCTGATGTTTCATTTCTTTCATATTGTCCGGCGCGACGGTGAAAAATTGCAGCCAGAAGTGCGCATGTTGAGTTTTCGCAATGCAAAGGCCGATGCGGATGAGGCGGCGCAACTAGGCCTCGCCGTCGGCGCGCCGGTCTTCCGCATTCGGAATCTGTTGACGCTGTCCGGCAGACCGATCATCTTCGACACCATTACGGTAGCGAGGGCGCTGCTGCCGACGCTGACGCAGTCGCAGTTTCAAAACCGGCCAAATACGATTTACCATCTCTATCAGACTGAGTTTGGCGTCACAGTAGTTCGAACCGCCGAACGGCTACGCGCCACGCTGGCAGATGCCGAAGCCGCCGCGCTACTCAAGATCAACGAGCACGCACCGGTGTTGGAGATCCGACGCGTGGCGATGAGCTTCGACAACGCGCCGGTGGAGTACCGGCGCTCCCTAGTCAACACGGCGGACTACGAGTACTTGAGTGATCTTTCCAAAGGTGGCTGAGTTCGATCTGCCCGCGCTGCTGGCGCGTTATCGGTCCGACATGCGACGCGACGCTTTTGTGCCAGGACTCGACAAGCGCCTGCTAGACGATGTCACGCGGTACTATGATACTGAGAAGCGCGAGTCAATTATCATGTGGCATAGTTTTGGCGCGTCCGACGCGGCGGCGATCGTTGCGCGCGAGCTAGCCTACTTCGCCGCGACACCGAGTTTCACTTGGAAGGTCTACGCTGATGATGCACCCGACAATTTGTCGTCCATCCTGCTCGCGGCGGGGCTAAAGGTAGAAGCTGATTGCTCGCTGATGGTACGCGCGGTGGTCGAGGTGGTTAACGACGCCGCGCTTGGCAGACGCGCGGCGAACACTCCGCTGACGATACGAATACTTGAATCGCGCGAAGACATCGAATACTTGCGGACCGTGTGGCAGGTAGAACATCCGGGCCAAAACGATCCGTGGCTAGCTGTGTTAGCCGATGCGTTGGTGGTGCACCCAACTTCGTTAAAAATTGCCATCGGCATGGCGGACAACGCACCGGTAGCGTCGGGATACATCATTGTCGATCCGCGTGGCGTATTTGCGTATCTTGGTGGCGGGGCGACAATCCCCAGCTATCGTGGGCGTGGCGCTTATGCAGCGCTTACGCTGTTCCGTGCGCAACTGGCCGCTGCAGCGAATGTGCAGTACCTTGCCGTAGAGGCCAATGCGCAAAGTGCGCCGATACTGGCAAGGTTAGGGTTCCGCACGTTAACGACACTGCAGCACTTCGTGAAGAGCTGAAAAGCCCCGTCTAACAGGGGATTCCGAGCGCTTGTGGCTGCAAATGCGCGGGGGCGCGGTTGCCGTCGAATGGTGCCGTGCTACCCGGAAACCGATACTTGCGCCAAACCAGCGTCAACAATAATGTTCTGCCCGGTGATGCCATCGGCGTCGTCGGACGCGAGAAACAGCGCGGTACGCGCCACGTGACCGGCGTCGAGACGGTACTTCAAACACTGGAAATCCAGGAACTGGCGATCCGTGTCGGCATCGCGCCACAAGGCCTGCTGGCGGTCGGTCACAATCGCGCCGGGCACGAGGGCGTTTACGCGAATGTTCTTGTCACCGAGTTCACGAGCGAGAGTGCGCGAGAGGCCTGATATCGCCGCCTTCGAGGTGGTGTAGCCGATCAGATTTGCACGGCCGCGCATCCACGACACCGAGCCCAGATTGATGATGGAGCCACCGCCCGACGCAGCCATGCCAGGAGCGACTGCTTGAATCGCAAACACATGGTGCTTGAGATTCACCGCAAGACAGTTGTCCCAATAGTCGGGTGTCAGCTCTTCCAGCGAATGTCGTTGGTCGTTGCCGGCGTTGTTGATGAGGACCGTAATCGGACCAAGTGTCGCCGCGATAGTTTTCAGCGCAGCTTGATAGCCAGCGATGTCGCGCACATCGCTGATAACGAAAGTAGGTTTGTGTGTCGCACCGGCGAGCTTTGTGATTAACGCTTCACCGGCTGCTTTATCGATATCGCTAAACGCCACCTTGGCGTGTTGTGCAACAAAGTGCTCCACCAGCGCCGCACCGATGCCGGAACCACCGCCGGAGATAAATACCACGCGGTCGCGCAGGCTGGGGAAACTTGCTGTGTTCGCTCGCATTGCCATCTCGCTCATCTTATCTATCTTAGTCGATGTAAAACGGTTCTGCCTTGCCACCAGTATCGCCGAGGCCGAGTTCTACTGCAAAGAGACCACCGGAGTGCGGAAACTTTGCCAGCTCTTCCGCAGATGCGCCTTCACGAGCGGTGGTGATATATATGGTCTTGAAGTCCTCGCCTCCAAACGCCACCATCGTAGTGCGCTTTGCGGCAACCATGATCGTTTGGCGCAGCGTGCCGTCCGGTGAGTAACACTCGACCCGTCCGCCTTCATACTGTGCGCTCCAATAGTTGCCGTCAAGATCGATTGCGGCACCATCGGGACGGCCGGCATAGTCGGGTTTGGCTTTGTCGGCGTCGCGAGTGAAAAATGTCTGACGTTCGCCCACTTCCCCTTTTGCCGCATCAAACGGAAACCGGTAGGCGATGTGGTTGGGCGTGTCGGATTGGTAGACCACCCCGCGCGTAGGATCAAATGCCAAGCCGTTGCTGACCTTTACCCCCAGCCCACTTTCCGCGCCCCACGCAGTCTGCACCTTACCCTTGGCCAGCACGAACATGGCAGCAATAGCCTCGGTGCGCGGCTCGTACATCGCGCCCGCCCAAAAGCGGCCGGCCTCATCACACTTACCATCGTTGAAACGCATGTTGGTCGTGTCATATGGCGCATCGGCAATCTTCGGGCCGATGCCGACGCTGGTATCAAACGAATAAAACCCATCGCGGCACGCCGCGATAAGCCCTCCGGATTCCCGCAGCGCGATACATCCCGGTTCGGTCGGTGTGGGCCAAGCTTGGTTGGTGCGGGTAGTTGGGTCAAATCGGTTGATGGTTTTGCCGCTGATGTCGACCCAGTACAACACCTGTTCGAGCGGATGCCATAAAGGACATTCACCAAGCAGCGCGCGGCCGTCAAATACCAATTCAGCCTCCAACGCCAGCCTCATACGGCATCAACCGTGATGGTCATGCTGATGTCAAAACTATCACCGCGGCCGATGATTCGCGTGCCGGTGTTCGCCACACCTTTCGCGGCCAGCGCAAACGCATTGTTGATATTCGAGACCGGTTCCAGCGCAATAAAATTGCGGCCGTCATTTGGCGCAAAACAGACGATGTTGTTACACGCACTGCTGGCGGTCACGATTGTTTGATGTGTTGCGTAGTGCAGCACCGCCCGGCGCGACCAACCAACAAAACAGTTGTCGACCTTCCAGTCGAATACACCGCGTGCCTTGGTGAAGTCAGAGTTAGCCGGTGTCGGGATAAGTTTGGTGGGGAGTTTGTCTTCCCCCATTTCCCAAACACCCGTCCAATCCGATTGCAGCGTAGTGTTTTTGTCGATCGGAAAAAATGGGTGGAAACCAAGACCGACCGGCATCGGCTGTGTATCCAGATTGGTAGCGCGGATTGCTAACGTGACGGCGTTGTTGCTGATGGAAATTGTTTGCTCGGCCTCGAAGGCAAACGGCCAGTCGGCATCGGGTGTGTGTTTGTAGGTCAGCACCACACGTTGTTTGCCTTCACTCTTCACTTGCCACGCCCGCTGCCAGCCTACGCCGTGAATGGTGTGGGGTTCGTTTGGAAAGTTTGGGCGTAGTTGGTAAGTTTTGTCGCGTACTACCAACACACCGTTACCGATGCGGTTGGAATACGGCACCAATGGATAACAGCACATCTGTCTTACTGCTGATGCGGCAATTGCAGAATCTGGGGTCTTGCGCAGAACATCAATGCCCTTCCAAGTCAAACGCGATATTGCCGCGCCGATGTCCGGCTGGATAACGATTTCGAGCTCGGACAGTACAAGTCGGATCGGTTTTGGGCTAGGCTGCATAGACGTGATTTTGTCGCCGCAAATACCGCTCACCTGTGGCTCGATGGCGGGACTCGGCAATACGTCGTCCATTCTTTGCCCTTGCGGATCTGTCTATCTTCCAAGCGCAATTGGCGCGTGGCTCTATTCCCGGAGCAAAAGTCACTGCACACAGCCGACTGAGGCTCTCGTAAGCACGAAACGGCTAAACTTCGGTTGGACTGTGATTGATCCAACACGTACTGCTGGAGGAGATACTGTTAACTCGGGCGAAGCCGATCCATCTACCGTTGCCGAGCTATAGAACCGCTCCGTAGGACCATACGGGGGCGAAAGCTTCGCCATTCTATTGGTGCCAGTCAGCGGTGCCCCAATGGGAAAACGCTGCATCGGTACATTAAATCCCGGTGCACCTGATACAAAGTCAGACAAGACAAAGGCTCCGGCGCCCGCGTTCGACACATTGATTGACAATTCTGAGCTCGCTAAAGCCGCCTGCGTGCCTACCGGAATCTCCAAACTCAAGGAGACCCGCGTCTTGTTTCCAAGTGTTGTCGCAGCAGTGTATAGAGACACGCCGTCGCCAAGTTGCTGAACAGTTGAAATCATCGGCTGCCCACATGAAGAACCAGCCCGTTCAGTCTTCATTCCTGCCTGCGGTTCGTAAATCTCGAACGTGGCACAGCCAGAAAGCAAGATGGATATCGCCACAGCTAGGCTGGCGAGCGGAGCAACGCCAAATGCGTGAAAGAAGTAGAGTTTCGACGCCACTATTCAGTCCCCGCCAACTGCTTAATGATGGACTTCGCCAAGTTCTCGTTGATTTCAGTATCAGATCGCGCCTTTTCATCTACGCGACCAACAGCTCTTCCACCTTTCGGATATAAGGCACTTCCCGCGACTGAATATCCTTTAGAAGATCAAGTAGGTTCTCGGTCAGCTCGCGCTTGGATGTCGCCTGCGTGTGATAGTCAGGAAACTGGTTGAGAAAGCCGATGTAGAACTTCCCTTCGCGCCAATACGTGTAACTCATGGTCTTCATGGTCGAACCTCCTTTTGCCGCAAAAGTATAACCCGCCAGTAGTGACAGCTCGCCCAGTCTCACTCATACCTGCGCTCGCCAAACACCTTGTAGTGCTTGCGAGCCACACCGCGCAACGATCCATCTGCGTCAAGCGTGACGGCGTTATTCATCACACAAGGTGCTGAAGTGGCTTTGCCAAACACCCAGGCCATTTCTATTGGTGCGGTGAGATCGATTTCGCCGGTGTGTTGAACGGCACGTCCCAAACACAAGACATGCCCTTCACGGCCGAAGAGCGCAAAGTTATCGAGCCCGCGTCTAATCGTTTTGACGGTACCGCCTGCAATCCATTCCCCACTCTCAACATCGACCCAGTTCTCACCCGCCGGGAAATAGACTTGCGTGCTGCCGCCGGCGGCGATGATCGGCGCGAACAACAACGCATCACCGAACATGTACTGCAACTCGAAAGAGCGTGCCAGTCGATCGTTGGGAAAGGCGAGTGGCATCGCACGCATCAGCGGCATTCCCATCGCTGCTGCTTGTGCGGCAGCACCTGCGATGTAGGGGATCAGGCGATAGCGGAAGGCCAGCAACTTCTTGGCGATCTCTAACGTGGCATCACCGAACGCCCACGGATCACGTTCACCGATGCCGTGATAACGGAAATGTGATGAGAAGATGGCGTTGGCGGTCCAACGCAAATAGAGCTCCGCATCCGGCTGCTGCGCCCCGTAAAAGCCGCCGACATCGGTCGCGTAAAACGGCACACCACTCATGCCATAACCCAAGCCCGCACGAATACTCGCTGCCATCGCCTCCCAATCGGTTTGCGGGTCGCCTCCCCACTGCATGGGATACCGTTGTGAGCTGATGAAACCATCCCGCCCCCACACCATCGCCGCACCGCGCCCGTTGGCGTCGTTGTAACGTTGGGTGGCCTCATACACTGAGCGGTTGTAGAGCAACGGATAAACGTTATGCAGCTGTCGTCCAGTGTCGCCGTTGGAGGCGACCATCTCCGGCTCGACTTGTTCACCGAAATCGGTCTTCATCACGTCAACACCGTCATCAAACAGTGCATTGTGCCGGTCGCCCCAGTAGCGGCTCGCTTCGGGATGAGTGAAATCGAGAATGCCCGATGGCGGCAGCGGCGTGAGAACCGAGCCAAACGGGTCATCGGTCGGGTCTTTCACCCAATCAAACACCGCGGCTTTGCCGTCGGCATTTTTCAGCAACCAGCCTTTGGACTCAAGCTCGTTGAAAAGCGGGTTGTGGATAGAGACGTAGGGGTACTCCCACGCGCAGACTTTCAGGTTGTAAGCTTTCAACGCAGCGAGGGTCTTCTTTGCGCTGTAGTCACCGGTGAAACGGCTTGGGTCCCACTCAAAACAGAAACGTGTTTTCACTTCCCAAGCGGCGCGGCCGTCGAGTGTGATCACATCACACGGCACTTGACGGCGGCGCACCTCGGCGGCGGCATCAATCGCTTCTTGCGGCGTGCGGTAGTAGGCTCGTGATAACCACATGCCATAACTCCACAGCGGTGCCGGTGCAGGATGCCCGGTGAGTCCGGCGTAGTACGAAATAATCTCCGCGGGTGTGCCGGCGAAAAAGAATAAGTCGAGGGTGTCGTCATCAACCTCGGCAATGTAGCTACGATGGGACCACTGCGGGTAACCAGCACCGTGGCGTACTGTTCCCGTGGAGTGAATCAGCATGCCCCATCCGTCCGGGGTCCAAAAGAACGGAATATTCTTGTACGACAGTTCCGTATTCACTCCAAGGGCATCTTCGGTTCGCCCGCGTACAAGTTGCCCGCGTTTATTGAGCGGCCCGAACTTTTCACCGAAACCATACAGCGCGGTGTCGCTCTCTAGTGCCAGCGACACACACCACTTTCCTGCGGAAACATCGTGGCCGAAAGCGGGGATACGCGAGCGGCCGCGGAAGTGTTGGTCGGTAATAGAGCCGACGAGTGGCGTACCCCCGCGTTCGAGCGTAATGCGGAGTGGCGACTTGTGTAGCTTCAGCGTCAGATCGGCAAAGATAACGTCCCAGCCGGTGTCGGTTGCCACCGCGCGAAGTTTTCCCTCGGCGTTTGGCTTGACCAACAGACCATAATCTGGGCGCGGCGTCTGGCTGCGTTCGCCGAGTTTGCCAATTTCGCCAAGCTGTAACCGCAGAGTGCCGGACTGGTGTGCTGATACCGTGATGTTGGTGTCGCCTGCATGGAAGACAACCGATGAATCGCTGGATGCAACGAAGGTGAGCTCAGTGACGACGTTGTATGCCGCGCGATTGAATGCGTCGGTGGGTGCAATATCTTTGTTGGGTTGGTTCATTTAAATATTAAAGAAACTCTAGTATTGACGCGAGTTTCCAAGCATTTTTGCTTGAAAATGCCCTCTGGTGCTTGTGTTTTGACTTCATCTGCTGCATCGCCTCTTACTATTGTCATTCTGGCGCAGTTACGCAACTGCGCTGGGATCCATTAGGTCGTACCAGTTACTGAGCAAAATTGGGCTCCGGCGTGCGCCGGGGCGACAACTCTTACAGTTCGTGGCGGTGCCTTGTAACTTCTTGCGTTTCTCCTGCAACTATCCCGCTTCTATCCTTTGACGCCCCCGGAGGTCAAACCACTCACCACACGCTCCTGGAAAATCAAGATCACCACCACCACGGGGATCATCGCAATCACCAGCGCAGCCGAGATCGTTGGCCACGGGAAGGAGAACTCACCCTGATACATCTGAATACCAACCGGCAACGTGCGGTATGCGGCAGCGGAGTTAAACGATAACGCCAACAGAAACTCGTCCCAAGCATTGACGAAGGCGAGAATTCCAGCCGTGAATACGCCGGGTGCCGCCAGTGGCACAACAATACGCCACAACGCACCGAGTCGTGTGCAGCCGTCTATCATTGCCGCATTTTCCAGATCACGCGGGATGTCCTGGAAGAAACTCACGAGGATGAGCGTACAGATCGGCAGGTTTAACACGGTGTACGGCAGCACCAGCGCCCAATAACTATTGAGCAATCCTAGGCCGCGCATAATTTCGAATAACGGCACCATCAAGGTCACAAGCGGGAACATGGAGACGGCGATGATCGAGGTCAGAATTGCGCCACGGTACTTGAGGTTGAGCCGAGCGATCGCATATGCGGCGAGCGCACTAATGAATAGCGACAGCGCCATCGCCGAAAGCGCAACGAGGGCGCTGTTGAGCAAGTAGTGGGGCAGTGGTTGATCACGAAACGCGGCAATGAAATTGTTCAAGGTTGGTGAATGCGGAATCCACGTGATGGGTTTTGCCGTCAGCTCGATCTCTGACTTAAAGGCGGTCGCCAATATCCATAACGCCGGAAAAAACCCGTTGAGAAGCACGATACCTGCGGCGAGCCAGCGCAGCCGTTTGCCGGTGAAGATGCCGCCGCCAGATCCGTCACTGATCGTCGCGCTCATTTGCCGTCCGCTTTCACATAACGCAGGTAGATGAACGTGGTCGCCATCGACAAACCAAACATCACCACCGCCAGCGCCGAGCTATAACCGAGATCAAGATAATCCACGGCGTTCATGTGGATGTACATCGCCAGCGTTTGCGTCTCTTCGCCGGGGCCGGGCATGCTGTAAGGGATGTCAAAGGACTGAATCGCGGTAAGGGTGCGGAAAATGAGAGCGACCAACATGGAAGGCACCAACAATGGCAGCGTGATATCGGTGAACTGCCGCCATTTGCTCGCGCCGTCGACATCCGCTGCTTCGTAAAGCGACTTCGGGATCGTCTGCAAGCCGGCCAGCAAGATGAGCGCCATAAACGAGGAGGTCTTCCAGATGGTGGCGATACAAATCGCCATCATGGTTAAGGTCGGTGAGTTAAACCAAATCTGCGGAGCCAGGCCTAATCGTCGCAGCAGGTCATTGAAGACACCATACTCGCTGTGAAAAAACCACGCGAAGATCAGGCCAACGAAGGCCAGCGGTGTGGCCCACGGCAAAAGTAACGATAGGCGAATCGGCCCGCGCCATTTGAACGGCATGTTCGCCAGCAGTGCCAAGCCTAATCCGACCACAAGAGAACCGGGCACGGTGACCAGAACAATGATCATGGTGTTTTTGGTTGCCCGCCAAAACTGTGCATCCGCCAGCAGAAGCGCGTAGTTTTCCAGACCCACCCAGCGCGACGGCGCGCCGGTGAGCAGCCGAACGTCGTTAAAGCTGTTCCAGACCAACGTCGCCACCGGGTACACAACGATGATCGAGATAAAAACGAATGCCGGCGCCAACAACAAAACCGCGAGTGTGGTCTCGTTCATATCGGCGAGCCGATCGAACAGCGAACGTTGGGGTGTAGGTATCTGATGATCGTTCATTGTGCCTACCACCTACCTTAAGGCTCGCTTGATGCGGTGCTCAATTTCATTCAGCGCCGCGTCTGGTTTTCGCGCGCCGGCCATGACGGCATTGGTGTTCAAGCGCAGCGCATCCGAGATCGGCCGATACATGGGTGTGACGGGGCGGGGGCGCGCGGTTTCAACCACCGGCAATGCGTCAGCCAGCCACGGGTTCACGCGCAACACATCGGGGTCGGTAAATACATCGGCAAACACGGGTTGCATCGAGCCGCGAATGGCGAGTTGTTTGGCGACTTCCGGGCTCGACAACCAACGCACCAACTTAACCGTCTCGGCTTTGTTGCGGGAAAACGCAGACACTGCCCAGCTCCAGCCACCCATACACGAAACGGATTCGCCGCCCGGCATCGCGGGAAGTTTCACCACGCCAACCTTGCCCTTCACCCGCGAGTCTGCACCACTTTGAAACAGATTCCAGCCGTAACCCCAAAGCACGCCAAATACTACCCTGCCGGCTTGAAACTCCTTGCGTGTATCGTCTGTACCGACTTCCGACACGTTTGCTTTGCTTACGCCATCACTAACCATTTGACGCCACATGGCAAGCCCGGCTTCCGCTTTCTGGCGGTCGAACTGTAGCTTGCCGTCTTTTACCACTTCTCCACCCATGCTCCAGTAGGGCAGCAGGAAGGTGCAAACCGTGCCTTCGATGGCTTTGGCTTGGAAACTCAGCCCCTGCAGGTTAGGGTCTTTTTCTTGCGCCATGACTCTCTTGGCAATTCGTGCGAGATCGGGCCAGGTGGTCGGTGGTTTTTCGCCGACCTTTTCCAATAGATCCTTGCGGTAATAGAGGTACATCGCGTCTGAAAACGCCGGCAAGGAAATGGTTTTGCCGTCGATGGTATTCGCCGTGCGGTATAGCGGCAAATAACGCGAAAGAAACACCTCCCGCTCGCTGCCGAGGTAGGGGTCGATCGGCTCCGCCCATTTTGCAGCGGCGTATTGTGCGGGGCGAACCACATCGATCAAAAATGCGTCGAGCGAAGTATCTCGCGCCGTCAATACCGTATTGAGGTAACGCTGCAGCAACTCGGACGTGGCACCGCCGGATTCAAGCGTGACCTTGACACCCGGATTCGCCGCCTCATAGTCCTTTAGGAGTTCGCGAAAAATATCCGGACGGTGTTGACCGCCGACCAGCACTTTCAAATTTGTCTGCGTCGGCACTTGCACTTGCGCTTGCGCATGCATTGCGCTGTACATGGTCGCCAGAAATACAGTCATGAGTACGAGCCGGATAACAGTCCGAGAAGAACTGAAGGGCGGCTTCATGACCACTACAGCGCCACGCCGTTGGCGCGATCAAACAAGTGACACTTTTGCATATCAACGTAAATGGTAGCCGCTTCCCCTGGACGATAATTCACCGAGGGCGGCATGCGTGCAATCACTTCACCACCCGCGCAGGCAAACGTCACCAGTGTCTCGGCGCCCAGCGGCTCGGCGACTACGACTGTGCCAGACATTGCGGCTCTCTCGGCACCAAAACCCGCACCCGCTTCAATGCCGATGTCTTCGGGTCGAATGCCAAACTCGATTTCTTGTCCATGTGCCCCGGCCAATCTTGGCAGCCAACTCGCTGCGAGAGGTAGTTGGACGCCGTCGGTCAGCAGAACCGTCGCCGTATCTGCGCAGACCCCAAGACTACCCTGCAAAAAATTCATTGGAGGCGAGCCGGTAAAACCAGCCACAAATTTTGATACGGGCTGGTTGTAGATCTCATCCGGCGTGCCGACTTGCATGATGTTGCCGCCAGACAGGACCACGATGCGTTGTGCTAACGTCATGGCTTCAACTTGATCATGCGTCACGTAGATCGTCGTGGCTCCGAGGCGTTGATGCAATTTTTTGATCTCGGTACGCATTTCGCTCCGGAGCAGCGCGTCCAGATTGGAGAGTGGTTCGTCAAACAAAAACGCCTTGGGCTGGCGCACAATCGCACGACCCATCGCTACCCGTTGGCGTTGGCCGCCGGAAAGTGCGCGCGGTTTGCGTTCGAGCAAATGTTCAATCTTCAAAATCGCGGCAGCGTCGTTAACGCGCTTCTTGATTTCATCCTCAGAAAATTTGCGCAGACGCAGACCAAAAGCGAGGTTTTCAAACACATTCTTGTGTGGATACAACGCATAGTCCTGAAACACCATGGCGATGTCGCGCTCGCGCGGCGCAAGATCGTTAACGACGCGACCCTCAATGGAAATGGTGCCGCCGCTAATGGATTCGAGGCCGGCGATCATGCGCAGCAGTGTTGATTTACCGCAGCCGGATGGGCCGACAAACACCACGAACTCGCCTTGCGTAATTTCCAAGTCGATGCCGTGAATGATCTTGACACCTTCTTTGGTGCCGTTGTCGTAGACCTTGGTGACTTTTTGCAGCGATACGCCAGACACGATCAATAGACCGATGAACTGACGGCTTTGGCGAGTGAAGGCTTGAGTGCGGTGATCATCGCATTCGCCTGCCGCATCATCATGCCCATGTCTGAGGCGATGGCGACATAGCTGTATCCCCAATCGATGAACTGCCCGACCATTTCAGGTGTCGGGCCAACGATGCCGATTGGTTTGCCAACCGCTTTGGCGCGCGCGGCGGCGTCCTTCAATGCCGCCTGTACTTTAGCGTCGGCGACGTTGCCGATTACCCCCATGCTTGCTGACAGATCACCGGGGCCCATGAAGAGGGCGTCGACCCCATCAACGGCTGCGATCTCTTCGAGTTTGGCGATGGCAGCAGGCGTTTCCAGCTGGATCATCTTGAAGATGCCGTCGTTGGCGCGTTTGCCGTATTCGGGTGCGGTTGCATAACGGCTGGCACGATGCATCGCCGCAAAGCCGCGTGTACCAGTAAGATCCGTTGCAGTCGGATAACGCGTTGACGCCACAGCGCGTTTCGCGTCCTCCGCGTTTTGCACAAACGGAAACATTAATGTTTGTGCGCCGATATCGAGCGCACGTTTAACCATCACCACGTCATTCCATGCGAGTCGAATCACCGGTGTGGCGCGTGTGCCCGCAATAGCTTGGAGGATGTGGTACGCGTCCTTATAGTCAATTGGCACGTGCTCCATATCCACCACCAGCCAGTCGAACCCAGCACAACCCATTGCCTCAGCGGTGGATTCCGCGCCGGACATCAGCCACGTGCCGAGTGGTACCGAGGGTTGCTTGAGTAATTCGCGGAAGGGGTTTACGAATGGGTCCATGGGTACCTCAATATATGGGTGGCTCTGGGGTTTTTGCAGTTCCCATGAGGAAATCGAAATCAGCGCCTTTGTCGGCTTGTGTTACGTGGTCAACGTACAAACGCGTGAATCCGCGCTCCGTAAAGCGCGGTGGTGCCTTCCACTCGCTACGCCGTCTGGCAAACTCGGTATCACTTATCTCGACATTGAGGCTGCGTGTCTCAACATCAAGCACAATCCAATCCCCGTCGCGCACCAACGCAAGCGGGCCGCCTATGGCAGCCTCCGGTGCGGCATGAACAATACAACTACCGTAGTGGGTGCCGCTCATGCGTGCATCTGAGATACGTACCATATCGCGGATACCCTGCTGCAATAACTTCTTCGGAATCGGCAGGTTGCCCCACTCCGGCATACCGGGCGCCCCGACGGGCCCGGCGTTACGCAGAATGAGTACCGTGTTTTCGTCAACGTCGAGTGCCGGGTCATGGATCTTGGCCAGCATCTCGGCGTTGGAATCAAACACCAATGCGCGGCCACGATGTTTCATGAACTTCGGATTTGCCGCCGATGGCTTGATGATGGCGCCGTCCGGACACAAATTACCGCGCAATACAGCGAGAGTGCGGCCCGCAGTAACAGGGTTGCTCAGCGGCCGAATAACATCGGGGTCTAGATTCTGTGCCCCCGCGATGTTTTCACCTAGTGACTTACCGGTGACCGTTTGCGCATCTAGTTGTAAGTGAGCACGGATCTCGTTGAGCAATGCAGGCAGGCCACCCGCATAAAAAAAGTCTTCCATCAACTTGTCGCCAGACGGGAACAAGTTGGCTAATACTGGAATTTTTCCGGCGATGGCATCCATGTCGTTCAGCGATAGCGTTATGCCGGCGCGTCCCGCCATCGCGATGGTATGAATCGCCGCATTGGTCGAGCCACCCAGCGCCATATAGGTCGCCAAGGCATTGTCCACTGAAGCGCGGGTAAAGAATGTGGATGGCTTCAAATCCTCCCAAACCATATCCACGATGCGTCGTCCACAAGCGGAAGCCATTCGAACGTGGTTGGCATCCATCGCCGGAATGCTGGTGGCGCCAGGTAGGGTGAAGCCCATTGCTTCAGCCATCGCTGTCATGGTGCTGGCCGTACCCATGGTGTTGCAGGTTCCGGGCGAGCGTGTCATTTTGGATTCGAGTTGAATCCACTCACGTTGTTCGATATTGCCGGCAACGTACTCATCAAAGAATTTTTTGGTATGTGTACCGGCACCGACCGTCTTGCCTTTGTACCGGTCGTTGAGCATTGGACCGGCCGGGCAATAGATGACCGGGATATCCATACTGAGCGCACCCATTAAAAGACCCGGTGTGGTCTTATCGCAGCCCCCCAACAATACCGCGCCATCAATGGGGTGCGATCGTAGCAACTCTTCTGCCTCCATCGCCAATAAGTTTCGGTAGAGCATGGTGGTCGGTTTGACCATCACTTCGCCCAATGACAACGCCGGCAACTCAAACGGAAAACCACCGGCCTGCAAGATACCGCGGCGCACCGCCTCTGCACGCTCGCGCAAGTGGGCGTGGCAGGGCGAGAGATCGCTCCATGTGTTTACGATGGCGATGACCGGGCGCCCGAGAAATTCTTCGCGGGCAAGGCCGCGTTGCTGCAAACGTTGACGGTGCGCAAAGCTGCGCATGTTATCCGGTGCGAGCCAACGCTGGCTGCGAAGTGACTCTAACGTTCTACGTTTGGCAGGGTTCGGCACGAGTTTAGATAGCAATAGTCGATCGGTTACGTGTCTCAAAACAAACGCGGTACCCAGTGTACGCCGGGTACCGCGCCGGTCAAGCTGCCAAACTACAGATGCCGCGAGACAACTAATATGACGACATTAGAAGCGACTGCAGTTAGTTGTTGATTTCCGAGGCGGAGCGCAGATACGATTCTGGTTAGAACTCGTAGCGAACGTTTACGCCGTAGTAGCGCTTGTCGTCACGTGGCACCGACCGCTGGGTATTGGCACCCGGCAATAGGAACTGTGAGTACGATTTGTCAGCAAGATTCTTTCCGACCAGCGTCACACGCCAGCCACTCGCCGTGCTTGCGACGGAAACCGATGCGTTCCATATTCCGTAGGAGGGCTGCAAGGTATTGGGCGACGTCGACAAGTCGAACTGCGTCTCGCTCTGCCAAGTGTAGTCAGTACTGAAGGCGACAAGGTAGCCCGCCATATCAGTGCGATAGTTCGCACGCAGTACACCCTTCTGACGCGGAGCTGATGGCAGCATTGTGCCGCTCGGAATTGTGCACGTTGCGCCGACCGGGCAGTTGAAGCGCTCCACGACGGCTTTGGTATCAGCGTACGCCGCCGCAATCGAGAGCTCGCGGCTGAGTTTTGCTTCCATATCGAGCTCAACACCTTTTGTTGAGACATCACCCGCATTGATAAAGCGGGTGACGATCGTTCCGGCAACAACATCCGGATAGTTCGCCTGGTAACCGTTGTATTTGGTGTCGAAGACGGCGACGTTAAAGCGCAAACGATTGTCCGCCAAGGTCGACTTCAAACCAAGTTCGTAACCCTTTGACTTCTCAGGGGATAACGCGATGTCCGCTGTTGGTAGCATGTTGAAGAATGCGTTGTAAGCCGGGCCCTTGTAACCCTTCGAATACGTGGCATAGACGCTGACTTCTTTTGACAGATCCCACTGCGGACCAATACGACCGGAAACCCCGTTTTGTTTGGTCGAACCGGATACTGGTGTCCGCGAGGGCTGCACACCAGGGATCGCCGCTGGCTGTGTGGAGACACGGCCATGGTAGTAGGACAAATCGTCGGTCGTGTAGCGCAGCCCCAAGATACCGCGGAAGTCTTTGGCAAAATTCCAATTGCTTTCACCGAAGAACGATGTGCTCTTGAGATCCGTGCCATAAGTGGCGACACCATTGTCACTCAGGAAGGTCGCACATGGGGTCAGGCCATTGGCCAAGTTGGCACCCGTCGTCGCGCAGCGGGTCACATCGCGACGGTAGACTTCATCGGTCTTGTTGTTGAAATAGAAGAAACCGGCGACGTAATCAATGAAGCCGCCTTTATTCGACGCCCAACGGAACTCCTGCGAAGTCTGTTTGGAGTCCAGCTGTCCTCGATCCGCTTGGCCGACCAATTGGTTGTAAACGGTATTGAGTCCGTCCAAATCTTGGAACTGGGTGTTTTTCCATTGGCGGAACGCGGTGATCGAGGTCAACGTGCCGCTGGCAAATTTGATGTCTGCCTGACCTGAAACGCCGCTGTTAGTGTCTTCTACGCGTTCCCGCACATTTGTCGCAACATCACGGTTTTCGAACCCGGCGACCACCGGTAGCACCGCTGCTGTTAGTGCGGCTGTGCTGGTACGCACAAATGGACCTCGGGTGCCGGTATCGTCGGCAGTTGCATAGTCAGCGATCAGGTTGATTTTGACGTCGCGGCTCGGTGTAAATTCGAGTTTGCCGCGTACACCCTTGCGGTCGTAGCCGCTGACGTTTTCGTTTAGAAACACGTTCTTCACGTTGCCGTCGTATTTGCCCGAAAAAACCGCGATGGAGCCACCGGTTCCTTCACCTAATGGGCCGGCAACACCAGCGCGCAGCCGCGTTTCTTTCTTGTCATAGTAACCAAAGTCAACGTAGCCTTCGGTGGCTTTGGGAATCGCTTTAGAGACGATGTTGATTACGCCGGCAGAAGCGTTTTTGCCGAACAGCGTGCCCTGTGGTCCGCGCAGCACTTCGAGGCGCTCCACCTCCATCAAATCGAGAGTAGCCATTCCGGGTCGGGCAAACACCACTCCGTCTACGACTGTGGAAACAGTGGGTTCGACGCCAGGAGAGGTCGAAATTGTGCCAACGCCGCGGATGAACAGCGCGGTGTCTTTGTTCGATGCGTTGGCGCGGTAGTTCACCGTCGGCAGCTGCTGAACGATATTGGTCAGGTTATTGAGGTTGGCCTTTTCGAGGTCATCCCCGCTCACAACCGAAACAGCCACCGGAACCGACTGCAACGACTCGGACCGTTTTGTTGCGGTGACAACAATTGTTTCCAACTTGTCGTCGTCTTTTTTGGGGTCCGGCTTGGTAGCCTGCTGCGCAAAGGCGGCCCCCGACGCCAAAGTACTTGCAACAAAGACAGACAATAGAGTGCGGGTGTTCACGTTCGATGGACGGTTCGATCTCATGACTTCTCCTGACGTTTCGGCGGATGAATGATGTAAAGCTAGGCCTCTCGTTGATTACTTTTTTTACCATGCTGGATGCTAGTAACTCGCCCCCCCAAAGTCAAGTAGGTCATATAAATGAGTTGTATGGGTGGGACAGTCGTGCGCCACTGAGCGCCAGATCAGGGGCGGAGCAAAGGCCAGCGCAGGGCTGCGGTGCTGATACTGCAAACACGCCATTTGACAGCCATCTTCGGGCAAAAAACGCTGGAGACGTCCGTAATAGCTAGGGTTTGGCGTGCTTTGCCTTGTCAGGAGGCCGACAATGGACAATGGTTATGCGGGAGCCAAGGCGGCTATTGGCTGGTCCAACCGCCTTCAATGGGGATCGCGCTGCCGGTAATATTATGCGCGATCGGATGGCACAACCAAGCGGCTAGTTGGCCAATTTCGGCGGGTTTGGAGGTGCGCAGACTCGGCTGCTTTTCCTGTAACAACTCACGCACGCCAGCCTCGCGATCACCGCCGTGCCGCGCCGCGCGCGCCTGGATTTGGGGTTCGATGATCGCGGTTTCGGTCCAGCCGGGGCAGATGCAATTTACGGTGACGCCGCCGAGCTCGCGGTTGCCAGCGCTCGCATATTCGAGCGCCGCCACCTTCGACAGACCGATCAGTCCAAACTTGGCCGCGACGTAGGGTGCCTTGTTGACCGACGCAACCAAGCCATGGACCGACGCAATGTTGACGACTCTGCCATAGCCGCGTGCTGCCATGCTCGGCAACGCGGCTTTCATCGTGTGAAATGCGGCGGACAAGTTGATGGCGATAATCCTGTCCCACACGTCTGCGGGCAGATCCGCCAGCGGCGCGGTTTGTTGAATGCCGGCGTTGTTAACGAGGATGTCTAGAGGGCCTGCGGCAAGCACGGCCTGCATCAGTTTGTCGACTTGTTGTGGCAGACGCAGGTCGTGGTCAAAACATTCGACTGATAACGCACCGGCCGCGAGCACAGATTTGCTGGCGGCGCTCTTCAGGTCCTCGCCGCCCAAGCCGTGCAGGACGATGTGGCAGCTCTCAGCGGCGAGCGACGCGGCAATTGCCAAACCTATCCCCTGTAGCGAACCGGTAACAAGTGCACGGCGTCCGGGTGGCGGTTGTGTCATGGCTGACCTCCGTTATTGGGTTGAACGTGTTTGCGGAGCTCGGTCTTGAGCACCTTGCCATAGTTGTTCTTCGGCAAATTTTCGATGAAGTAGTACTCCTTGGGACGCTTGAACCGCGCGATGTTTGCTAAACAAAGCGCATCAAGCTCGCTCAGGCTAGGCCGCGTAGCGCCGTCATTGCAGACGACAAATGCCACCACCAGCTCGCCCCATTCGGCATCAACTTGCCCAATGACCGACACTTCCCGAACAGCTGGATGTTTGAGCAGGACTTCTTCAACTTCGCGCGGGTAGATGTTGGAACCGCCGGAAATAATCACATCCTTGGAGCGATCCTTCAGCGTCAAGAATCCATCGGCGTCAAAACAGCCCAAGTCTCCAGTCCACAACCATCCGTCACGCAGCGTTTTTGCCGTCGCCTCGGCATTGCGCCAGTAGCCAGCCATCACAGGATCGCCGCGTGTGAGGATTTCGCCGGTCTCGCCGATCGGCAGCGTGGCGCCGTTTTGGTCGGCGACGCGAACTTCAACCAACGATTGCGCAACACCGACCGACGCAATACGTTCCAGCCATCGCGGGTTGGTGCGGTCAGCTAATTCCGCACGCGATAGTGCGGTGATACACATCGGACATTCACCTTGACCAAAGATCTGAACGAATCGATTGCCCATCACGTCGAGCGCGCGTTGAATGTCCTGCACGTACATTGGCCCGCCACCGTAGACAATGGTCTTGAAGGCAGACGGATCGGTGCCCGTGGTGGAAACATACTCAACTAGTCGTTTGACCATTGTTGGTGCCGCGAATTGTGAGAGTCCGCCAACCCTTTGTGCAAGTTTGACGAGCTCAGCAGTATCAAACCCGCCAGACTCCGGCACAACATGGCGAGCAGCCTTTAGGACGTGCGGAAAGTTGTAGAAGCCGGCACCGTGTGACATCGGTGCCGCATACACAATCGCGTCGTTCGAGTCCACGGGATCGACGTCGCTGAAGTAACAGCTCGTCATTGCCAGCAGGTTACGATGGGTCTGCATTACACCCTTCGGATGCCCAGTGGTGCCGGAAGTGTAGAAGAGCCACGCCAGATCGTTAGGAGTTCGATGTTGAAGTGACATTGGCGCTGCCGCGATCGCGTGACCGTAGTCTGATGACTCCGCAACAATCAACCGCTTCAAAGTGGGAACGTCATTGAGGACGTGCGCCAACTCGGTCGCCAGCTTGGCGTCAGTGAACAAACACGCCGCCTCGGCGTTGTCTAGGATGTACGCCAACTCACGAGGGTGGAGTTTGGCATTGACCGGTACCGCGACGAGCCCGGCCCACCAGATGGCATAGAGCACTTCAAGGTACTGTGGGCAGTTGGTCATAAAAATCGCGACGCGGTCTCCGGGCGCTAAGCCAACCACATCGCGCAAATAGCTGGCAATACACGCGCTGCGGTGGGCAAACTCGCGGTAATCAAATAGTTGCCGAATGCCTAGAAAGATGGCCGGTCGTGTCGGGTATACGGTCGCACTACGAGCGAGAAGCTGTGCGACGTTCATCGCGCCGCCTCAAGAATACTCACGTAATTCGCCACTGCCGATCCACCCATGTTGAATACCCCGGCAAGTGTTGGATTGCGCAGCTGCATTTCGCCCGCTTCACCACAAAGCTGCATTGCGGCAATTGCGTGCATCGATACCCCGGTCGCGCCGATGGGATGCCCTTTGGCTTTCAGACCGCCTGATCGATTGACGGGAAGCCTGCCGCTGGCGAACACAGTCCCGTCGTCGATGACACGCCGCCCCTGGCCAGTTGGTGCCAAACCCATCGCCTCGTAGGCGAGTAACTCGGCAATGGTAAAACAATCGTGCACTTCGGCAAATGACAAGTCGTTTACCGTACAGCCCGCTTGTTGATAGGCCGACTGCCAGGCGCGTTGCGGCCCGGCAAACGAGGCGGCGTCGCGACGCGACATCGGCAAGAAGTCGCTGACGTGACTGCGTGCGCGAAATCGCACGCCGCGTCTAAAACGCGTTACCAACGACTCATCAGCGATGATCAACGCCGCCGCACCGTCGGAGACGAGTGAACAATCGGTTTTGCGTAACGGCGTGGCAATAATCGGGTTCTTGTCGGACACGGTGTTGCAGAATTCGAAGCCGACATCTTTGCGAATTTGTGCCCAAGGATTGGTGACACCATTGGCGTGGTTTTTGGCTGCAATTTGTGCGAGGGTGGCGGCGTGATCGCCGTAACGGGAGAAGTAGGTCGTGGCCATCTGCGCAAAGATGCCCGGAAAGGTCAGACCCTGCGCGGCTTCCTCTTTTACGTAGGACGCCGCGCCCAGCGCGCGCGTTACGGCCTCACCTGAGACCGCCGTCATTTTTTCCGCACCAACCACCAAGGCGATACGACACTGTCCGGCTTCGATGGCATTGAGCGCTGAAAAAATCGCCGCCGCCCCGGAGGCACAGGCGTTTTCAACCCGCGTGGCAGGTTTCCAGCGCAATCCATCATCAGCTTGTAAGACGAGGGAGGAGCAAAAGGTGTCGGGCACAAAACCCCCGTTGAGATTCCCCAACCAAATGCCATCGACCTCCGCAGCCTCGATGGCGGCATCTGCCATCGCTTGGCGACTGACGCCGACGATTAACGACTCGAGATCTTCGTGATCAAGCCGACCAAATTTTGAGTGCGCCCAGCCGACGATACAAGCCGCCATGACTTCCTCCGTGTCTTGATCCTACAACTTCGCGGCGCGATTGCGTAACCGGCCGACGATACCGGTCGGAAAGTAATAGACCGACAGCACAAATAAAACGCCAAGCCACAACAGCCAGCGATCCGGGGAGAGCAGCGCGGCCAACCACGGGAGTCCACTCGCGGCATCACTACCCAACTTCAAGAGGTCTTGCAGATAACTCTGCGCAATCACGAACAGCACCGCACCGATTACCGAGCCGTAGATCGTGCCCATGCCGCCGATCACGACGATCAGCAGCACGTCGAGCATGATCTCGAATGAAAGCGAGGTATCGGGCCCGTTGTAACGCAACCAAAGTGCCAGCATCACCCCCGCCATGGTGGCAAACAGCGCGGACAGTACGCTGGAGATGGTGCGATACACCACCACGCGATAACCGATGGCCTCGGCGCGAAATTCGTTTTCCCGAATCGCCTGCAACACGCGGCCGAACGGCGAGTTGACGATTCTGAGCAGCGCCAGCACCATGGCGAGCGCGGCAAAAAACAGAATGTAGTACGTCAGGAAACGCCCCGAAATCGACACGCCGAATATCGGCTGCTCAAGATACATATAGCCGGATGCCAGCATGTCCGGCAGCCGGAAGTTCAAGCCGTCCTCGCCACCGGTGATTTCAGATAACTGGGATGCGAGGGTTTGAAATGCAGAGGCAATCGCCAATGTGATCATGGCAAAAAAGATCGCGCGCACCCGCAGCGAAAACAAGCCGATCGCCAGCGCCAGCAACAGGGAAAGGATTAACGCTGTCACAATGCCCAAACCAAGACTCAACCATGTGGCGTCCCAGCGTGAGCAGGCAATAGCCACACCATAAGCGCCGATGCCAAAGAAGATGGTGTGTGCAAAGCTGACAATGCCGGTGTAACCGAGCAGCAAATCAAAACTGGCAACCAGCACGATAAATATGAGGGCTTTGGCTGCCACGCTCAGTGCATTCACGCCCGGCGCGATAAACGGTGCCAATGCCAGCAAGAGGAAGAGTGTGAGCAATACCGCTGTCAGAAGTTTGCTGCGCGGCAGGTCATTTGAGAGAAGGCGGTTTAGGGTCATGGCATCACGCGTCAGCGCCTCAACGATTCGCAACGGGGTAGATACCGCGCGGACGCCACAACAAGATGGCAACCATCAGCGCGATGTTCGAGAACAGCGCGACCTTTGGCGCCAAAAACCCTGTGTAGTTGGCCATCAAGCCAACCAGAAGTGCGCCTATGAGGGCTCCGCCGGTGGAGCCAAGGCCGCCGATAATGATGACGATAAATATCAGAATATTGACTTGCGCACCCATCTGCGGAATAACGGTTTGCTGGTACAGCCCCCACATCACGCCGCCGAGTCCCGCGAGTGCGCTGCCGACGACGAACACCGCAACAAACAGGCGCCGGATGCGATAACCCAACGATTCAACCATCTCGCTATTCTCGACACCGGCGCGGATGAGGAGGCCGATCTTGGTGCGTGTCAGCACCCAAGCCAACGCGACAAACACCAAGCCGCCCATCAGTACCGCAAGCAGGCGAAACTTTTCGATGGCAGCGTCGCCGACGATCACCGCACCGCGTAAGCCTTCCGGAAGCATCAGCGGTATTTGCTGCGGTCCCCAAATCACTTTGATCAATTCCTCGCCGATGATCATGCCACCCATGGTGATCAGAATTTGTTTCAAGTGTTGGCCGTAGACCGGTCTGACCAGCACCCGTTCAAACGCCAACCCCACGGCACCGGCCACCGCCATTGCGACCAACATGGCGGCAAATACGGCGATCAGGTTTCGCCACAATTCGGGCGAAGCGGTCCAGCCCGGCATCACACCGAGAATGGTGGTGGCCACAAACGCACCAAGTGCAATAAACACGCCGTGGCCAAAATTGAGCACGTCCATGAGTCCAAACACCAGCGTCAGTCCGGAGGCGATGACAAAGATAATCATGCCCATCGCCAGCCCGGCGACGGTGAGCGTCAGCCAGGTCGACGGGGAGCCGATCACGGGTAATACCAGCAAGGCCAGCACAGGTACCAGTAACAATGGCTTCCAGTCGAAATCGACGGCGGGTTTTGTCGGTCCGCTGGCGGTGAGGGTATTGCTCATAGAGTGAGGCCCATCAAGGATTGTTGGAGCGCATCGTCTTCGGCAAACGCCGCCATGCTGCCGCGATGAACCACACGGCCGTTGTCCATCACGGCAACATGGTCGCCCAAACGTTTGGCGAAGTTGATGTTTTGTTCAACCAGCAAGATGGTGACGCCACCGGCCTTTAATTGCGAAAACGCGTCGATCATGTTGTTGATAATCGACGGCGCGAGCCCCTTGCTGGGCTCATCCACAATCAACAGTTCGCGTGGCTCAACAATGGCGCGTGCGACTGCGAGCATCTGTTTTTGGCCGCCGGAAAGTTTTCCGGCCGGGTAATCCCAGAACTTCTCCACCGCCGGGAACAACCCAAAAATCCAGTTGAGACGTTGACCATCAATGTCACGCGCGTGGCTCGCTTTGGTGGCCGCGAGCAACATGTTTTCTTTGACCGTGAGATCGGCGAAGATGCCCATATTTTCCGGAACGTAAGCAACCTTCAAGCGCGCGATCTGTGGTGTCGCAAATTGGGTGATGTCTTGTCCGTCGAAAGTCACCATCCCGGCAGAGGCGCGCCACAGGCCCATGATGGTGCGCAATGTGGTGGTTTTACCGGCACCGTTGCGCCCCAGCAGCATGGTGAGCTGACCACGCGGCACCGCCATATCGACGCCGTGCAGAATGTGATATGCGCCGATATGGGTATGGACACCCGCCAGGGTCAGCAGCGGCCCGCTCATGCCCCCACCCCGTTGGTCTGGGCACCCGGCGCCATGCCGAGATAGGCCTCTTGCACGATCGGGGAAGCGATCACGGTTGCCGGGTCGCCGTCGGCGACCAAGCTGCCGTTATGCAGCACGATGATACGGTCGGCGAGCTCACGCACCACATCCATCTTGTGTTCCACCAACAGAACGGTATTGCGTTTGTCTTTGCGTAACTTGCGGATCAAGTCCAATACCTTTGGCACCTCATCCGCGCTCATGCCGGCGGTCGGTTCGTCGAACATGTAAACACTCGCTTCAAGCGCCATCAGCATGGCGACTTCCAGCTTGCGCTGGTCACCGTGCGGCAGATTGGCGACTACACTATCGGCGCGATCCTGCATCGCCACATCATTGAGGATCTCGCGGGCGCGATCCGTCAATTCACGGTGGTCACTCCAAATGCTCCACAGGTTGAGGCCCCGCCGGTGTGTGCCGTCGCGGCTTGCCTGCACGGCCAGACGGACGTTTTCCAATACCGTTAGATTTGGAAACAGATTGGTCAATTGAAATGCGCGGCCAAGTCCGGCGCGGGTTCGTGCGGAGGCGCTGAGGTTGGAGAGGTCAACATCATCAAGCGTCACACTGCCGCTAGATGCCTGCAACTGACCGGAGATGAGGTTGAAGTAGGTGGTCTTGCCCGCTCCGTTGGGTCCGACAATGGCGGTCAGTGTGCCGGGCGCAAATTGACATGTCACCGCGTTGACGGCAACGTGTCCGCCGAATCGGATGGTGAGGCCGGTTGTGCTCAGGAGCGCCATCGAATGCGGCCGGATTACTTGGCTGCCGAAGGTTTTGCCGTTGACGCGGAAACCGGCGTCGTGCTGCCGCTGGCGAGGCGATCCATCATGGCGACAATCGCTTTCATTTGCGGCGCGGATTTTTTTGCATAGTTGGCATCGTCATAACCCCACCAGTCCCAGCAGCCGTTCGTCGCGCCTTTCCCGGTTTGTGGATAGAGCACCACGATATTGTTGGTGTCTGCCCAGCGGTTGTAACCAGTGTTGCGCACAAACTGCTGACCGACCTCGGCTACATTCTGTTTACAGCCGTGCAGGGCGACGTGCAGCCGGCATGAGGCCCCGCTGCTGCAAGTCTTGGGAACATATACCCAGCCCGTTGTGCCCATGCCGTTGCCCGCCACAAACGTGGTTTGGTCGAATTCAACGAGGCTGCCGTCCAATAAACCCGACTTGCGCGGGGTGAGATCACCGTAGAGGTGTTTCAATATCGCGCCGGCGAGATCAAAGTTGCAATTTGTGATGAATGGCATGTCTTTGCTACCGCAGGCAGTACCGTAGTCATCAGTGAGAAAGCCGTGCTCACTTTTCACGTCAGTTTTCATCACGATATTTGCTGGGTTCACGTACGTCTTGTAGTAGTCAAACAAACTCGTGGTGGTACCTTCCTTGACCACCGAATCGTTTGCGGCGGCAAACAGATACACCTTTGACGCACCGAGGTTGCTGGTCGCATCGATTTCACCGTCTTTCGCCCACTGGTTGGTCGCCGCCACCAATTCAGGCACCGGGATTGACATCTTGCCCATACAGCGCGTCAGCGCTTTGATGAGTGAACCTTCCGCACAATTGAAAGGGCCGCCAGTTACCGCCGCCGCCCCCTTGCTGAAGCGGGCCGAGTAGGCAACATGTAATTGCACCGCCATGTAACCACCAGATGAAACGCCTGATACGGTGGTTTGGGTTCGGTCAATGTTAAGCAGTGGGATTGGTGCGGCGTGGGCGGTGGCAAATAACGTGGCACATGCGGTGGCCAAGGTAAGCAACGCTACTCTCGCGATTGCGGTTAGGGGGGCACTATGTGCAATGGGAGATCTCATCTTTATTCCTCGTATTTTTGGCGCGCTCGTATTTTGCTAGCTGGCTGGGCTGCTGCGGCGACCTTTATTTTTTGCCGCCTGGGCCGGTCTGATTTCGAATTGGAATGTCCATGTCGTCAATTTTGATTTCGCGCACCAGTTCCGGCACCGCCCAAGCGAGATTCGGATCGTTGCGAATCCTGAAGTGATACATGCTTTGTAGTGCTTGGTGATCTTCGCGGCGGAACGTCATTGTTCCTTTGGGCGTTTCGAAGCTCATCCCCTGCATGGTTTTGATGAGCGTTTCAGTATTGGTGTCCCCGCTGGTTTTTTTGAGTGCGGTGACCACCGCCATCGCCGCGGCAAAACCGCCGGCCGTAAAAAAATCGGGAGGGCTGTTGAACTTCGCTTGGTGTTGTTTCACCATTTCGTCGTTGACAGCATTTTTGGGGATGCCATAGTAGTAGTAGGTCGCGCCCTCCATACCGGGAAAGTTTTTGTAGGTTGACATCGCCGGCAGGATGTTCCCGCCGGTGGCGATTTCGATGCCGAATCTACCGAGATTCAGGTCGGCAATTTTGAACGGGTTGCCTGCGCCGGCCCAAGCGATAAAGATGATTTTGCGACCTGGTAGATTTTTGAGTCGATCAATTAGTCGCTGTGCGCCCGCGGTGAAATCGGTGGTCGAGGCGGGTAGATACTCCTCATGGACTAATTTGGCAGACTTCAGCGCGGCTCTGAAGGCGTTGATCCCGTCCCGACCGAAGGCGTTGTCCTGCGCGAGAGTGCCGATGCTGGTGCCGATTTTGTCGTGAACCAGCGCGTTCGAGATCGCATCCTGCGAACTATTACGCCCGGTCCGAAACACGTACCTGTTCCACTTGCTACCGGTAATAGAGTCGGCCACGGCAGGTTCAACGATCAAGATTTTTCGATAGTCTTCAGCCACTGGCAGCATGGCCAGCGTGACACCGGATGCGCCGGAGCCAACGGCTAATGCCACTTTGTCGTCAGCGTAGGCCGCCGCGAGTTGTGCTTTTGCGACGTCGGGTTTGCCTTTGCTGTCGCGCTCGATCACACGCAGTTTTCTCCCTGCGACCACCATCGTGCCGCCGGTTGCGTAGTCGAGACCCATTTGGAAGCCGGCCTGTGTTTGTTTGAAGTAGGCCTCCAGCGGGCCGGTTTTGTCGAAGACAAATCCAATCCGTACTTCCTGCGCTTGAGAGGCGGAAATGTGAAGTGCGGTCAAACAAGCCAACAGATGTAGTGCCGTTTTTTGCATGAACCCCGCGCCAATAAATTTTCCGAGAAGGTTGTTGCGCCGCAGCATGGAAGTCAGTTGCGCGCCAGTTTGGTGTTTGCTATTATTAATTCACTAAGTAATGAATTTTACAGACAGAACGTGTCAGCGCGCAAGCAGAGACACGCAAACCGAATACCGCAAACCGTTACGGCAAACAACAAATCACCCGGAGGAGTTACCCATGAAAAAGAAGTATATGAGCGTTGCCATCGCCGCTCTCTTTGCGACCGCAGGCTCCGCCTACGCGCAACAGGCGGCGGCACCAAAGCCCGCCGCCGGCACATCCGCACCAGCCTCCGCTGAAAAAGCCGACGATGGCAAAGTGGAAAGTATTGTGGTCACCGCCCGTCGCCGCGACGAGTTGCTACAAGATGTGCCGGGAGCCGTGACGGCCATAGGCGGTGCATTTTTGGAGAAAGCCGGCATCCCGGATGTCACCGCACTAGCCGATATCGTGCCGAACACGACGCTGAAGGCGTCACGTGCAACCAACACGACACTTACCGCATTTATTCGTGGTGTAGGTCAGCAAGATCCGCTGCCTGGATTTGAACAGGGTGTTGGTATTTATCTCGACGATATTTACCTCTCGCGACCACAAGGCGCGTTGACCGACATCTACGATCTGGAACGTATCGAAGTCTTGCGTGGACCACAGGGGACACTCTATGGTCGTAATACCATTGGTGGCGCGGTCAAATATGTCACCCGCAAACTGGCGGACAAAGCGGAGTTCAGCGTTAAGGGGACATTAGGCTCTTACAACCAACGTGATCTCGTTGTGCGTGCCAGCACGCCGGTGGCCGATGGTTTCAAACTCGGCGGCACGGTTGCGACGTTTAATCGTGACGGTTTTGGTACAAACGTGGTGAACGGCAAAGACAACTACAACAAAGATGTCACCGCCGGCCGTATCAGCGCGGAGTTCACGCCGAACAGCTCGCTGTTTATTCGCCTTGCGGCAGATCGCACGATCGATGACTCTAACCCCAAGCAGGGTTATCGCCTCACCCCCGGCGTCGCGCCGGGCAACGAGCCGGTTCTCGGCGGGAACTACGACACCCGCGCCAATCTCTATAGCGTACTGGGTAAAGCACAGCAGGTTAAAACCTGGGGCCACTCGCTGCTCGTTGATCTGGCGCTGAGTGATACCTTGTCTGTAAAGGCGATCGCCGCCCATCGCGCCGATGACTCAGTTGCGCCGATCGACTTCGATTCGCTGAATTCTGCTCTGTTTGAAGCGCCAGCTTTCTACCGCAATAAACAGGATAGCCAAGAACTGCAATTCACTTATACCGGCAGCAAATGGCAGGGTGTGGCGGGTGTGTTCTTTATGAAGGCAAACGCCTTTGCAGAATTTGACGCGCTGTTCAACGCTTCGGGCGGTCTCTCCCTGTACACGCTCGGCGACTTTGATACCAAGACGTGGGCGGCATTCGCAGATGCAACCTATAACGTATCGAACACGTTTAACGTCACTATCGGCGGACGCCAGACCAGTGACAAACGTGAAGCCCGTATTTTTAAACGCAACTATCTGGGGCTTGCCGGTTCGCCAACGCTGGGGAATCCTGCCGCGATTGCATTGCCGGTACTTACGGATATGAGCAAGAGTGATCTTAGCCGTACAGATACAAAATTCACGCCAAAAGTAGGCTTTGGCTGGAAATTTGCCCCGGAGCAAAACCTGTACGGTTCTTACTCGGAAGGTTTCAAGGGGGGGTCATTCGATCCGCGCATGGATTTGGGCGGCGTACCCACCAGCGCGGCTTCACTCGCAAAGCGCAAAGGTGTTGAACCCGAGGTCGTTAAGACCTTTGAGTTGGGTCTCAAGTCAGCGTTTAACAATGGCCGGGTGCAAACGAATATTGCCGCGTTCACTACCGACTACACCAACGTACAGATCCCAGGTTCGGTGCCAACGTTTAATGCGGCTGGTGCCGTGGTTGGTTTTTCCGGGTCACTCACCAACGCGGGTAAGGCCAAGATCAATGGCCTTGAACTAGAGGCAACCGCCCGGCTCACGGATGCTTTCCGGCTTACAGGTATGGTGAGCTTTATCGACGCGAAGTACAAAGAGTGGTTGGTGGCTAATCCGGCAACACTTGCCTTGGTGAATATTGCTGGATCAGCAGAGTTCCAAAATACCCCAAAACAATCGGCAAACATCACCGGCACCTACGATTGGGCGATGCCTGTGATGGGCCGCAGCGGGACGCTGTCGCTTTCCAATAGCTTCTCCTACAAGAGCAAGATCTATCAGGGCGAAATCGTCAAGCCTACGGGCATTGCCGCACTGGACGCAAACGTGGCGGGGGCGCAGTTGATCGCGCAAGATGCCTACACCGTCTGGGACGCGGGTTTGGTATGGACCAGCCGAGATCGTAACCTGCAAGTCGCGCTGAACGGCCGCAACCTAACCGACAAACGTTACAAGACAGCGGGTTACTTGTTCGGTGGCTTCTTCAACACGGTGACGACGTTCTACGGCGATCCGCGCACCGTGAAGGCATCGGTCAGCGTTAAGTTCTAACGTTGCACTGATTTGGTTTTGTCGGTACTGGCGGCGCGGGGGTTGTTAATCGCGCGCCGCCAGTTGTTTTGTCGGTGTGGCTGTTGGCAGACACAATTGGCGAAACCCCGCTGCACAGTACGTAACCATACGCGGCTCAATTGAAGCGAGATCGTCAGACAGACATCGCCCGCCGCTCACGCGATCCAAACGTCCAGTACGGGAAAGTGCAAGCGTGAGCGAACCAGTCAGGAAATGAAAACACCAAAACAGCTCTTCTTCTTTCGCCCCGGGCAGCGCGCGTTTGACCAACATAATCAACCGATGCACCAGTGGATCAAAGTACGACATGATCGACAATGCAACGTGCGAGGCATCGTTGTTGACCAGTGCGATCAGGCGAAAGTAGTTCTTCCAGCCGGTGTCGCCGAGGCGGGCACGTTCCAGCAGCGGGAGCACAAACGCGGCGACCGCGCCTTCCACCGTGACCGCATCCCCGGCGGCCGCCTCGTAGTCGTCGAAGGCTTTCATGCGCTCGGAGAACACCAACTCGGCGCGTCGCTCAAGCACTGCATCAAACAGACCTTGTTTGGTCGAAAAATAGTAGTGTGCGAGCGCCGAGTCGACATTGGCCAGTTCGGCCACTTCGCGCATCGTGACGCCGTCAAAGCCGCGTTTAGAGAAAAGATCTTCCGCAGCATCGAGAATACGATCGGCCGCCACGACGGTGCCGGCATTCTTGCGAGGGCGGCCAACCGTCGCCCGCTTGGGCGCTGTGGTCGTAGCCATGGAATTCGATTTGGGGTCGGACGGCGGCATACGTGCCAGAGTCACTCTCGTGGAAACGCGATCTATGAGGCGCATTCTAATTCGATTGGATGGCGACAATGAACTATGTCGATGTGTTTTTTGACAGCAACGACGGATTACGTCTTTATGCGCGCGACTATCCCGGACCCAACACGGATAGTCCGGTGGTGTTGTGCCTGCCGGGGCTGACACGCAACAGCAAAGACTTTGATGACCTCGCCAGCGCCTTGTGTTCAAGTTACCGCATGATTTGCCCAGATCAACGCGGGCGTGGTCGATCGGCAAAAGATCATCAGCCAGCGCGTTATCGACCAGATGTTTATGTCAATGACATGATCCATTTGCTCGATGTGCTCGCGGTGCCGTACGTTTCGGTGATCGGCACTTCGCTTGGCGGCATGATGGGGATCCTCTTGACGGCCTCACAGCCGAGCCGTGTGAAGGCATTAGTTATTAACGACATGGGTCCGGTCATCGATCCGGTCGGTATTGCGCGCATCATCAGCTACGTGGGCAAGTCCGCGCCGGTAAAGACTTGGGCAGATGCCATCGCACAGACAAAATCCACCAACGGCGTGGCATTCCCGAATTACACTGATGCACAGTGGGCGGCAATGACGCGCAACCTCTACGTACAAGAGGGAACGAGGCCGACGCTTGACTACGATCCAGCCATTGCCCAAGGTTTTGGTGCCGGCACGGCGACGCCAGATTTGTGGCCGCTGTTTGATGCGATGCCGCCACTGCCGCTGATGGTGATCCGTGGCGAGCTGACCGATATCTTGTCGCTTGATACGCTCGCCGAGATGCAGCGACGACGCCCGCATATGCAAGTGGCGCATGTTCCCGACGTTGGGCATGCGCCGCTGCTGGATGAACCCGCTGCGCGCTCGGCGATCGTCAATTTCCTGGCCAGCACTTCTACATCCTGATCGAGTGGTTCGCCTGACGGAAGCGGCATGCACGTCGCTGCAGACGGTTTACAATTCGCCGCATGAATGCCGACGAAATTGCCAGCATGATCGCCCCACTGCACGCCGCGAGCTGGAAAACCGCCTATCGCGGCATCATGTCCGACCATTTTCTTGACCATGTCGTCGACGGCGAACGGCGGACACACTGGCGCAAAAAGGTCGAAGAGTTAGCGGCCGGTGACGGCGAAATCTTTCTGGCACGCATTGGCGATGAGGCGGTGGGCTTTTTGTGTATTCAAGGTGCCGACTTGGATGAGCTCAACCTACGCGGTGCCTACGTCAATAATTTGCACGTCCTGCCGCATATCAAAGGACAGGGGATCGGCACCGCGCTGCTGGAACGCGGTGCAGAGTGGGCGCGGACACGCGGGTTTTCGCAAATGTATCTATTTGTCTTTGAAGACAACCTGCAAGCCAGAAACTTCTACAGTGCAAATGGGTGGCATGCGGTCGAGCGGCTTATGAGTGAGCTGCCGGACGGTGAATTGGCGGCGGAGTTGCGACTGGTTAAACCCATCTAAGCGACGTTTCCGCCATGGTCGGGACGTGTGGTGGCACGGCCTGACTCTTGATGCGGGAATCTTTGGCCGCATCTAGCATCGAACTGTACGTTCACTGGAGTCACCCTCAATGAAAAAAATCGCTGTCATCGTGCTTGCTGTAGCTGCAGCCGGCGCAGGTTCACTCGCCACCTTCACGCCATCACTTTGGGCACAACGTGAACGGGCAGTGGAACCGCGGCAGATCTCGCCTCGTGGCGGCTTGTTGGAGCAAGAAAAAGCCCTGGTCACCTTGTTTGAAAATGCCGCCCCGTCGGTGGCCTACATCACCACCGAAACGCGTGTGCGGCGTGGTTTTTTTGGTGAGCAAGAAGGTGTTGCGCAAGGCTCGGGCTCAGGCTTTGTGTGGGATAGTCGTGGCAACATCGTTACGAACCATCACGTGGTGGCAAACGTGGTCCCCGGTCGGGACAAAGTGTTGGTGAAACTCGACAACAGCCGCGACGCCATTCCGGCAGAAGTTATCGGCACCTCGCCAGAGTACGATCTGGCAGTAGTGCGGCTGTCGACCATTCCGGCGAACATCAAGCCGCTACCCATCGGTGTTTCACGTGACTTGAAGGTGGGGCAGTCGGTGATTGCCATTGGCAATCCGTTTGGCCTCTCCAGAACACTAACCGCCGGCATTATCTCGGCCTTGGATCGTTATCTGCCCACCGAGCAGTATGTTGAGATTGCCGGTGGCATCCAAACCGATGCGGCAATCAACCCCGGCAACTCAGGCGGGCCGTTACTTGATAGTGCCGGTCGTCTGATCGGTGTAAACCAGCAGATTCGTTCCGCGTCAGGTTCCTCGGCGGGCGTGGGGTTTGCCATTCCTGTTGATACCGTCAATCGTGTCGTGCCGCAGTTGATTGCGCGGGGTTATGCCTCCTACCCCAGTATCGGTATTCAGGTGATCGACCCCTATCTTGTCGCACGTAACGGCATCAAGGGTGTGGTGATCAGCGCAACCGTGCGCGGCAGCCCTGCAGCGGAGGCAAACCTCAAACCTTTATCGCGCCGAACCGGGGAATTGGGTGACGTGATCATCGCCGTCAATGGTCGGCAGACGGATACGTTCTCCACCTTTGTTGCCGAGTTAGATCGGGTTGGGGTGGGCAATGTTGCAGAACTGACAATCGTCCGTGACGACAAAGAGCGCCGCGAGCGTATCAAGGTTATTGACGCGAATCGTCGAAGCGGGCCAAGCGTTTGAGCTATGCTGTCTTCCTGATTTTCAGGGGGACATATGAATAAGCAGCGGCACACTCTTTCGATAGCCGTACTGCTGGCGATTGTTTCGACCAGCGTTTTAATGACGGCGTCGGCTCAGGCCACACCGACAACACCAACCACGCCAACCAAGCCGGCTGATTTTGAGAAGATGCTGAGTGAGGTTTCCGCCAAGCGGCTTGAAGCGCGAATCCGCAAACTCGCCGCGTTCGGTACCCGCAGCACACTCTCCGAAACCGAAAGTGAAACACGCGGCATCGGTGCCGCACGTCGCTGGATTAAGCGTGAGCTAGACGATTGCAGTAAAGCGACTGGTGGCCGTCTTGAAGTGGCATTTGATAATCACATTGCGCCGGTATCCCCCCGCATTGCCAAACCCACCGAGTTAGTCAATGTCGTCGCCACACTCCACGGCAGCCAGCCAGAATCCAAAGGGCGCATCTATGTTGTATCGGGCCACTACGACTCGATGCCCACACTGCCAACCGATGGCGTAACCGACGCACCGGGTGCCAACGACGATGCCTCCGGCACGGCGGCCTCGATGGAGCTCGCGTGTGTGATGTCTAAGTATCAGTTCGACGCGACGCTGATATTTATGACGGTCGCCGGTGAAGAGCAGGGTTTGGTCGGCGCGCGACTCTATGCACATGCGGCCAAGGCAAAGGGCATGAATATCGCCGGCATGATTACCAACGACATCATCGGTAACACCAAGGGTGCCGACGGCACGGTGGTACGTGACCGTGTGCGGCTGTTTGCCGAAGGGGTGCCACCAGTCAAAGATTTGCCGGACGACGTGATTACCATGCTGCGCAGTGGCGGGGAAAACGATCTCGCGCCGCGTCAGCTTGCGCGCCACGTGAAGAGTGCAGCGGATAAATGGATCAAAGACATCAAGGTCGAAGTGATCTATCGGCGGGATCGATATCTTCGCGGCGGGGATCACTCGCCATTTTTGGATGCCGGCTACGCTGGACTACGCATGACTGAATACATCGAAAACTGGCAGCACCAGCACCAGAATCCGCGTATTGAAAATGGCAAACAATTCGGTGACTTGCCCGACTATGTCGATTACGACTACGTCGCAAAAGTGACTCGTGTGAATGCCGCCGCACTCGCAACACTTGCACTCGCCCCGGCGAGCCCGGCCGAGGTGCAGATGGAAACATTCCAATTAGAGAACAACACTACCATTCGTTGGAAGGCCAACACAGAGCCTGATCTCGCCGGTTACAAAATTGTTTGGCGCGAAACCACCGCGCCTTTCTGGCAGCACAGCAAAGATGTCGGCAAGGTCACGCGGGCAACCGTCGAAGCGGTATCGAAGGACAACTACATCTTCGGTGTCGTGGCTTACGACAAGGACGGATTTGAAAGTCCGGCGACGTATCCGTTGCCGCTTCGGCTGCGGTAAAAAAAACGACTGCAAAATCCCCCACCTTCGCTGCGCTCGGTCGCCCCCTTTTTAAAAGGGGGCAGTAAGCCGTCGACAGACGGCGAGCGGGGAATACACAGAAGGGGGCTCCTAAAAACCTCAAAATTGCCGTCATTCCAGCGAACAACCACGAGGGTTGCTCCGGGCTGGAATCCAGTCCACCGCAAAGTCAATGGGGTACTAAGGTCTAGGCCCCAGTGCAGTTACCAAACGAAGCTAGGACGACGGAGTGTTTATTAATCCGGCAGTTAAATATGGTGAAAACACCAAGCCAAAAGTACCTTGTCCCCGCGCAGGCGGGGACCCAATTTAGCTCGGGCCCTGCTGCACGAAATTAGGCTCCCGCCCGGCGCAACCCCTGTGGTTGTGCGCGGGAGCGGGGGGTTTTGTATTCACCATATTTAGTTGCCGGATCAATATTGATCCGGCAATTAAATATGGCCAACAAAAATTTAGGCGGCGTATTTGACTCGCGGATCTTGGAAGTACGACTTGATACGTTCGGGTTTGCGCTGGAGTTCGCTTAACCAGTAACCAGC
>Ga0315906_10001325_pt1 | contig 36997 bp, 30 predicted proteins | sample LakEriMetagenome_4_FD_203526 | JGI IMG/M metagenome (GOLD analysis project Ga0315906, IMG submission 203526) | Freshwater fungal communities from buoy surface, Lake Erie, Ohio, United States - Buoy 2 MA122 | ecosystem: Environmental > Aquatic > Freshwater > Lake > Lake biofilm | place: USA... | reverse complement strand
TGCGATGGGCGGGGGGCGGGTTGTTGCGCAAATACATCAACCGTTAGCAGGAGCAGGAGATAGAAAAATAAAATGGAACCTTTCGTCATATCATTCCTGTTCGGATAATGGTGCTGAAAGCGGCTTAGACTTTTCTTTTTTGCCGAATAAGGAGAAATGAACATATCGCTTCGGATGCATCTTCATATCATCCAGCAGGATGGTCAGACTCCGGCTTGTTTGCTGTAGATTATGATAAAGTGCGGTATCATTCAGCAGAAGTCCTACTGTTCCGTCTTTGCCTTTGGTCTTTTGAATGACAACTTGTATCTCTTCGAGTGTTTGATGCAGGCTGCTGATGGTTTTTTGTAAATCAGCCTGTGCTAACTGATCGGATGTTTTTTTGAGATTCTCAATCAGCGTATTGATATTTTCATTGTTCTTGTTCAGGTTCTCTGTGAATTGTGCCGTGTTGGTCAGTGTAGATGCCAGCGCTCCGTTGTTTGGATCGAGGAGTTGATCAAGAGATGAAGATGCGTTTTTCAGATTTTGCATAACAATCTGTAAATTTTTTTGCGCACTCACATCAAAGGTTCGGTTTACGCTGTTCAGAATTTGCTGCAAGGTGTCTAAAGCCAGCTTTACGGAAGACATGACCGGATCGACACTGCTCATGACTTTGCTGAACATATCCGGACTGGCAGCAGAACGGAGTGTATCTCCGGGTTTAATAAGTGTTTGCGCATCGCCCGGAATAATATGAATGGAAGATACACCGGTCAGGCTGTTGTTGATAATGGCCGTAGAATTTGACGGAATATCCACTTTTTCCTGCAGGTTAATAGCAACGACTACTTGCGTAACGGAAGGATCTAGTCCTCTCACATCATTCACGATACCAACTCGGAAACCTTTTATTTTGACCGGATTGGAAATTTCCAGGGAGCCCACATCCGAAAATTTTGCATAGATGGTATTGGATTTCCGGGTGACAGATTTGCCTTTTAAAAAATTATATCCCAAAAACATCAATGTTATGGCTATGACGGTCAGCGCTCCTACTTTTGTTTCATTCGAGATTTGCATGTATCGTAAATTATCCGGCCCGTTATTCAGGCCGGTATTATGTCCGACAAAAGTAAGGAATGTTTAAGATGAATAAGGTGTTGCTGTTGCGGAGTTATTTGGAATTCGGGCCGGGTGTATGATTATTTTTTTCAATAATCTCTTTATATCTTTTGACTGCTTTCGTAATACTTTCTGCCATCAACTGTTGCCCCTCTTCGCTCATCAGAAATTCTTCTTCCGGCCTGCTCGACAGAAAGCCCAGTTCAATGAGAATACTTGGCATGGCGGTTGCCTGCAAAACCCAGATGCCTTTCTGCCGTTGTTTGACACCCCGGCTTTGTCTGCCAATGGCGGTAAATTCTTCTTCCACCATCGTGGCCAGTTTTACACTGCCCGAAAAGAACTGCTTGGTCCATAATGCCACTTGTTGTTTTACAACCGGATCATTGATATTCACGTTTAAACTTTCATCATCTTTTTCGTTCTGGAAAATATCGCCGTTTTCCATGATAATCTCTTCTTTATCTTCCGTTTTGTGTACGGCAAACACATAGGTCTCCGTGCCGTTCGCCGGATTGGGATGAAAATATGTTTTATATACAGGCGCCTGCCGTGTCTTTTTAATTTTTTTCGCTTTTTTCCCTTTGCCTGATTTCACGTAATAGGTTTCTGTTTTGGTACCCTCTCTCACTACCTCTCTGATTTTCGGCGCAAAGTTGCAGTGAATGGATATAAACAGATTCCCTTTATTAGAATTTGCAAAGTCGGAGCGTTGTTTTAAGCTGACATAATACGGGGTTGGTCTGGATTCAAGTACCTGAACTCCCGGAAGTTGTTTTTGAATTTCAGCAACTACTTTTTTACTTACGTTGAATGAAATCTCATCTTCAGTCGCTTCCATACCCATAGCCCCGTCTCTGGCATCCAGGGAGCCTTTAAATCCATGACCGGCATCCACGATGATGGTTTGTACTTTGCCGGCTGAATGAGTATAAGAAGGATGATAACGGAATGATATGGCAACTAATCCGATACAAATACACGTTAAAACCGAGAGCGACCATTTTTCATTCATATGCGTATTTTTTTCTTTTTTTAATGGTCATATAGAATCGCCTGAAAGATCATTCCTGTTGGTGTCGAACTTTCGTTATGGCTTTTTCATATATGCAAAATTTAATCTTATCCGTTAAGTGTTACGGCAGACTAATAACGGCCATCAACTCAAAATTATTGGATTACTCTGATTCATTTACATGCAGTTTAGCAAAAGACTCTAATTTTGCTTCGATTCCTACATGCTTAAACAGTGCAAAATTAGCTATAAAATTCTTCTTTGTGCAGGGCTTTTCTGCATCGCATTTTTATGGGGAGATGTGGTTCATGGTCATGAATCCGGATCTCTTTCTTTGTTTGATTCGATCCCTTCGAGTAATGATAGCCTGCCACCTAAAAAAGATACACTGTCTTTTAAGATTGCCCGCGATTCGGTGGATGCTCCGGTGATGTATGAAGCGGCTGACTCCGTGATAATAGATATGGAATCGGAGCTTATCTATTTGTATAATCAGGGTGATCTGAAATACAAGGATGTCCGCCTTCAGTCGGCCATTATTCAGCTGGATCAGCGAAAGCAGGTGCTCACGGCTTATCCTGTCAGAGATTCGGTGAACAGACAAACGGGTACGCCGATGTTCACACAGGGAGAAAAATCTTTTACCAGTGATACGATCAGATATAATTTTAAAACCGAGCGTGGATTAACCATTGGCACCTATACACAGGAAGGCGAAATGTTTGTGTACGGATCAAAGGTAAAACGCATGGGTGCAGATACCTATTTTGTGGGCAATGGTCGCTTCACATCCTGCAACCTGGATACACCGCATTTCGCCTTTCGAGCCCGTCGTGTTAAAATGATCAGCAATAAAGTGGCAGTGACGGGATTCGTACGTCCGGAATTTGAAGGCGTGCCGATGCCCGTGGGATTGCCTTATGGTTTATTTCCCTTGAAACAAGGAAGAAGAACAGGATTGATTGTGCCACAGTTTACAGTCAATGAGCAGCTGGGCCTTGGTCTGGAGGGTATGGGATACTATAAGACATTTGGCGATTACTGGGATGCAACGGTTCGTGCGAATATTTACTCCTATGGTTCCTGGAATCTTTTTTTTACACCTAATTACCGCAAAAGATATCGCTATAACGGCTCATTCAATTTCAGTTACCTGAATAATAAGTTCGGATTTGAAGGTGATCCTGATTTTATACCGCCCAGCCGGAACTTTGCTTTGCAGTGGAATCATTCCGTGGATGGTAAAGCAAGACCCGGACAAAATTTTTCTGCCAATGTAAATCTGGCTACCAGTCTCTTCAATCAGTTTATGCCTAATAATCCTCAGCAGAATTTTAATAATACGCTGACCTCTGGCATTTCCTATCAGCGCTCCTGGGCCGGGAAGCCTTACAATCTCAGTATCAATGCCAATCATAGTCAGAATAGCATAAGCCGATTGTATAACGTGAATCTCCCCGATGTAGGCTTTACGGTGAATACGATCTATCCTTTTCAGCAAAAGAATTTTGTGGGCTCAGCCAGATGGTATGAAAAACTGGGTGTGGGTTACAACGGAAATTTTCGCAATCAGTTTGCATTCTATGATTCAGCATTCAGTCTGCAGCAGCTGATTGATACCTTCCAGTGGGGTGCTCGTCACAGTATTCCTATACAATTATCACTGCCTCCGTTAGGAGCATTACAGATCGGTCCGTCCATCAGCTTTGAAGAGGTATGGTATGCGCAGAGCTTTGTTCGCAGTTGGAATGCATCCGACAAGAAAGTAGATACAACCGTTACCAAAGGATTTTTCAGAGGGAATCAAATGAGTTTTGGTATCAGTATGAGTACCGCTCTGTTCGGAACAATGAATTTTAAAAAGTCGGGTTCTGTCCAGGCGATCCGGCATGTGATACGGCCAACTATCGGATTGAGTTATAAACCTGATCTTGCCAAAAATCAGTGGTATGAAACACAGGTCGATACACTTGGTAACCGATTTCGCTTCAATAAATTCGATGGTTCATTGTTCGATGGCCTGGCAGAAGGAAGGGCTGGTTTTGTCAGTTTCACACTGGATAATAACCTTGAAATGAAAGTCAGGCAAAAAAAAGATACCGGCGATGCTGCTGTTAAGAAAATACGTATTCTGGATGGTTTTGGGATGAATACCGGATACAATTTACTTGCTGATTCCTTTGCGTTGAATGATTTTAATTTTTATCTGAGAAGTAATATCGGCGAATTCATCAACCTCACAGCGAATGCAACCGTTTCTCCATACAAACAGGATGCTTTTGGACGGAGGATCAATCAGTATGCCTGGTCAGGTGGACGCTTCTCGCCGGGTCGATTTGTGAGTGGATTCATCGCCGTCAATGCCAACTTCAAGAGCAAGCCCAAAGACGAGAAAAAGGACAAGGAGAATCAGCAGTTTGTCAAAGAAAGAAGTCAGAGTTTTGACGAATTCAACCGACAGGTGGATATGATCCGTCAAAATCCGGCGGAGTATGCCGATTTCAATATCCCTTGGAGTTTAAATGTTTCGTATGCGTTGAATCTGTCGCGTCAGATCAAACCTGATTACACCGGATTTACGACACAGCTGACACAATCATTGAATTTCAACGGTGATTTCAATCTCACGGAAAAGTGGAAATTGCAGGGACAGGGTTCTTTTGATTTTGTTACAAAAAAAATTCAATACCTGACGGCATCTGTATCGAGAGATCTGCATTGCTGGCAGATGGCGATCAATATCACGCCCGTTGGTTTGTTTCGTTCTTTCACCATTACCATCAGTCCTAAATCATCCATCCTCAGAGATCTGAGAATCAACCGCTCCCGCTTCTTCTATAATTTGCCTCAGTAAATTTGGCGGATAATTGCTTTAAAATCATACATTCGCCCTCATAAATATTGTTGCCATGAATACGATCCGTGAATACAATCAATCCAATAAAGAAAGATATCTGGAAGAGTTGCTCGCTTTATTGCGCATCCCATCCGTGAGCGCTGATTCATCGTGCCGTGATGCGATGATTCAATGTGCAGAGCTGATCAAAAAAAATTTATTGGAAGCAGGTGCAGATCAAGCCCGCATCTATCCAACTAAAGGGCATCCGATTGTTTATGGAGAAAAGATCGTTAATCCTTCCTGGCCCACCGTGCTTGTTTATGGACACTATGACGTGCAACCCGCCGATCCGCTTCATCTGTGGAATAGTCCTCCCTTTGAGCCGCTTCTAAAAGACGGTCGTATTTATGCCAGAGGTGCCTGTGATGATAAAGGACAGGTTTATATGCACGTTAAAGCACTCGAGGCGATGGTTCAGACAAATACATTATGCACTAATATCAAGTTTCTGATAGAGGGAGAAGAAGAAGTGGGCAGTGTTCATTTAACAGATTTTGTAAAAGAAAATAAAGCGTTGTTGAAATCAGATGTTATCCTCATCAGCGACACGGCTATGATCAGTATGGATACGCCTTCTATCGATGTGGGCGTACGAGGGCTTAGTTATATTGAAGTGGAAGTAACGGGTCCCAATCGTGATTTGCACAGCGGGGTATATGGCGGAGCCGTTGCCAATCCCATCACGATGCTCGCTAAAATGATTGCCGGTTGTCATGATGAAAATAATCACATTACCATCCCGGGATTTTATGATGATGTGGTGGATGCTACTCCGGAAGAAAGAACCCTGATGGCTGCTGCTCCCTTCAGCGAAGAGGAGTTTAAAAAGAACCTGGATGTCCAGTCCATATGGGGTGAAAAAGGATTTACCACCAATGAAAGAACCGGCATTCGTCCTACCTTGGAACTAAACGGCATCTGGGGTGGTTATACTGGAGAAGGTGCCAAGACGGTACTGCCTTCCAAAGCCTATGCGAAGATTTCCTGCCGCCTGGTTCCGAATCAGTCTTCCAAGGATATTACGGCAAAATTGTTGGCTTATTTTCGTTCGGTAGCCCCCGAGGGTGTACAGGTGAAAGCCACCGAGCATCATGGCGGTGAACCCTACATGACACCTATAGACAGCAAAGCTTATCGCGCTGCGGCTGCTGCTATTAAAGAAAGCTTCGGAAAAGATCCCGTTCCCGTAAGAGGGGGAGGCAGTATTCCCATCTGTGCTTTATTTGAAAAAGAACTGGGCGTGAAGATTGTGTTCATGGGCTTCGGGCTGGATGATGATAATTTACATAGCCCCAATGAAAAATACGATCTTTTCAATTTTTATAAGGGGATTGATACGATCCCGCTTTTCCATCAGCATTTTGCGAAAATGGACAATTAAGGAAATTTTTACCGATCGATTTTTGTTCAGGATGCGGGGGCAAAAAATTACACCCATCAAATTTTGTTCCAATCGCGTATATTCCGTAACTTTGCCCTCCCTAATTTTAGGCTGAATAGCAATTGGCGCCAAAATCAGTCATAAATAATTGATTTTCAATACCTTGCTTTTATTAAAAAGCAAGCAGCTATTCTTGTGCACAAACTTTTAAAACCGGTAGTAATCTTATGTCTTCTACACAAGCTGCTCTCAAAAAAAGAATCAACTTCGGAAAAGTGAAACATTTGGCAGATATGCCAGATCTTTTGGGAATTCAAATCCAGTCATTTAAGGATTTCTTCCAATTGGAAACAACTCCTGACAAGCGTAATAATGAAGGCTTGTTTAAGGTGTTTAAGGAAAACTTCCCGATCACGGATACAAGAAACATATTCGTGCTGGAATTCCTGGATTATTTTATCGATCCGCCCCGTTATACCATTGAAGAATGTATGGAGCGTGGTCTTACTTATGCAGTTCCTCTGAAAGCGAAACTTCGCCTGAGCTGTAATGATGAAGAGCATGTGGATTTCCAGACCATTGTTCAGGATGTATTCCTGGGCAATATTCCTTACATGACTCCCCGCGGAACCTTTGTGATTAATGGCGCTGAGCGTGTGGTGGTTAGTCAGCTTCACCGTTCACCCGGCGTATTCTTCGGACAAAGCATTCACCCGAACGGAACTAAGATTTATTCGGCCCGTGTAATTCCTTTCAAAGGAGCCTGGATGGAATTTGCAACGGATATCAATAATGTGATGTATGCGTACATCGACAGGAAGAAAAAATTCCCTGTAACAACGTTACTGCGCTCTATCGGATTTGAAACAGATAAAGATATTCTGGAATTATTCGGCATGGCCGATGAGGTTTCTGCTGATAAAAAGACCTTACAGAAATATGAAGGCAAACGTCTGGCAGCTCGCGTTCTCCGCAGCTGGGTAGAGGATTTTGTCGATGAAGATACCGGTGAAGTGGTGAGCATTGAGCGTAATGAGGTGATACTGGAGCGTGATTCTGTGCTGGACGAAGAAGCGATTGGCATGATCGCTGAGTTGAAAGTGAAAAGTGTATTTATCCAGAAAGAAGAAGTGAGTGGTGATTATGCAATCATCTACAACACACTGAATAAAGATACTTCGAACAGTGAGCTGGAAGCGGTAAAACTTATCTACCGTCAGCTCCGCGGTGCTGATGCGCCGGATAATGAAACGGCGAGAGGTATCATTGATAAATTATTCTTCAGTGATAAACGATATGATCTCGGTGAGGTTGGTCGTTATAAGATTAACCGTAAGCTGAATCTTAACTATGCGCTGGATAAAAAAGTGCTTACCAAAGAAGACATCATCTCGATCATTAAATATCTGGTTAAGTTAACAAATGGTAAAGAAGAGATTGATGATATTGATCATCTGAGCAATCGTCGTGTGCGTACCGTAGGCGAGCAATTATATGCTCAGTTCGGCGTAGGTCTGGCTCGTATGGCCCGCACTATCCGTGAGCGTATGAACGTGCGTGATAATGAAGTGTTCACACCAGTGGATCTGATCAATGCAAGAACACTTTCTTCCGTGATTAATTCATTCTTTGGTACATCTCAGTTATCCCAGTTCTTGGATCAGACGAATCCTCTTTCTGAGATCACACACAAACGTCGTATTTCAGCGTTAGGGCCAGGCGGTTTAAGCCGTGACCGTGCCGGTTTCGAGGTGCGTGACGTACACTATTCCCACTATGGTCGTCTTTGTACAATTGAAACACCGGAAGGTCCGAATATCGGTCTGATTTCTACCTTGTGCGTTCATGCGAAAGTGAATGATATGGGTTTTATCGAAACGCCTTACCGTAAAGTGGTGGAAGGGAAAGTGGATATGAAAAAACTCACGTATCTGAGTGCAGAAGAAGAGGATACGGCTAAGATCGCTCAGGTAAATATTGAAGTAGATGAAAAGGGGCATATTTCGGAAGAAAAAGTACGTTCCCGTGAAAGCGGTGATTTCCCGATATTAGAAAAAAGTGAAGTGGAATATATGGACGTGGCACCTAACCAAATCGTAGGATTGAGTGCGTCCCTGATTCCGTTCCTGGAGCATGATGATGCCAACCGTGCGCTGATGGGATCAAACATGCAACGTCAGGCAGTTCCATTATTAAGACCTGAAGTGCCCATCGTAGGTACAGGCCTGGAAGCCATGGCAGCAAAAGATTCGCGCATCCAGCTTACCTCAGACGGAAATGGGGTGGTGGAGTATGTAGATGCCAATGAAATTCATGTTCGTTATAAAAGAAATGATGAGCAAAAACTGGTAAGCTTTGAAGAGGATCTGAAGGTATATAAGCTCACAAAATTCATTAAGACGAATCAAAGTACCTGTATCAATCTGAAGCCTTGCGTGACCAAAGGTCAGGCGGTGAAAGATGGCGACTTCCTCACAGAAGGTTATGCAACCAAAGACGGAGAGCTTGCATTAGGTCGTAACCTGAAGGTAGCTTTCATGCCATGGAAAGGATACAACTTTGAAGATGCGATCGTGATCAGCGAAAAGATCGTAAAGGAAGATCTGTTCACCTCTATTCATGTTGAAGAATTTGAATTGGAAGTTCGTGATACCAAACTGGGAGAAGAAGAACTTACACCGGATATTCCGAATGTCAGTGAAGAAGCCACCAAGGATCTGGATCCGAATGGTATCATCCGCATCGGTGCGTCCATTAAAGAAGGAGATATCCTCATCGGAAAGATCACGCCGAAAGGAGAGAGTGATCCCACGCCGGAAGAGAAACTGCTTCGTGCGATCTTCGGAGATAAGGCCGGTGATGCGAAGGACGCATCATTGAAAGCGCCGAGTGGTACAGAAGGGGTTGTGATCGATAAAAAATTATTCCAGCGTGCGAAAAAAGATAAGAATGCCAAACTGCGCGAAAAAGCGTTGCTGGAAAAGACAGAAAAAGTGCATGAAAAGAACATCAATGATCTGATGGAAGTGCTGGTCGAAAAACTGCAAACCCTGTTAAAAGATAGAACATCTGCAGGTGTCAGTAATAATTTCGGTGAAGTGCAAATCGGAAAAGGATCGAAGTTCAATGCGAAAAATCTGGCTGCCATCGATTATCAGAACGTTAATCCGCTTGGATGGACCGGTGATGCTCATACCGATGAACTGATCAATCAGTTGTTGCACAATTATAGCATTAAGTATAACGAAGAACTAGGACGTTACAAGCGTGAGAAATTCAATATTTCCATTGGGGACGAATTACCGGCCGGTGTATTGAAACTTGCCAAAGTTTATCTGGCTGTGAAGCGTAAACTGAAAGTGGGTGATAAGATGGCGGGTCGTCATGGAAATAAAGGAATCGTTGCCAAGATCGTTCGTGCAGAAGATATGCCGTTCCTCGAAGACGGAACGCCAGTTGATATTGTACTGAATCCGCTTGGTGTACCTTCCCGTATGAATCTGGGTCAGATCTACGAAACGGTACTCGGATGGGCCGGTAAAGAATTGGGTGTTAAATTTGCTACTCCCATCTTTGACGGTGCAACGGTGGAAGAAATTGCTGAGCATATTGAGAAAGCGAAGCTTCCTACTTTCGGACATACTTACCTCTATGACGGTGAGACCGGCGAACGTTTCCATCAGAAAGCAACGGTTGGTATCATCTATATGATTAAACTTCACCACATGGTGGATGATAAGATGCATGCCCGTTCGATCGGACCATACAGTCTCATCACGCAGCAGCCGTTGGGTGGTAAGGCTCAGTTCGGTGGTCAGCGCTTTGGTGAGATGGAAGTTTGGGCACTGGAAGCTTATGGCGCTTCGAATATTCTCCAGGAGTTATTAACCCTTAAATCGGATGATATCATGGGTCGTGCGAAAACTTATGAGTCCGTTGTGAAAGGAGATAACGTTCCAAGACCTGGTATTCCTGAATCCTTCAACGTACTGGTTCATGAACTGAGAGGACTTGGACTGGATCTTAAATTCGAAGAATAAAAAGCAGACAGACAGAAATCATTCAATCACTCAAAACATACTTTAATATATGGCATTCAAAAAAGACAATCGTCAGCGGTCCAACTTTTCGAAGATCACGATCGGACTGGCATCTCCGGACTCCATTTTAGAACGCAGTTTCGGAGAGGTCTTAAAACCTGAAACGATCAACTATCGTACATACAAGCCGGAAAGAGACGGATTGTTTTGCGAAAAGATCTTTGGACCTGTAAAAGATTATGAATGTGCCTGCGGTAAATACAAACGTATCCGTTACAAAGGGATCGTGTGTGATCGTTGCGGGGTAGAAGTGACCGAGAAAAAGGTGCGTCGTGAGCGCATGGGACACATTAAACTGGTTGTTCCCATTGTGCATATCTGGTATTTTAAATCCCTTCCCAATAAGATTGGTTACCTCCTGGGTATGAGTTCGAAAAAACTGGAAACGATCATTTATTATGAGCGTTACGCTGTTATACAGGGTGGTATCAAGGAAAATCTTAAGTCCGGTGATTTGTTGACCGAAGAAGAATACCTGGCTATTTTAGATGAACTTCCCAAAGAGAATCAATATTTGCCCGATGAAGATCCGCAGAAATTCATTGCTAAAATGGGAGCCGAAGCGGTGCATGATCTTTTGGCGCGCATCGAACTGGATCAGCTGAGCGCTGATCTTCGTAAAGCGGCTGACAATGAAACATCCCAGCAGCGTAAAGCAGATGCATTGAAGCGTCTGAGTGTGGTGGAGTCCTTCAAAGAATCCAATGAAAAAACGACGAATCGTCCAGAGTGGATGGTGATGCAGTATATTCCTGTTATACCGCCGGAACTTCGTCCGCTTGTTCCTTTAGATGGCGGTCGTTTTGCCTCTTCCGATTTAAATGATCTCTATCGTCGTGTGATCATTCGTAACAATCGTTTGAAGCGTTTGCTTGAGATCAAAGCACCTGAAGTCATCCTTCGTAATGAAAAAAGGATGCTGCAGGAAGCAATCGACAGTCTGTTTGATAATTCCCGTAAATCTAATGCAGTTAAAGCAGAAGGTGGCCGTGCATTGAAATCACTGAGTGATGTACTGAAAGGTAAGCAAGGTCGTTTCCGTCAGAACCTCCTGGGTAAACGTGTTGACTATTCTGGTCGTTCCGTTATCGTAGTAGGTCCTGAAATGAAAATCCATGAGTGCGGATTGCCGAAAGATATGGCAGCTGAATTATTCAAGCCGTTCATTATTCGCAAGCTCATTGAAAGAGGTATTGTAAAAACTGTGAAGAGTGCCCGTAAACTGGTGGATAAAAAAGAAGCCGTTATCTGGGACATTCTTGAAAATATTTTAAAAGGGCATCCGGTCTTGTTAAACCGTGCCCCGACGCTTCACCGTTTGTCGATTCAGGCATTCCAGCCTAAGTTGATTGAAGGTAAAGCGATACAACTGCATCCGCTGGTAACATCTGCCTTCAACGCCGACTTTGACGGTGACCAGATGGCGGTGCATGTGCCGTTGAGCAATGCAGCGATCCTCGAAGCGCAGTTGTTGATGCTGGCTTCACATAATATCCTGAACCCTCAGAATGGTACGCCGATCACGCTTCCTTCACAGGACATGGTACTCGGACTGTATTATATTTCCAAAGGAAAGAAAACCATTGGTTCGGAGATTGTGAAGGGAGAAGGAAAAGCATTTTATTCTTCAGAAGAAGTGATCATTGCATATAATGAAGGTCAGCTTGATTTGCACGCATACATCAAAGTAAAAGCCAATGTGCGTGAGAATGGTTTGTTAGTTAACAAACTCATAGAAACAACAGTTGGTCGTGTTATTTTCAACCAATTTGTGCCGAAAGAAGTTGGTTTCGTAAACGCCTTACTCACTAAGAAAAATCTGCGTGAGATCATTGGAGAGATCATCGATATCACGGATGTTCCGAAAACAGCTAAATTCCTGGATGATATCAAACAGCTTGGATTCCGCATGGCCTTCCGCGGCGGATTGTCCTTTAATATCAATGACCTGATCATTCCTGAGATCAAACAGGAACTGGTTGAATCAGCGAAAGCAGAGGTGGATGAAGTGTGGGACAACTATAACATGGGATTGATCACGAATAATGAACGATATAACCAGATCATTGATATCTGGAGTCGTGTCGATACCCGTGTAACAGAAACGTTGATCCGCGAGATGGCGACCGATAAGCAAGGGTTTAACTCCGTATTCATGATGCTGGATTCCGGTGCGAGAGGTAGTAAGCAGCAGGTAAAACAGCTGGCCGGTATCAGAGGATTGATGGCGAAGCCCAGAAAATCAGGTTCTACTGGAAGTGAGATCATTGAGAACCCCGTATTGAGTAATTTCAAAGACGGCCTGAGTGTATTGGATTACTTCATCTCTACGCATGGTGCCCGTAAAGGTCTGGCTGATACGGCCCTTAAGACAGCCGATGCCGGTTATCTGACCCGTCGTCTGGTTGATGTGGCGCAGGATGTGGTGATCAGTGAAGAGGATTGCGGCACGCTTCGTGGTATTGCAACCAGCGCATTAAAAGATAATGAGGATGTGATCGAGGCATTGAAAGATCGTATAGAAGGTCGTACATCGCTGCATGATGTATATGATCCTCAGACAGATGAACTGATCGTTGCAGCAGGGGAAGAAATTTCTTCGTCTATTGCTAAAAAGATCGAAGATGCAGGTGTTGAGATGGTTGAGATCCGCTCGGTACTCACGTGCGAAAGCAAGCGTGGGGTTTGTGTGAAATGTTACGGTAAGAATCTGGCAACAGGTGCGATTACTCAAAAAGGTGATGCGGTGGGTATCATTGCAGCACAATCCATCGGTGAACCAGGTACGCAGCTGACATTACGTACCTTCCACGTGGGTGGTGTAGCCGGATCTGCTTCAGTTGAATCATCTCTTACGGCGAAATTTGATGGTACCTTACAGTTTGATGGTATCCGTACAGTAGCTGCTGTCAATAACGAAGGCAACAAAGTACAGATCGTTATTGGTCGTACTGGTGAAATGCGCTGCATTGATGAAGCAACGGATCGTCTGCTCAATACTATGCACATTCCGTATGGTGCAACCTTATCTGTTAAAAACGGACAGAAAATCAAGAAAGGTGAAACGATCTGTACATGGGATCCGTTCAACAATGTTGTCATTGCTGAAATTGCCGGTAAGATCCGTTTCGATAATATCATTGAAGGTGTTACGTTTCGCGAAGAGGCCGATGAACAAACAGGTCACCGCGAGAAAGTTGTTATCGAGTCGAGAGATAAAACCAAAATCCCTGCCTTACTGGTGGAAGGATCGAAAGAAACCAAATCATACAACCTACCGGTTGGCTCACACATTGTGATTGAAGAAGGTGATCAGGTGGATGCGGGGCATGTGTTGGTGAAGATCCCGCGTATCCTCAGCAAACTGCGTGATATCACGGGAGGTCTTCCGCGTGTTACCGAGCTCTTCGAAGCAAGGAATCCGGGTAATCCGGCCATTGTTTCGGAAATCGATGGAGTTGTTACTTTCGGACCGATCAAGCGTGGTAACAGAGAGATTGTGGTAACCAGCAAGGATGAAGTGGTGAAGAAATATTTGGTGCCGTTGACGCGTCAGATCTTAGCACAGGAAGGAGACTTCGTTAAGGCCGGCTCTGCGTTGAGTGACGGACAAATTGCGCCGAGTGACATTCTCGCCATCAAAGGACCTTTCGCTGTACAGGAGTATGTGGTGAATGAAATTCAGGAAGTGTATCGCTTACAGGGTGTGCGTATCAATGATAAACACATTGAAGTGATCGTACGTCAGATGATGAAGAAAGTAGAGATCATTGATCCGGGAGATACTCGTTTCCTCGAAGAGGATTTTGAGGACCGCTTTGATTTCATTGATGAAAATGATCGCATATTTGACAAGAAGATCATTGAAGATGCAGGTGACAGTAGCAAATATCGCGAAGGCAAGATCATTACCCTCCGCGAACTGAGAGAAGAAAACAGTTCGCTCAGAAGGGCTGATAAAAAAATCATGCAAGTAAGAGATGCACGACCTGCTACCGCGATGCCGGTGTTACTTGGTATCACCAAAGCATCACTCGGTGTACAAAGCTGGATATCGGCTGCTTCCTTCCAGGAAACAACCAAAGTGCTGAGTACGGCAGCCATTCAGGGTAAAACAGATTATCTGTTGGGTCTGAAAGAAAATGTGATCACTGGCCATCCTATTCCGGCTGGTACCGGTCTGCGCGATTTCGAAAATATGATCGTAGGAAGCAAAGAGGAGTACGATCTGTTGCAGACCACCCGTGAAGCTATGATGTTTGATGAAGATGAATAATTAAGTTCCTTCGTTATAAAAGCCCTTTACTTCATCGTAAAGGGCTTTTTTTCATTCAGGTAAAATATTTTGACTATTTTAAGAGTGTAAACTTGATTATTAGTTAATTTGAACGTCTCTTTGAAAAATTAAATTTAAAATAAAGAAGATGAATAAAGTACAGATCACCTTGTTTACTATTCTTGGATTAGCTATTGCAGTTCTCTTTTATCTGCAGTTTTCATCGGCTGGTAAAAAAAGTCCTGCGAACTCGTCATCCAAGGCGCCGGCTTCCTCCAATTCCTCTGCACCACTCAAGGTGGCTTATATTGATCTCGATTCGATCAGGGAGCAGTATGAATATTTCAAACTAAAAAACAAAGAACTTGAAAATGAGAAAGTGCGCATTGAGTCTGAAATTGAGAATGGCTTGAAAAAACTGGAAAGCGATCGTAATACTTTTGCAGGAAGAGGAGCTTCCATCACACAGGAAGAAATGGAGAAGTTTCAGTATGAGTTTCAAAACAGGTATCAGGCACTCGGACAACGCAGAGAAACATTGCTGAATCAGCATCTGGCCAATCAGAATAAGGCACTGGATGATATTCAGAAGAGGATCAATGATTTTCTGAAAGAGTACAACAAGACGGCCGGCTATCATTTTATTTTCTCAACGGGAGAAGGAAATCTGACGCTATATCACAAAGACAGTACTTTTGATATTACAGCCGATGTGGTGAAAGGCCTGAATGATATTTATAAAAAAGAAAAGTAACATATTGAATTTCATTGAATGAATCAGACCACTCAGTTCAGACCTACTTTGTCACTATTTGATGCAACGATGATTGTATCGGGCTCTATGATAGGCTCCGGTATTTTCATTGTGAGTGCCGATATGTTAAAAGATATAGGCAGTGCAGGATGGCTGCTGGCTGTTTGGCTGATCACCGGATTTATGACGCTTACTGCCGCACTGAGTTATGGCGAATTGAGCGGCATGTTTCCCAGAGCTGGCGGACAATATGTGTATCTGAAAGAGGCTTATAATCCGTTGGTTGGTTTTCTTTACGGGTGGAGTTTTTTTGCTGTCATCCAAACAGGAACAATTGCGGCCGTAGCAGTAGGTTTTGCAAAGTTTGCCGGTTATTTTTTCCCGTCGCTGGCCTGGGAAGATGAAAATACGTTTACACTATCCGGACTGACGATTCATTATGCACAGGTAGTGGCCATCCTGTTAATCGTATTGCTGACGTATATCAATACAAAAGGGATTCAGGCGGGCAAATGGATACAGACTTTATTTACCTCTACTAAACTGCTCTCTCTCTTTGGTTTGATCATTGCGGGTTTCATTGCTTTCAAATGGGAAATATGGCAGGCTAACTGGGGAAACGCCTGGTCTTTAAAACATCTGACAAAAACTGCCGATGGGTCTATCAACTTCGAGCCTTTGATTAATGGCGTGGCGTTAGGCGCTATTGCCAGCGCGATGGTAGGCAGTATTTTCAGCAGCGATGCATGGAATAATGTGACATTCATTGCAGGAGAAATTAAAAATCCGAAAAAAAATATCGGACTGAGTTTAATGTTAGGAACGTTGATCGTTACATTAATTTACGTTCTGATGAATGTTGTCTATCTGGCAAATGTTCCTCTGAATGATTTAGCGTTTGCTAAAGATAACAGGGTAGCGCTCAGTGCATCTGAGGCTATTTTCGGAAGTTACGGCACGATCATCATTGCCATAATGATTATGATTTCAACATTTGGTTGCAATAATGGTTTGATCATTGCCGGATCAAGAGTGTATTATACCATGGCCAATGATAAATTGTTTTTTAAACAGGCTGGTAGCCTGAATAAAAATGTGGTTCCGGAATGGGCTTTATGGATTCAATGTCTAATGGCTTGTGCACTTTGCTTAAGCGGTAAATACGGCGATCTTTTGGATATGGTCTCTTTTGTGGTGGTTATCTTTTATATATTAACCATTGCGGGAGTTTTTATTTTAAGAAAGAGAAGGCCGGATGCAGAGAGGCCATATAAAACCTTTGGTTATCCTTTTTTACCGGCTCTTTATATTTTGATGGGTGGGGCTTTTTGTTTTTTACTGATTGTTTACAAGCCTCAATTTACGTGGCCGGGGTTAATCATCACGCTGATCGGCATCCCGATTTATTTTATTGCCGTAGCTTCGCAGAAGAAATAATCATCTATGTCGGTACAGATTGATCAGTTGTTTGCAGGATTCTCCGATATTAAAATCGGAGTGATCGGAGATGTCATGCTGGACGCATACATGTGGGGTCATGTTGATCGCATTTCACCGGAAGCGCCGGTACCCGTTGTGGCATTGGATAAAAAAGAAAACAGACTCGGCGGCGCGGCTAATGTAGCATTAAATGTACGGACATTGGGCAGTAACGTTTTTGTCCTGACGGTATTGGGAGAGGACGCTGCCGCTCAGGAAATGCTTTCTCTGCTTGATCAACATCAGATATCAGCTGAATACATCGTAAAAGATACCAATCGAATTACCACTACCAAAACACGAATCATCAGCCGTAATCAGCAAATGCTCCGGTTGGATGATGAGATGACAGATGATCTTCATAAAGAACTTGAAGATATTTTTATCAGGAAAGCAGAATTATTCATTACAAAGGAAAGGCCTCAGGTTATAATATTCGAAGACTATAATAAAGGTGTACTCACATCCAAAGTGATCTCATCGGTTATTGAGATCTGTAAGACTCATGGTGTGATTATGACAGTAGATCCTAAGAAGAAAAATTTCTTTGCCTATCAGGGTGTTGATGTATTCAAGCCGAATCTGAAAGAAGTTAAAGATGCCTTACATCACTCACTTGATATGATTGATCATGCTCATCTCCAAAGTGTTCATCAATTACTGAAAGAAAAATTGTCACATAAGGTGTCATTTATTACACTATCTGAAAAAGGTGTCTTCTATCATGATTTACAGCAAAGTGAAATGATACCAACCCATGTCCGTTCTATAGCGGATGTGAGTGGTGCCGGGGATACCGTTATTGCGACGGCTTCGCTGGTATATGCGCTCACAAAAGATGCGGCACTAATGGCCAGAATCGCAAATATAGCCGGCGGACTGGTTTGTGAGGAAGTGGGAACGGTATCTATCAATAAAGATCGATTATTGAAGGAATGCAGAATACACATTCAGGATTGAGTTCTTTAGAAACAGATATCGGTTAAAATATCATTGAATGAAAAAGTATCTTGTTTTGGTGGCCGGAGGCAATGGTACGAGGATGGGATCTTCGCTGCCCAAACAATATCTGCATTTACATGATCAGCCGATCTTATTGCATACGCTGAAAACATTTATTGCTGCTTTCGAAGATGTTCATATTATTCTGGTTCTTCCTGAAGCATATCTTACGTATACCAAAGAAATTTTTGCTGAATATGATTTTCATTATCCGGTAACCTATGTCATTGGCGGTGAAACCAGATTTCATTCGGTTCAAAACGGATTAAGTATAATCACTGATGGAGGAATTGTTTTTGTGCATGATGCGGTACGATGTTTAGTGTCCGCTGATCTGATCCGTCGTTGTTATGAACAGGCGATTGAAAAAGGTTCTGCCATCCCTGTAGTACCCATGAAAGATAGTGTACGGATGATCGATGAATATGGCATGAATCATGCTGTCAGCAGAAACGCATTACGATTAATTCAAACCCCTCAGACCTTTAAAACTGAAATACTATTGCCTGCTTTTGAATGTACCTATCAGGAATCATTTACCGATGAGGCGACAGTAGCCGAAGCATATGGTCAAAAAGTTTATCTGATTGACGGAGAAGAAACGAACATAAAGATCACCTCCCCGGTTGATCTGATGATTGCGGAGTCTTATTTAAAGAATAAAAATATAATATAAATATCTCGTATTTTAAGTCAAAGGTCAAAAGTCAAAACCAATGAAAACTTTTGGGTTTTGAGTTTTAATTTTTGAGTTACCTCACAATACTCCCTTGGTCGATGGCAGATAATTCGAAAATGGATCTCGTTTCACGGCCATCTTGATCGCTTTCGCAAAGGCTTTGAAAATCGCTTCAATTTTGTGGTGTTCATTATCGCCCCGACATTCAATATGCAAATTGCATTTAGCTGCATCACTGAATGACTTGAAGAAATGAAAAAACATTTCAGTCGGCATATCGCCAATTTTTTCTCTTGTAAACAAAGCATTCCATACGATCCAGTTCCTTCCGCCAAAATCGATCAGGACCTGTGCCGATGCTTCATCCATAGGCAAGGCAAAGCCATAACGTTCGAGCCCGCGTTTGTCGGCCAGCGCTTTGGCAAAAGCTTCTCCCAATGCAATGCCGGTATCTTCAATGGTGTGGTGTTCGTCAATATGCAGATCACCTTTTACCTGAATATTCAGATCCAGTTTACCATGACGCGCGATCTGATCGAGCATGTGGTCGAAAAATCCTAAACCGGTATGAATGCCGGCATTTCCGCTGCCATCCAGATTCAATTCAATCTGAATATCCGTCTCCGATGTTTTACGCTGGTGAGATACTTTTCGTAAACCGTTTTTCAGAAAAGCATAGATCTCTTTCCATTCAGCCGATTCAAAAGCAATCACAGATTGTAAAGCTTTCAAGTCGTCACTTATTTCTTTAGATCCTAGTGTAGCATCTTGATTCATCCAGATCGCTTTTGCGCCCATATTTTTTGCCAGCTGTACATCGGTAATGCGATCTCCGATAACATAAGAATTTACTAGATCATATTCCCTGTTATTCATGAAATGCGTCACCATGCCGGTGCCGGGTTTACGTGTAGGGGCATTTTCGTGTGGGAACGTGCGATCGATTAATACTTCTTTAAAATAAATGCCTTCGTTCTCTAATGATTTAATGATATGTTGCTGTATGGGCCAGAAATTAGCTTCCGGATAACCATCGGTTCCCAGGCCATCCTGATTGGTGATCATCACGAGTTCATAATCCAGTTCCTGAACAATTCGGCTCAGATATTGAAAAACACCCGGATAGAATTCCAGTTTATCCCAGCTGTCAATCTGATATGTGGGAGGTGCTTCTTTATTGATGGTACCATCTCTGTCGATGAATAAAACTCGTTTCATACAATATAATTTAACCCTGCCATGCTTTCATGGCTTGTATTAAAATGTTATTTTCTTTTTCAGTGCCGACTGTAATCCGTAAGGCATTTTCGCAAAGCACGACTTTGCTTCTGTCGCGCACAACAATTTTATTATCAATCAGATGTTTGTACATGCTTGTTGCATCTTTCACTTTCACCAGTAAGAAATTCGCATCGGATGGATAGATATGAATAACGGAAGGAACATTGGGTAATTCATTTTCCAGCCACTGCCGCTGATCTACTAATTCTTTGATCATGGCATTGACAGTCTCAACATTATCCAATGCTTTTACTGCCAACTCTTGTACCGGCTCACTGATATTATAAGGAGGTTTTATTTTAAAGTAGATCTGAATGATCTCTTTCGATGCAAAGGCCATGCCCACCCTCAGTCCGGCCAGTCCCCATGCTTTACTTAAGGTTTGCATCACTACCAGGTTGGGATATTCATTCAGCAGGGTGATCAATGACTTTTGTCGGGCGAAATTGATGTACGCCTCATCGACAACAACAATACCATCAAAATTATTGAGGATAGCTTCGATGTCCTGATAATAGATGCTGTTGCCCGTGGGATTATTCGGTGAACAGATCCAGATTATTTTTGTGTTGGCATCAATCAGTGATTCAATCTTCTCGAGATCCAGTTGGAAATTTTCCAGCAGATTCGCTCTGCGGATCTCTATACCTTGAATATTGGCGCTGACTTCATACATGCCATAGGTAGGAGGATTGATAATCACATTATCTCTACCAGGTTCGCAGAAAGCACGATAAAGTAAATCAATACATTCATCACTTCCGTTTCCGATAAATATATTTTCTGCGGGAACCCCCTTGATGGAAGATAGTTTGTTCCGAATGGCATCCTGATGCGGATCGGGATAGCGGTTGTACCATTTTACCAGAGGAGAACCGATGCTGTTTTCATTCGCATCAAGAAATACAGAAGCCTCTCCCTGAAACTCATCTCTTGCAGAAGAGTAGGGGACGAGCTTTTGAATATGCGGACGAACCAGTTGATTCAGATCAAAACTCATAACAGATCAAATTATTTAAAACGTACGTTGACGGCTTCCGCATGGGCCTGCAGTCCCTCTGCCATGGCCATACTGGTTACCGTTGTACTAATGTTTTTTAAACCTTCACGCGTTAAGTGCTGAAAGGTAATTTTTTTCACAAAACTATCAATGCTTACCCCGCTGTATGCAGTGGCGTAACCATTTGTAGGTAAAGTGTGATTCGTTCCGCTGGCATAATCACCGACACTTTCCGGTGCATAGTGACCAATGAATACTGATCCTGCATTGACCACTTTCTGAGCGAGAACTTCTGCATGGTCGGATGCAAGAATTAAATGTTCAGCAGCATACAAATTGATCAGTTCCATACCTTCCTCTTCATCATTTACTAATATCGTTTTGCTATTGGCAATGGCTTTTGCTGCCATTTCTTTTCTGGGTAAAAGATCGAGTTGTCTGATCAATTCCTGCTCAACTTCTTTCGCCATAGTTTCGTTGTTCGTTACCAGTAAAACCTGACTGTCTGCACCATGTTCGGCCTGAGATAAGAGATCTGCCGCAACAAAAGATGGTTTTGCTGTTGCATCGGCCCAGACACAAACTTCACTGGGGCCGGCGGGCATATCAATCGCTACCCCTTCTTTTTGCACGAGTTGTTTTGCGGCAGTCACATATTGATTGCCTGGACCGAAAATTTTATACACTTTTGGAATGGTATCGGTTCCGTATGCCATCGCTGCAATAGCCTGCGCACCGCCCGCTTTGAAAATTCGTGTAGTGCCTGTAATATGTGCGGCATATAAAATAGCCGGATGAATGTTTCCGTTTTTGTCGGGGGGCGTACACAGAATAATTTCTTTACAGCCCGCGAGTTTGGCCGGAATGCCCAGCATCAAAATGGTAGAAAACAAAGGAGCGGTTCCGCCTGGAATATACAATCCGACTTTTTCAATGCCGATCTTTTTGCGGTAGCATTGAATACCCGGCATCGTTTCGATGATCGGTTCTTCTATTAATTGTGCTTCGTGAAATGTTTGAATATTCTTTGCTGCTGTTTGAATGGCTTCTTTTAATTCAGAAGATGTTTCACCGATGGCTTTTTCAATTTCATTTTCTGACACTTCTAAATTATCCAAAACTACTTTATCGAAGATGGTGGTAAATCGTCGAACCGCTTCATCGCCGTTTTCTTTGACCTCTTTCAATACCGCACTCACCGAAGCTTCCAGTGAAGCCGTTTCCATCACCGGTCTTTTCAGCAGATCATGCCATTCACTGCGTTTGGGGTATTTGATTAGTTTTAACATGTGCTTTATACTAAAATATTATACTGATGTTACTTTCTTTGTCATTGCTACAAAGAAAGTAACCAAAGAAAAATCTAGGCAACCCCGATCGCTCCGCGCGTTTTGCCTGGCTATTGCCACACATTTTAATTCTGAAAATAATTGTTTTTTCAATCTTATAAACTTTGAAAGAAGTAAACATTTATAATAAGTTACAAAATCATTTTTTCTATCGGTACAACCAGTATACCTTCTGCACCGGCTGCTTTCAGTGCCTCGATCTTATCCCAGAACTCATCCTCATTAATCGCACTGTGCACACTGCTCCATCCTGTTTCTGCCAGCGGAAGTACCGTCGGACTTTTCATGCCTGGTAATAAGGAAATGATTTTTTCTAACTGATCATTCGGCGCATTGAGCAGAATGTATTTGTAGCGCTTTGCTTTTTTTACCGCTCTGATGCGGAATAATAATTTTTCAATCAATGCCAGTTTTTCTTCAGACAGATTCACATTTCGGATAAGTACTGATTGCGATTTTAAGATCGTCTCCACTTCTTTGAGTCCGTTCATGAAGAGGGTAGAGCCGCTGCTCACCAGATCAGCCACCGCATCGGCCAGACCGATACCCGGTGCAATTTCAACCGAACCACTGATCTCGTGAATCTCGGCTTGAACATTATGCTTATCCAGGTATTGTTGCAGCAAGAACGGATAACTCGTAGCGATCTTTTTTCCCTGCAGGGAAGCAGGTCCGTTGAAATTTTCATTCTTTGGAATGGCCAGTGATAAACGGCATTTACCGAAGCCGAGTTGTTCAACGATGATGGCTTCTTTATTTTTTTCGTAGAGCACATTTTCGCCTACGATACCGATATCGGCCACCTGATCTTCTACATACTGTGGAATATCATCATCCCTCAGGAAGAAGACCTCAATCGGGAAAGTGTCTGATTCCGTACGCAGACGATCCTTGACATTTCTCAGTTCGATGCCACACTCATTGAGCAGCTTCACCGAATCTTCGTAGAGTCGGCCTGATTTCTGGATGGCGATTTTAAGTTTTTGGTTACTCATAATACAATTAATAAAAATGGCTCACCTTTCGGTAAGCCATTATGATGATTATGTTTGTGCATCAATCCACGGCTTACCCCTTTTGGGAAGTATGCAGATGGTGGAAGTGGATGCGTGTGTTCATGTTTTATTATTTCAGCCCAAAGGCGATGCAAAAATACAAGCCGGCGGCTAAATAGCCAAGATTTTGTTGAGGGTAGCCCATCGTCTGTCATAAAGGACCGAGTAAATACTGATCAGGATCGTTTGCTTGACAAATAACCATCATCATTCAATTCAACATGGTCTTTTATTTTGTCGGCCTAATCATTCATTATGGCCACCAGAACCCAATCCAAAAAATACATTTACGCATTCGGCAACGGAAAGGCCGATGGCAATGAATCCATGAAGAATTTATTGGGCGGAAAGGGCGCCAATCTGGCCGAGATGGCCGGGCATCCCAAACTTCGATTACCGGTGCCGCCTGGTTTTACCATTACGACAGAAGTCTGTAATTATTTTTCACAACATAAACGTCACTATCCCGTTGGTTTTTCTGGGCAACTGACGTTGGCTGTTAAAAAACTCGAGCAGCTCTCCGGTAAAAAATTTGCTGATTTTTCGCATCCGCTGTTATTGTCGATTCGCTCGGGTGCCAGACGAAGTATGCCGGGTATGATGGAAACGATTCTGAATGTGGGCTTGAATGATGAAATCGTTAAAGGTATGATTGAACAAAGTGGTGATATGCATTTTGCCTATGAAGCCTATCGCCGGCTCATCATCATGTATGCCGATGTCGTGTTGGAGAAAGCGGCAGGTATAGATACCTTACTCAATGGTTATGGTAAAGGAGTGCGAAAATTTTTAGAAGATAAGTTGGAAAAATACAGAGAAAAACACGGCTATAAAGATCATCGTCAGTACAAACTCAGAGAACATAAAGAAATTATAAAGCTTTTCAAAAACATCATTCACAAAACACTCGGACAGGAATTTCCCGATGATCCCTGGCAGCAGTTATGGGGTGGGATAGAAGCGGTGTTTGCCAGCTGGAATGGTAAGCGGGCGGTAGAATATCGAAAGATCGAGCATATACCGGATGATTGGGGTACGGCCGTGAATGTACAGGTAATGGTATATGGCAATATGGGAGAAGACAGTTGCACGGGTGTTGGCTTTACACGAAATCCGGCCACCGGAGAAAATAAATTTTACGGAGAGTATCTGGTGAATGCGCAGGGAGAAGATGTGGTGGCAGGCATTCGCACACCCGCACCGATCAACCGGTCTTCGGCGAATGAGCAGAGTAATAAACTGGAGACCTTACAAAAGAAGATGCCTAAGTTGTATAAAGAGTTGGATGGATATCAGCGAAGATTGGAGAAGCATTACCGTGATATGCAGGATATTGAGTTTACGATTGAGAAAGGAGTTCTGTATATGTTGCAATGCCGAACCGGCAAGCGGAATGGGCAGGCGGCGATACGCATGGCGGTGGATATGTATCGCGAGAAACTGATCGATGCGAAGACGGCGTTGATGCGCGTGAGTGCGGATCAGCTGCAATCTGTTTTGTTGCCGAGTCTTACCCCCGCCGGCGAGCGTGCAGCTAAAGTAATTGCCAAGGGGTTGCCGGCGGGGCCTGGTGGGGCCTCCGGCCGCCTGGTGTTCACCTCTTCGGATGCTGTGCAGCAGGTGGCGGCCGGAGAGAAGGTAGTTCTCGTGCGCGAAGAAACCTCCCCCGAAGATGTACAAGGTATGCATGTCGCCAGCGCCATCCTCACCACCAAAGGAGGTATGACCTCGCATGCTGCCCTCGTTGCCCGCGGATGGGGTAAATGTTGTATCGTTGGTTGCGCCGATATCACCATCAACCTAAAAGAAAAAAAGCTGATCTCCCGCGAAGGACTCACCCTCAATGAAGGAGACTTCATCAGTCTCAATGGTACGAAGGGCATTGTCTATGAAGGTGCTTTGCCACTTTCACAAAGCGGCTTCGAAAAAAATAAATACTTCCATGCTTTCATGGAACTGACCAATCGTTTCGCTAAACTGAACGTGCGTGCCAATGCCGAAACCAAAGAGGATGCACAACGGGCACTGTCATTTGGCGCAAAGGGTATAGGTCTCTTTCGTACTGAACATATTTTTTACGGAAAAGGTAGCGAAGCACCCTTGCTCGCCATGCAGAAAATGATCCTTAGTCCTACGCCCACAGAACGACAAAGAGCCCTCAACGAATTGTTCCCCTTCATGAAAAAAGATATCCGTCAGATCCTCGAGATCATGGAAGGAAATCCTGTGACGTTTCGTTTGCTCGATCCACCACTACACGAGTTCCTTCCCCATGAAGAAGACAAAATAAAAACACTTGCGGAGAACACCGGGATTCCTCTTTCAAGCATTCAGCAGCAGATACAATCACTTCATGAAACCAATCCCATGCTCGGTCATCGAGGGGTGCGTCTCGCTATCTCATATCCGGAAATTACGATGATGCAAGTCAAAGCGATCTTTGAGGCCTGCGCTGAACTGATCAAAAAGAAAAAAAAGATCCTGCCCGAAATTATGGTGCCTGTTACAATCGATTCACATGAATTACAGCATCAGAAAAAAATCATCATGGAGGTGCATCAACAGGTTTGTGACAACTATAAATTAAAAAGTATCCCCTTTCATTTTGGTACGATGATCGAAACACCGCGCGCGGCGCTGCTTGCTAATGAATTAGCTATCCAATCTGATTTTTTTAGTTTCGGCACCAATGATCTCACACAAATGACAATGGGATTGAGTCGGGATGATATCGGTAGTTTTCTGCCGGAATATATCAGACAAGACATGCTTCCTGCCGATCCCTTCGCGCATATCGATACAAAAGGTGTCGGACAATTGATAGAGTCAGCCGTAACAAAAGGGAAAAAAGTGAATCGGAAACTGGAGATCGGTGTCTGCGGTGAACATGCCGGCGATCCGGAAAGTATTCGGTTTTTTAAGAGAAGTGGCGTAGATTATCTGAGCTGCTCGCCTTTCAGAGTACCTGTCGCCAGACTGGTTGCGGCACAAGTAGAACAATGACAACAATTAACCCTCAACCTACAACTTACAACTTCTTTATGACCTCATCATACGCGATCTCCGAATGACTGGCATGATAAATACATTGGCCATTTTTAATGATAAGTACCTGAGGTGATTCATGTGTCACGCCCAGATCGGCAGCGATTATATTGGAAACAGAACGATATTGCAGGAGATCCAGTAGATAAAATGCATCCTCGGATGACATTTGTTTTTCGAGTCTTGATTTGGCAAGAGAGCTGATGCTGCATCGCGTACTGTGTTTAAGAACCACTTGAATTTTTACATGAGATTCTTCCAGGATGGATTTCCATCCTTCCGTATCAGTGAGATATTGCCAGCTCATCAGGAATCAGCTGCGGAAGGGTTTGTTGCTTTGGATATTACCCGGACAGCCATATCTTGGACTGGCACAGGAAACGATGATGGAAGAAGTAACCAGGATGGCAACAACATATAATAATAATTTTTTCATACGTCTTGGTATTTGTACGTAAAGTTAGAAAAAATAATGACAGCCGAAATATTTAATTACACGAAATATTAATAAGTAAGGGTATTGACTTACTATGGCTGAATCCCGTTAAATTTGTCGCATGAGTAATCATCTTCCCGATACGAGCAACGAATATCAACAACCTGTCATTCAGCTGGAACGCCCGCTGGTATTTATCGATGTAGAAACAACCGGTGTGAATATTGTCACCGACCGTATCATCGAGATCGCCCTGATCCGTATCAATCCGGATGGCAAAAAAGATATTAAGCGCAAACTAATCAATCCGGAAATACCCATACCGGCACAGGCAACCGCCATTCATGGGATTACCAATGAGATGGTTAAAGACGCACCAACCTTTAAACAGGCGGTGAACGAGATCACACAATTTATTCAAAACTGTGATCTGGCCGGCTATAACAGCAATCGTTTTGATATTCCCATTTTCGCCGAAGAAATGCTGCGAACCGGGATTAGCTGGAAGATAGAGGATGCCAAACTGCTCGATGTACAAAAGATCTTTCACCTGATGGAACAGCGCACCTTATCAGCCGCCTATAAGTTCTATTGCAACAAGCAGCTGGAAGGAGCGCACAGCGCACTGGTGGATGTTTCGGCTACCTGGGAGGTACTGGAAGCTCAATTGCAGCGATACCCTCAATTGGGTAAAACGATCGACTCTATCCTGCAGGTGATCGGTGATGAAAAATATGTGGATTTTGCAAGGCGTATTGTCTTTGAAAATGGCATAGAAGTATTTAATTTCGGAAAACATAAAGGGAAACCGGTGGAAGATGTCTTGCGGAACGAACCTTCCTACTATGACTGGATGATGAAGGGAGAATTTGCCCTTCATACCAAACAAAAATTATCAGAAATACTTAACAGAACACTGCTCAGGAAAAAGTCATCTTGATATTGTAATCTATCAATCGCTTGGGGAAAATTGTTATCATACCAACTTACAATGAACGGGAAAATATTGCCGCGATCATTCAGGCTGTTTTTTCCAATAACCCCGACTTTCATATACTCGTTATTGACGACGGATCCCCCGACGGTACGGCTGATGTGGTAAAAGAATGGATGCCCTCTTTTTCGGGAAAACTTTATTTAGAACAACGAACAGGTAAGTTGGGCTTGGGTACGGCTTATATTCACGGCTTTAAATGGGCCTTAAGTAAAGGGTATGAACTCATCTGTGAAATGGATGCCGATTTCAGTCACAACCCGGCCGATCTGAAACGATTGGCTGATGCCTGCAAGACAGATGCAGATGTAGCCGTTGGCAGTCGGTATGTTCAGGGCGGAGCCGTCAGGAACTGGCCTGCAAGTCGCATCTTTTTGTCTAAAGGAGCCTCCTTGTACACCCGTATGATCTTAGGTATGCCGGTGATGGATCCAACGGCAGGATTTGTCTGCTACCGGGCTGAGGTATTACGAAAGATCGATTTGGACAGTATTCAGTTTATCGGATATGCTTTCCAGATTGAAATGAAATATGCTGCCTGGAAGTTGAACTTTCGTATTAAAGAGGTGCCTATCACCTTTATCGACAGAAAGCACGGCGTCAGTAAAATGAACAAAGGGATTATCAGCGAAGGCATCATGGGTGTCATCCGACTGAGAAGCCGGAAATACTAACAAGTATTAACCCTCTGGCAATGATGCAGAATATCACCCCCCTCCCTTATCTTTGCGTCTCAAAATTTTAGAAAAGTGGCAAGCAAATTCACGAAAGAAACTTATCTCTACTGGTACGAACTGATGCTTCTTTTAAGAAGATTTGAAGAAAAAGCAGGTCAGTTATATGGCATGCAAAAAATCAGAGGCTTTTGTCATTTGTACATCGGTCAGGAAGCTATTGCTGCCGGTGCTATGACGGCAACTCGCCCGGAAGATAAATTTATTACGGCCTATCGTGATCATGGTTTGGCCATCGCAAAGGGTGTGAGTGCTAAAAGCTGTATGGCAGAATTATATGGTAAAGCGACCGGTTGTGCGAAAGGAAAAGGAGGCAGTATGCACTTTTTTGGGGTTGATGTTGGTTTCTTCGGCGGTCATGGTATCGTTGGTGCTCAGATTGGTACCGGTGCAGGTCTGGCTTTTGCTGAAAAATATAAGGGAACTGATAATGTTTGCCTGACCTTCTTTGGTGATGGTGCCGCTCGTCAGGGTATGCTGCATGAAACATTCAATCTGGCCATGTTGTGGAAACTGCCGGTTATCTTCATCTGTGAAAACAATAATTACGCGATGGGTACTTCGGTACAACGTACCTCTAATGTATCCGATATCTATAAACTGGCGGACGCCTATGATATGCCAGGCGACAGTGTGGATGGGATGAGTCCGGAAGCCGTTCATGAAGGTGTCATTCGTGCTGTGAATCGCGCCCGTCAGGGAGGTGGCCCTACTTTACTCGAAATTAAAACCTATCGTTACAAAGGTCACTCCATGAGTGATCCTCAAAAATATCGTTCGAAGGAAGAAGTAGAAGAATATAAGGAGAGAGACCCGATCGAGCATTGCAGAAAAGTTCTTCTGGAGCAGTATAAAGTAACGGAAGCGGAAATTGAAGTGATGAATGAGCGTGTGCGTGCTCAGGTAGAAGAAACGGTTACCTTCTCTGAAGAAAGTCCATGGCCTTCTGATGATGAGCTGTTGAAAGATGTATATGTTCAGGAAGACTATCCTTTTGTCGTTGACTAATCTTTTTAATTATATCTAAGAATACATTTTATGTCGGATCAAAAAACGAAAAGCTTGACAAACCCCAACGATTTCAAAGCGGAAGATACTGCAAAAGACTTCTGGTCAAAATATTCCAAAACCATTTTATATGTCAGCAGTGCTATTGTGCTGATACTAGGAGGTTGGCTGGGATATAACCAGTTTATCCTTGAGCCCAAACAAAAGAAAGCCAATGATGCGATTAGCAGAGCGCAGGCTTATTTTGCGAAAGATTCACTGAATCTTGCTTTGAACGGAGATGGATCCAGTGCTGGTTTTATTAAAATCATTAAGAATTATTCGGGAACGGATGCGGCCAATCTGGCTCATTATTATGCCGGTGCGATTTATTTACGTCAGGAAAAATTTGCCGATGCTATTAAACATCTGGAAGAATTTTCTACCAAGGCCACACAGGTTCAAAGCACTGCCTGGAGAATGTTGGGTGATGCATACATGAGCACCGGAAAAAAAGATCAGGGTGCTTCTTATTATCTCAAGGCAGCTAATCTGAATGACAAAGACGAATATATTTCTTCTGAAAATTTGTATCTGGCAGCTATGGCGTATTTGTCGGACGCAAAAAACAAAGAAGCTGTTGAGGCGTTAAAAACCATCAAGGAAAAATATCCGAAGTCAGAGAAGGCTGCGAATGTAGAAAAGTATCTGGCAAAACTTGGTGTTATAGAAAATGACTAATCATGGGACTGACCAATAAAGAAATTATGCAGTTTCATGCAGGCACTCCGGATCTCAAGAGTGCCTGTATTGTTTTGGTAAAAACAGAATGGAATGCTGCTATCACCAATGAGCTGGAAAGCGGCTGTCGTAAAATATTTGATGAGTTGGGATTGACCAACATTCAAACCATCATTGTCCCGGGTGCAGTCGAAATTCCCTTTGCGATCAAGCAGCGTTCACAGGATTTAAAAAACGGCAAGCCGGATGCCATCATTGCGCTTGGTTGCGTGATCAAAGGCGATACACCACATTTTGATTATGTATGCCAATCGGTCACGCAGGGTATTACACAATTAAATCTGATGCTCGATCGTCCGGTGGTCTTTGGTGTGCTGACGGTTAACAATGAAGAACAGGCATTAGTAAGAATCGGTGGGAAGCATGGACATAAAGGAGAAGAGGCTGCTATCACAGCTTTAAAAATGATTCAGCTCAATCGTCAATTCAGAGGATAGTTACCATGAATGTTCAGTTATTCATACCGTGTTTTGTTGATCAGCTTTATCCGAATACAGCTTTCAATATGATCCGTGTATTGGAGAAAGTTGGTTGTAAAGTTTCGTATAACGAACAGCAAACTTGTTGTGGACAGCCTGCCTATAACGCTGGATTCAGAGAGGAATGCAGAGCGGTGGCTTCCAAACTGATCGATGATCTTTCCGGTGTAGATTACATTGTTTCACCCAGTGCCAGTTGTACAGGTTTTGTGCGAAATTATTATCCGAAGATTTTTGATAATTCCTCCCAGCATAATGTGGTGAAAGAAATGCAGAAACGCATTTTTGAATTCAGTGAATTTTTGACGGATGTGTTGAAGATTGAAAAAATTGAGGGAGCTAAACTACAGGGCAAAGCAACGTATCATGACAGCTGTGCGGCACTGAGAGAATGTGGCATCAAAAAATCACCGCGCACTTTACTTAAACATGTAGAAGGACTTGAGATTGTTGAGATGAATGATGTAGAAACCTGCTGTGGTTTCGGAGGAACATTTTCGGTGAAGTTTGAGTCGATCTCCATTGCGATGGCCGATCAGAAAGTGAAAAATGCACTGGATACCGGTGCTAAATATATGATCTCCACTGACCTGAGTTGTCTGATGCATTTACAGGGATATATCAACGAGAAAGGATATGATCTGCAGACGATGCATATTGCGGATGTGTTAGCGACCGGGAGTTAATTAATAATTAAGAATTAATAATAGATGAATATGTTCATCGGTCGTTTTTTGTTCGATCAACGACCAACGAACAACGAAAAACGAAATGTATGGCCTACTGGTTAATCAAATCAGAACCCTTCAAATATAGCTGGGAGCAATTCCTGAAAGATAAAAGAACGTTCTGGGATGGTGTGCGTAATTATGCGGCCCGCAACAATATGAAAGCGATGAAGCTGGGAGATGAATTATTTTTCTATCACAGCAATGAAGGGCTTGCGGTGGTTGGTATTGCCAAAGTCGTAAAAGAGTTTTATCAGGATCCTACGACAGATGAGGACGCTTGGGTGGTAGTGGATGTAGCGCCGGCGAAAACATTAAAAAAACCGGTTACCCTTCAGCAAATCAAAGCAGACAAGCGCCTTGCCAATATGGAGATTATTCGTTTATCGAGATTAAGCGTTTCGAAAGTGCAGCCGGAGGAATGGAACGTGATCATGGAGTTGGCGGGGGAGAGGTAGTTGATGGTTGGAGGTTAGAGGTTGTAAGTTGTAGGTTGTGAGGTTAATAAGAATGTATCCCCCTTTGGCGAGTTTATCCCGCTCAGGCGGGAGGGATGAAGGGGGAGGATTAATTCAAATATAAAAATAACCTCCACCTGCACCCCCTCAGTAAGAGGGATAGATCTAAATACACTGCATCATTTCACGTAAGATTTTTCATTCATGTCATTAAATTATCCTCTCAAAAAAGCTAAAAGCAATATCGCCGGTACCGGTGCTTATGCGTTGGTGAATATTCCCGCGAAGAAGAAGTTGGGTAATATGGCAGGGGAGATTATCAGTTATAAGGAAGCCCAGCGCAGGGTGAAACACCAACCCGAAGGCGCCTTGCTGATGGTGGAGTTTGACAATGAGCCCATCGCTTTGGATGCGGGAGTAAACCGCAATGAGTTATCCTATATTAATCATTCCTGTGATCCAAATACCTACATGCGCAGAGCCTATCGAAAAGTGGAGTTTTATTCTTTGAGAAAAATCAGGAAAGGAGAGGAGCTCACCTGCGATTACGGAGAAACGCATCACGATGGTCAGCTTCCTTGTCGCTGCGGTGCCGTAAATTGCAGAGGATATATTTGATGCTATGACTAAATTGTCTGTTAATATCAACAAGATTGCCACCTTGCGTAACAGCAGGGGAGGCAATAATCCCAATGTGCTGAAAGCAGCGCTCGATGCAGTACGCTTCGGAGCAGATGGAATTACCGTGCATCCTCGTCCGGATGAACGACATATCCGTTACAGTGATGTTAGAGATATCAAAAAGCATATTTCTGTAGAATTGAACATTGAGGGGAATTGTCGCGAGCAATCTTTTGTGGATCTGGTGCTGGAAGTAAAGCCGGCACAGGTGACTCTGGTGCCTGATACCACCGGACAAATCACAAGTGATCATGGTTGGGATACGATTGCCAACAGAGATTATTTACAACAAATGATTTCTTTGTTTAAAAGTGCCGGAATTCGTACCAGTATTTTCGTTGATCCGGACATTACCATGGTAGAAGGAGCAGCGCAAACCGGTACAGATCGTATTGAACTTTATACGGAGCGATACGCGCGCTTGTTTGAGAATGGAAATAAAGAAGCAGCTGTTGAACCTTATTATACTTCAGCCATCCGTGCACGTGAGTTGGGGCTTCAATTAAATGCAGGTCATGATCTCGATCGTTTTAATTTACCTTACCTCATACAACATATTCCCTGGATAGATGAAGTCAGCATTGGCCACGCCCTTATCTGCGATGCATTGTATCTCGGGTTTGAGAATGTAATACAACTGTATAAGCGCGCTTTGATCAAGTGATAAATCTTTATTCCCAGGTGTTGAATTATTGCATAGAAGTGATTTTCTTCAAAGTATCACCATCAAATTTGATCAATTGTTTGTCTTTAAATCTCCCTTTACTATAATCATCGTTATATTGATAGTTATTTTCTCCAAAGATATCATTGGACAGAATGAGAACATCGCCTTTTCTCAGGAAAGCAATTTCACATGCTGAAATTTGACCTTCCTGCATAGATTGATATATAGCAAAAAGAGTATCTCCGGTAAATCGGCCATCATGAATCGTCCCACGTCTGCTATCTTTTTGAAATCGTAAAATATCCAGTTTGCCGGAAATGCTGTTTTCGGTTTTTGCCAATGATAACAGAATGGTGTCTTTATTTTCTTCATATAAATAACTTTCTTGATTTATATTAGTTTCGCTGGTTTTTTGCTGATATGTATGATTTTTTTGATCTTCTTGACAAGAAGACATCAATATACAATACATAGATATTATAGTAATAATATTATTTCTCATTTGTTTGTAATTAAAGCTTAAATAAAAATATATTGTCTTTATTAATAAGATTATGATAATTTAAAATCTTTTATCTGCTAAATCTTTTCTTAAACTCGCTGTTTTGAATCTTTTATTTTTCATTACATATTCAAGATCTTTTTTATTGTCGATCATTAGTTGAATATGATAATAGTTGATATGCTCTAAAACAGCAAAGATGTTTGCGCAAATCGCCCAGGCAAATAGATTCTCTTCCTTAACAGTCCAGTTGGACAGGTATAGCTGAACAATAAGGATTACGGGAATCAGAACAATAAGTATTATATTGATAATTCTTAATTTATTGAAAATTCTGATATTTTTTTCCTGATCTATAGGCCGATTTGTAAGTCGGAATAGTTTTAACTTCCAATAGTGCTGGCCCTCCAATAAAATAATAGTACAAACAAGTAGTCCGTAAATCAACAAGAAAATGTCGTTTGCGGAATGATTGATTAGAAGATATATGATGATAGCGGGGAAAGTTATAATAGCATGAATCTTTTCATTCAGATACAGCCATTTAACTCGTTTAATTAATTCTTCCTTAGGTGATATCATGAAACTGAATATTTATTTGTAAGGTATGAAAAAAATGTTTGTGAGAATTATTGCTGTCTTTTTCTTCTTGCCCACAAGATTAAACCTGTCGCAATCAAAATAATTTGAACCAGAGACCAGAACATGGTACTGATATCGCGCCCTGTTTTGCCCGACCAATCCATAAAATGATGCTTATGTAAATAAGCGAAACTCAATCCTTCCCAAACATCTCCATCTTGAACAATCGTAGAAAGATAGCCGGTGGAGGTTTCGATATAATAGCGTACATTGTCATTTTTATTGAACTCAATTTTCCAGACAGGGAGTCGTTTGTTAACAAATCCGTATTCGCCCTCAAATTTTGTGATGTGTTTTTTTCCCTTTATATCCTGCTCAGAAAAATTACTGGACCGCATGGCTAAAAAAGCTGCATATTGTTTGTCGCCGTTTTTCAGTATCTGACCGGTTTCAGCATCAATGTAATAAACAGATAGCGGTTCTGCGCCTTGTTTTCTAAAATCTTTTGATTTCTTTTTTACGGCTTCTTTCTTTTTTTGCAATGCAAATACTTGCCAATATAACCGCTCGTTGATCTGTACGGATGAAATATTCGTAATAGGCAATTGAATCTGTTGTTTTATGGCAGCTAAATCGGGGGACAAACCATTGGATGGAATTTGTTGCGATAGAATCAATCCATTTTTGTTTTCTTTATTGACTTTATCCAGTGCATGAAAGGCGCCACTGAATGCAAACATCAGGGTAAAGACAAAGGCGAAGACTGAAAATTTACGATGACGATACCGAGCTTTGAGTGCCGGTGTGTCATTTTTCTTCACGGTTTTAGTAATCTTCAAAATATATAATCCCATCGCTGTAGTTAAAATGGTCAATGAAAGGATCGCCCATATGAAAACATACTTAATATCGCCTGCAAAATCCATCCAACCCCAGTTGTGTAAAATAAAAAATATGTTATCAAATGATGCTCTTTTGTCATCCACCGCATAAGCCAGTCGATCTGATGTTGTTTCTACATAAAGACGAATACCATCTTTTCGTTGGTAACTTATTTTATATGCAGGCAATAACCGATTAATCTCTTTATACTCTTTGTCAAAGGATTGAATGTACTGAACTTGTTTCACCGGACTTTTGCTGATGGCATCCTTTACGCATGCGGTTGCCGATTCACAACAGTCGGAAACTTCAGATGATGGAATAGTATTTTCATTCAATATGCCGCTTGTATCTTTCAATTTTTCTCCCATGAGAAAATTTCCGCCGAGATACTGCGCGTATAATGCATCTCCATTCACCAGACCTTTCCCGGTTACAGTACTGAAGTATAGGGGTTTAGACGCCGGACTTATCTGTATCTGATAGAACCAGTTGGTATCAATGGATACTAATCGGAAACGTTGATATGTTTTGATCTGATGCTGTTTCAGTATCTCACCTATTCTCATTTTAATCTTACCTGTATCTATTGGCTTAGGAGATATAAATGCGCTTGCAATGGAAGGTTTTATATTCGTCATCAATGGATGCATGAATCCGCTCACAGCCCATAAGAAAACCGGTAGTGCAATGATCAGACTGAGGGTGCGATGCCAGGCGTAAATGTTTTTGCGTAACATGAAAAACTGTTTTATGTTGTAAGTTGTAGGTTATAGGTTGAAAGTTAAAATGTCATCTTACAACCTATAACCTTTTTTGTTTTGACTTTTGAGTTTTGACTTATTAGATTCCTGTAATATTATTTTCTAAAAATATTTCCAACATCATAACTCACCCCCACATTAATATTCCTCGGTTCACCTAGTGTATAGTTTCGACCAAAAGAACTGCGACTACTATTCACAGCATAATAAGTATTCAGCAGATTGATTATATTCAGCCATATTTCCGCACCTTTCAGAAATCGGTTTTTCGAATGACTTAAATTATATCCGGCACGCAGATTGAGCACATGAAACCCTTCATATTTGTATTGATTACCAGGATCCATAAAATAGGAACTCATCATCTGCCATTCAGCGAGCAATCGAAATCCTTTCATATAATCTGGCTTATAGGTGATCTCTCCGTTGGCAATGAATTGGGGCGCACTGTTGATTTGATTACCGATGAATTTCACACCACGCTCCGTGTATTCCAGAAATTCATGTTTGCTGTATGCACCGCTGAATCGAATCTGTAATGCCTTGACAGGATAAGCAGTAATACCCATTTCAATACCCTGACTTAATGTTTTTCCGGCATTGGCATTGCCGAATGTTCCGTCATCAAAGCGTACACTGATGATGGTATTGTTTCCTTCGAGTCGATACAAAGAAACATCGAATGATAATTTGTCTTTAATGATAGCAGCCCATCCGCCGATTTCGTAGTTGTCAAAAACTGACGGTGAAAGGTCCGGAACTTTTACACCTCTGTATAGCTCACTCACTTGTGGTGGCACAAAACCCCGACTGTAATTCGCATAAATACCGCGATTGTTTTTCAGAGCATACGTGAATCCAATCTTCGGTGCCCATGCCT
>Ga0315906_10001321_pt1 | contig 37015 bp, 32 predicted proteins | sample LakEriMetagenome_4_FD_203526 | JGI IMG/M metagenome (GOLD analysis project Ga0315906, IMG submission 203526) | Freshwater fungal communities from buoy surface, Lake Erie, Ohio, United States - Buoy 2 MA122 | ecosystem: Environmental > Aquatic > Freshwater > Lake > Lake biofilm | place: USA... | reverse complement strand
TCTTCATGATGGCGAACATCAACTCCTGCTTGCGCAGCCGGCTGACGTTGTCGATCTCCAGCGCCTCACCCATCTTGATGAGTTCGGAGACGTGCTGCGCCTTCAGTTCGGATAAATGCATGCGAAAAGCCTCTTCACGAGGAAACCGTGCTCTCTGGATGGGTCCAGACCCGGCCTTCCTTCAGGTGCAGGAGGCCGCAGGAGAGCAGGGGAGTGACCAGAGAATCTGGCAAAGAGCCCGCGGCATCCGCCACGCTCGGGGCCCGGAAGACCAGGGCCTGGGACACCAGGCTCCTGCATCTGCGCACAACGGACCCGAAGGTGGCTTATCCACCTCGACCCTTGCGCGTACTTCAATTATAGGTGGCTGTCGATGAAGGCCGTCAATTGCGCCTTGGGCAGGGCTCCCACCTTGGTGGCCACCAGTTCGCCGGACTTGAACAGCATGAGGGTGGGGATTCCGCGAATGCCGAATTGGGCGGGCACTTGCTGGTTCTCATCGACGTTCATCTTGGCCACTTGCAAGCGGTCGCCGTAATCACGCGAGACATCGTCAAGGATGGGGGCGATCATCTTGCAGGGGCCGCACCACTCGGCCCAATAATCGACCAGCACAGGCCGGTCAGACTTCAGCACGTCGGCTTCGAAGGTCGCGTCGGTGACGTGCTTCACGGTTGCTGCGCTCATGGACATCTCCAGTCAAGGGGGCTGCGTTGGGGTTCGTGGGCGCCTGTCCTGGGCGGATCGTCACCTGTGGTGGACGGCATTTCAGGAGTAGCTTGTGTACGGGTGACGAGCCCGACCCCGGCACTGGTTGCCACGGTTAGGGCTGCTTGGTTCCCCACCTGACCCGGTTGGCCGCGCTTCCATGCGGGGAGGCCCGTCGATGTCGATTGTAGGGGACCTGCCACTCTCCGCGCAGCACCGGGATCGGCACGCTGGCTCGCCTGTGCGGCCTGTCAATGGTCCCGCTTTGCGCGTGGACTCTTGGGGCCTGGGGCACCTCAGTGGTGCAACGACCCAAGCTGTGGGTGACTCGAACCGAGATCAGCGCAACTGCAATGTGCTGGCGTCAAACACGACGCCTGGCGGCTCGATCACCACCTGCTTGGGTCCCTCTTCCACCCGGCCTGCCAGGAGGGCCGGCATGCCTGCCTGCGCGCACAGCTCCAGCAACGCCGCTGTCTGGGACTCTGGCACGAACAAGGCAAAGCCGGCGCCCATGTTGAGCGTTCCATAGGCATCTGCCGGCTCCAGGCTTGCATGTTCGACCATGAAGCTGAGCACGCGCGGCACTTCCGGCACGGTGTGCATCCGGTAGGTGAAAGCGCTGGGGTGGCGCATCAGCTTGCGCCAGCCGTGGCCGGTGATGTTGGCACAGTAGTGGGGATGGATTCCGGCGCGGTGCAGGACCTCGGTCACGATCGAATACAGGGGTGTGGGTGCCAGCAGGGCTTCGCCGTAGGTCAGGCCAGGGGCGACCTCGGTCAGGTACCCGTCCGGTAGACGCTGCGCCAGCTTGCGGGCCAGCGACAGTCCATTGGCGTGGATGCCGCTGGAGGGCAGCAGGACGATCGCATCACCCTCAGCCAGCGCATCTCCTGTGGAGAGGCGGGACTTGGGCTGGATGATGCCCGTGCAACTGGCCGCCAGGTCGATGCGACCTTCTTCCACGATGCCGCCCAGCGCCGGTGTTTCTCCGCCTCCCCAAGCCACGCCACACGCCTCGCACGCCCTTTTCCACCCTTGGATCAAGGCATCGGCACGCGTGCGGTCGGCGAACCAGTCACTGCCGCCAGCAGCCCAGTAGGCCTGCACCACCAGGGGCGTGGCCCCGACGGTGATCAGATCGTTGACCGCCATTGCGATCGTGTCCTGCGCGATGGCGTCGTAGTAGCTGCGGCCCGTCAGGCGCAGCATCTCATCGGCCACCAGTGACTTGCTGCCCAGGCACTCCACGATGCTGGCCAGCAAGAACGGGCCCACATCGACGACGTAGGCGGATTCCCCGCGGGACGCTGCAACCTCCGAGAAGCCGTGTCTGGCCAACTGAGCCGCGGTGCTGGCTGCGGCTTGCTGGGCGCTGACCTTCACGGGGTCGATCAGGTCGTACAGCACCCCGGACTTCTCGTAGGTCAGGGCATCGGGATTGGTGGACTTCATCGTTCAATTATCGGCGCGCTGACCTGGGCCAGGGCAACGCCTCGTTCGCGGCCTCCACCTAGAATCAACCGATGAGCTACGTCGTCCTGGCGCGGAAGTACCGTCCGCGAAACTTCTCGCAGATGGCGGGCCAGGATCATGTCGTGCGCGCGCTGACGAACGCGCTTGACCAGCGGCGGCTCCACCACGCCTACCTGTTCACCGGCACGCGAGGCATCGGCAAGACCACCATTTCGCGCATTCTGGCCAAGAGCCTGAACTGCACTGGCCCCGACGGCCTGGGCGATGTCACGTCAAGCCCCTGCGGCCAATGCGCGGCCTGCACCGACATCGATGCCGACCGGTATGTGGACTACATCGAGCTGGATGCCGCTTCCAATCGCAGCATCGACGAGATACGTGACCTGATCGAGCGCGCCGCCTACAAGCCGGCCTTGGGGCGCTACAAGGTGTTCATGATCGACGAAGCGCACCAGCTCACCAAGGACGCCTTCAATGCCCTTCTGAAAACTCTCGAAGAGCCGCCCGAGTACCTGAAGTTCGTGCTGGCCACCACCGATCCAGAGCGGATGTTGCCCACGGTGCTCAGCCGCTGTCTGCAGTTCAACCTGCGGCCCATGGCGCCTGAGGTGGTGAAGGAACATCTGACGCAAGTGCTGGCCAGCGAGAGCATCCCAGCGCAGCCAGGCGCCTTGCGCTTGTTGTCGGAGGCGGCACGAGGATCGATGCGCGACGCCCTGTCCCTGACCGACCAGGCCATTGCATACGGAGGCGGGGAGTTAACGGAAGAGGGCGTGGCGACCATGCTTGGCGCCAGCCACACGCAGTCCTGCGCGGCCATCTTGCAGGCCCTGGCGCGTCGCGATGGCCCGGCGGTGATGCAGGCGGCCACTGCGATGCAACTGGCTGGAGCCTCGGCAGCCGCAGCCCTGGATGCCATGGCCGGCCTGCTGCAGCGCGCTGCCGTGGAGCAGGTGGTCCCTGGTGCCTTGGCGGACGACTCGCCTTCGTTGGCTGACGTGGCCGAACTGGCTCAAAGTCTGGCCGCTGATGAATTGCAACTGGCCTACAGCATCGTGGTGCACGGCAAGGGTGAACTGGCCCTGATGTCTGACGAGCATGCGGCATTGGTGATGATCCTGCTGCGCGTGCTGGCGTTTCTTGAACCGTCGGGCGTGACGCCTGTTCCTCGCTCGGCGCCTCTTCGTGCGCCCGCGCCGCCTTCATTGAGTGTGCCAGCGCGGGCGGTGGAGGCTGCGCCGGTCTTGCCACCAGTACCTGCTGTTCAAGCCGAACCCCTGTCGCCCAGCTTTCCGGTTGAAGCTGTGGGGGAGCAGCGCCAGGCGTTGGCGGACCGGTGGGACACAGTCGTCAGGCAGTTGGTTGATGAGGGGCGGCTGACAGGCCTGGTCAAGGAACTGGCCTGGCAGGGCGGATTGGTGGGCCAGGATGACGGACCGCCTGCGGTGTGGCACGTGCGTATCCCGCATGAGTCCTTGCGCAGTGCAGCACTGAAGGACAAGCTGACCGATGCGCTGTGCGCATCGCTGGGCATCCAGCTTCGCATCGAGGTGCAGGCCGGTGACGGAGGTGACACCCCAGCCCGCCGTGACGCCGCACAAAAGGCCCGCATGCAGGCGCAGGCCGAGGCCCTGATCCGCGAAGACACCTTGGTGCAGTCTTTGCTGCAGCAGTTCACCACGGCCCGGCTGGTACCGGGTTCGATCAAGCCGACCTGAGCCGCCGCGCTGGGTCCATTTCCATCCACAAGGCAAGAACAGAAGGAAGCACACTCATGATGAAGGGTCAGTTGGCGGGCTTGATGAAGCAGGCCCAGGCCATGCAGGACAACCTCAAGCGCGCGCAGGACGAGCTGGCTTCGCTGGAAGTGGAAGGCCAGTCGGGCGCGGGCCTGGTCAAGGTGACGATGACCTGCAAGCATGATGTGCGCCGCGTTGTCATCGACCCCAGCCTGCTGGGTGAAGACCGGGACATGCTGGAAGACCTGGTGGCCGCCGCGATCAACGATGCGGTGCGGCGTGTGGAACAGACCTCCTCCGAGAAGATGTCCAAGGTCACGGCCGGTATGCCTTTGCCGCCCGGGATGAAGTTCCCGTTCTGAACGGCATCGAAGCAGTGTCCGGCAAGAGCCTGCAGGCCCTGACCGATGCGCTCAAGCGATTGCCTGGCGTAGGGATGCGCTCGGCGCAGCGCATGGCGCATCACCTGCTGCAACACGACCGTGCGGGCGCCACGCTTCTCGCCCGCGCCCTGGATGCGGCAGTCGAGCGTGTAGGCCATTGCGAGCGCTGTCACGCCTTCACCGAGGAGCGCGTCTGCTCCCTGTGCAGCGACCCCGCTCGCGATGCGGCTGTGCTGTGTGTGGTGGAAACGCCGGCCGATCAGTCGGCCATGGAGCGCTCGGGCAGCTACCGAGGCCTGTACTTCGTGTTGCAGGGCCGACTCAGTCCCTTGGACGGGGTGGGGATTGAATCCATCGGCGCGCAAGCCCTGCTTCTCAGGGCCTGCGATGGTCAGGTGGGCGAGGTGATCCTGGCCCTGGGCTTCACGGCGGAAGGGGAGGTGACCGCGCATGCGTTGTCCGAGGCCCTGAAGCACCGCGGCCTCAAGGTGACGCGGCTGGCCCGCGGCGTGCCCGTTGGCAGCGATATCGAGTTTGTGGATCTGGGGACCATCGCGCACGCGCTGGCCGATCGGCGCTGAAGTCGCCTGAGGGGAGGGCAGCATGGCATTGAGCTACTGGTGTGTCTTGCTGGCGTGCATGCTGCCCATCGTGGCCGCTGGCGTGGCCAAGTGGGGTACGTTCTCGCGGCCCGCTCGCGAGGGCGGTTACGACAACGAAGACCCGCGTGCCTGGCTGGCGCTGCAGAGTGGCCGCAGGGCACGTGCAAATGCGGCCCAGGCGAACAGTTTCGAGGCGCTGCCCTTGTTCATCGCTGCGGTGCTCACGGCCCAGCAGTTGCAGGTGCAGCAGGCACTCATCGATGGCCTGTCTGTGGCCTTCGTGCTGCTGCGGGTGGTCTACCTTGTGCTTTATGTGACCAACCGCGCTACCGCGCGCACGCTGGTGTGGTCAGCGGGGATGGCGGTGTCCATCGCGCTGATGGTCTCGCCCGTGTGGGCATGATCGGGGCCCGGTCGTACGTGCAGGCCCTCCAGCCCCGGGTGGCGCTTCACCGTTTCTGCACTGATGCGGCGGTGCGCGCCTGCGGCCTGGCGTCGCCCGTCTTGCCACCCTTCACAGTCTGCGCATCCCTCTTGGCACCTGCCTTGGCGGTTGGCTTGCGGGCCTGGCCCTTGGAAGCGCCTGGGCGTGCAGGTGTCATCACCGTCATGGTCTGACCGGGACGCAAGGCCGCCTGCACGGTCAGTTGGTTCCAGCGGGCCAGGTCTGCGGCCTCCACCCGATGACGGCGTGCGAAGCTGACGAGTGACTCACCGTTGGGGTGGGCTTTCAAGGTACGACGTACCAGCTTCGGGCCGTCAGGCGTGAGTTGCATGGCGGCCGCGTCGGCCACCTGTTCGGTCACGTCCAGTGCCTGGTCCGCACGACGCGGCACGATAAGCGTTGATCCGGTCTTGATCAGCATGCCTTCGGGTATACGGTTCAACTCTCGCAGGCGGGCTTCCGGCACCCCTGCGAGCCTGGCTGCTTCGGCCGGACGCAATGTGCGCGGCGTGACCCACGCGGTCAACGAGGCCAGGGGTCCGGTGTGTTGGGCCAGTTCCTTCAGGAACCGGTTCGCGTTGTCATAGGGCAGCAGCACCTGGGGAGTGCCTGCGGCCAGGAGCACGGGTTTGTTCAGCTGCGGATTCAGCGCCTGGAATTCATCCAGTGACAGGCCTGCCAGGCGCGCCACCAGGGCGACATCCATGTCGCGTTCGATGCTGACGGTGAGGAAGAAGGGGTGGTTCTCCAGACGCGGCAACACCAGACCGAAGTTGCCGGGAGAAGAAATGATGTTCTTCACAGCCTGCAGCTTGGGCACGTAGTTACGCGTTTCGTCGGGCATCCTCAAAGCGGTGTAGACGGTGTCTTCGCGCGCCTTGCGGTTGCGCTCGAGGGCCCGTTGGACGTTGCCCTGCCCCCAGTTGTAGGCGGCCAGTGCCAGGTGCCAATCGCCGAACTTCTGGTACAGCATCTGCAGGTAGTCGAGCGCCGCACGCGTGGAGGCCAGGACGTCACGCCTGTCGTCCCGGAACAGGTTCTGCTTCAGTTCGAACTGCCGGCCCGTGGCGGGCATGAACTGCCACATTCCCGACGCACTGGCCACCGACAGAGCCTGCGGATTGAACGCGCTCTCGATGAAGGGCAGCAAGGCAAGCTCCATGGGCAGCCCGCGCTTGTGAACCTCTTCCACCACGTGGAACAGATACCGCCCGCCTCGCTCGGTCATGCGCTGCACGTAGTCCGGGCGCGTGGCGTACCACTGTTCCCATTTGCGCACCAGGTCTGAATCCAGGTCGGGCATGGCGAATCCCCGACGTACCCGTTCCCAGAGATCGGACCGGTCACCCGGGTTGTTCTCCTCCATGCCTGGCATGGTGCGCAGTGCGACGGTGGCGGCTGTGGTGGCCGTAACGGGTTCTGACACGGCGCCTGGCAAGGTGGCTGAGACGCGTTCCGTGTTCGGACTTGGTGGAGTCGTTGTCGTGGCGACGCCGGGAGCAGGAATGGCCGCCGCAACGGGCAAGTTGCCAGCCGCTGCGACTGCGCCTCGACCTGCGGTGCTGGACGCAGCGCCAAGGGAGTCGCTGGAGGCCACGGGAACCCCGGTGCGGATTGCGGAGCCCTGATCGGACGCTGTGGAGCCTGCGGGTATCGACGTGCAGGCCCCCAGGGCCATCACGGCTGCCAGCAGCAGGGTCAAGGCTGCCGTTCGCAGGGCGCAAGAACTTGCATCAGTGCTCACGCAGATGCTCTGGTCAATGCTCGCATTCATCGGAACTCGTTCTTCCACGCCCGCAGGGCGGCAAAGACCTCCGCCGGTCCGGCATCCATGCATCCATGGCGCCTGGCGGATTCGATCACTTCCGACTGTGCACAGCGAAGAAACGGGTTGATGGACAACTCCGTGCCGATGGTCGATGGCAGGGTCGGCAGACCCACCACACGTTGCCTTTGGCACTTCAGGGCGTAGGCCTGCACTGCGGCGTTGCCCGGCTCCACCGCTGCGGCGAATCGAAGGTTGGACAAGGTGTATTCGTGCGCGCAGCACACCCTGGTGGCCTGCGGCAGGGCCGCCAGGGCTTGCAGTGAGGCGTGCAACTGCACGGCGCTGCCCTCGAACAGGCGGCCGCAACCGCCCGAGAAGAGCGTGTCGCCGCAGAAGAGCAAAGGCCCGCCGCCCTGATCATGTTCCGTATCGTCGCCCAGTTCCTCACAGAAGAACGCAATGTGCCCCGCGGTATGGCCCGGCACCTCCATCACCTGGAACCGCAGGCCCAGCGCCCGCACTTCATCGCCGCCCACCAGCGGCACGAAGGGCTGGGGGATGAGCTCTGCGGCCGGGCCCAGCACGGGGCCTTGCAAACGCTCGCGCAACCCCTGGATGCCACCTATGTGGTCTGCATGGTGATGCGTCACTAAAATGGACTGAAGCGCCAGGCCCAGCCGGTCCAGCGCCTCGATCACGGGGCCCTCATCCCCTGGGTCCACGACCAAGGCGTTCTGCCCGTCGTGAACCATCCAGATGTAGTTGTCCGCGAAAGCGGGTATGGGATGGAGTGTCATGACCACAGCACCTGAGTTTATCGGCTCGACGCCCTGGTGGCGCACCCCCTCTGGTCGGCATGTACTGGCTTGGGAGCGTCAATGGTTCGACTCTGGAGTGGCCGATGTCTTCGGCTTTCACGCTCTGCAGATGGGGCTGCCGGCCGTGGATGCCCTGCAGACGAACCGTATGCCCCATCGCTGGCTGGCATGCGCTGCGCAGGCCCTGGCCGAGGATGCCGAATCGGGTGTGCCCGAGCAGGTCAGGGCGGTCCATTTGCAGTGCGAGTTTGATGCCTTGCCCTTCGCCAGCCAGAGCTTGGATCTGGTCGTGATGCCGCATGCCCTGGAGATGACCCGAGACCCCCATTTGACCTTGCGGGAGGTCGAGCGTGTGCTGGTGCCCGAGGGGCGCTTGATGATCACGGCCTTCAATCCCGCCAGCCAGTGGGCCTTGCGTTCCCGCCAGCATCGCGGTGGCGCAGTGGATGGCGCCGGGCGTCCCTTGGGTCTGTGGCCTCAGCGGGCAGAAATGATCGGATTTCGAAGGTTGCGGGATTGGCTGCGCCTGTTGAGTTTTGAGGTTGAGACGGCACGGTTTGGTTGCTTCGGCCCGCGGGTAGACACGCTGGCGTGGCAGCAACGCTGGTCCTTCATTGAACCGGTCGGGCAGCGCTGGTGGCCTGTCCTGGGCGCTGTCTACGGACTCACGGCGGTCAAGCGGGTCAGGGGTATGCGGCTCGTGGGGTTGGCCAAGCGGCAGGCGCGCTACGCCAGCGCGCCGCGGCCCGCCCTGGTCAGCACCCACCAGGAACCTAGTCAACGTGGCTCTCGAAGGAGTTGAGCATTGAATGACGTCGTGATCTACACCGACGGCGCCTGCAAGGGGAACCCAGGCCCCGGGGGCTGGGGCGCCTGGTTGCGCAGCGGGGGCCATGAGCGGGAAATCTGGGGCGGGGAGGCCCAGACCACCAACAACCGCATGGAGTTGACCGCCGTGATCGAGTCGCTCGCAGCCCTGAAGGCTCCAAGCCGGGTGACGCTGCATCTTGACAGCGAGTACGTGCGCAATGGCATCACGTCCTGGATACACAACTGGAAGCGGCGAGGCTGGCGCACCGCCAGCAATCAGGCCGTGAAGAATGTCGATCTGTGGCAGCGCTTGGATGACTTGACGCAAGCGCATCAGATCGATTGGCGCTGGGTGCGGGGGCACGCGGGCGACGAGGGCAACGAGCGAGCTGATGCCCTGGCCAACCGGGGCGTGGAGGACATCCGCGGCAGGTGAGGGGCGAGTGCGTTGATCGGTCATTCAACAAGCGGCCGGCAAGGCGCGGTCCGGGCGTTACATTCCCGGATGCACACAAGGGGCAATGCAGCACATGGCAGGCAAGAAGATTCACCTCGCGGTAGCCGTCCTTGGGCTGGCCCTGATCAGTGGTGGTGCCTGGTGGTACCAGAACAAGGCTGGCACGGGCGATGCCAAGCCCCCTGGGGGGCCTGACGCAGCGGCCAAGCCCGGCGCCGGCGGCGCGGGCCCCGGTGCAGGAGGGCCCGCAGGTCCACGCGGCCCGGGTGGGGCAGGGGGCCCGCCGGCTGTAGAAGTGGCGAAGGTGGAGGTTGTCCGCCTGGAGGACGACTCACAGGCCGTCGGTTCGCTGAGAGCTCGCCAGGGCGTGGTGCTCAAGCCGGAGGTCAGCGGCAGGATCCAGACCCTGAGCTTCGGTGACGGCCAGCGCATCCAGAAGGGCCAGTTGATGGTCCAACTGGATGACACCCTGCAGCAGGCGCAACTGAAGCAGGCCGAAGCCTCGGCGGCCATCGCCCGAACCAACCTGCAGCGCAGCCGCGAACTGGCTGCTCAGAACTTCGTCAGCCAAAGCGCGGTCGACCAGAATGCGGCTGCCCTGGAGGTGGCGCAGGCCCAGGTCGCCCTGGCGCAGGCCCAGATCAGCCGCATGAAGATCGTGGCGCCGTTCGACGGCATCACTGGCATCCGCTCGGTCAGTGTCGGGGATTACGTCAAGGACGGCGCCGATCTGGTGATGATCGAGGATGTGTCGTCCTTGTGGGTGGACTTCCGGCTGCCGGAGCGTTACCTGAGCCGTCTGAAGACGGGGCAGGGCGTCGAGGTGGTGCTGGACGCCATCCCGAGCCGCAAGTTCAAGGCGCAAGTGGAGGCCATTGATGCGCAGCTGGACGCCAATGGCCGCTCAGTGCTGGTTCGGGCACGCATGGCCAACGCCGACGGTCGGCTTCGGGGTGGCATGTTCGCCCGGGTGCGGGCGGTGTTCGACGTCCGGGACAAGGCACTGGTGGTGCCGGAGGAGGCCCTGGTACCGCTGGGCAACCGCCAGGTGGTCTTCAAGGTGACCGATGCACCCGGCGGTGGCAAGGTCGCACAGCGGGCCGAGGTGAAGATCGGCATGCGGGTGCCCGGTCGCGTGGAGATCCTGGAAGGTGTCACGGCTGGCGAGGTGCTGGTCATCGCAGGACAGGCCCGGTTGATGCGCGGCGAGAACCTTGCCGTGCGGGTGGTGGACCTGAATCGCCCGCGGGGTCCCGGCGGGCCCGGCGGTCCTGGCGGACCGGGGGCCGGGCGCCCAGGGGCTGCGGCCAGCGCCCCGCCGGGCGCCGCCGCTTCCCGCCCCGCTGGTCCGCCCAGCAAGCCCTGAGCCCCCAGCCCTGGAGAGGCCCTTGCCATGACCTTGTCCGAGATCTCGATCCGCCGTCCCGTCTTCGCGACGGTGATGTCGATGATGCTGGTGCTGCTGGGTGTCGTCTCTTTTTCCAAGCTGTCGGTGCGGGAGTACCCGCGCATCGACGAGCCGGTTGTCACGGTCAACACGCGTCTGCTGGGCGCATCGTCAGAAGTCATCGAGTCCCAGGTCACCAAGCCCCTGGAAGACTCCATCGCCGGGATCGATGGCATTGACATCCTGACCTCCATCTCCAGAGCGGAGCGCAGCCAGATCACGGCACGCTTCAAGTTGAGCAAGGACCCGGACTCTGCGGCCGCCGACGTGCGTGACCGGGTTTCCCGGGTACGGGGCCGGTTGCCCGCCAGCATTGAGGAACCCATCATTGCCAAGGTGGAGGCGGATGCCTTCCCGGTCATCTGGCTCGCCTTCACCAGTGAGAACCGCTCTCCGCTGGAGATCACCGACCTGATCAACCGCATCGTCAAGCCCAGGCTGCAGACCATTCCGGGGGTGGCCGATGTGCAGATCAATGGTGAGCGCAAGTTCGCGATGCGCGTGTGGCTGGACCAGGACCGCTTGGCTGCCTATCGCCTCACCGTTCAGGATGTCGAAGATGCGCTTCGGCGGCAGAACCTGGAGGTACCTGCCGGGCGGATCGAGAGCCAGCAGCGAGAGTTCAACGTCACGGCGCGTACCGACTTGAACACCGAGAGGCAGTTCGGGGAGATCGCGCTGAAGGTGGCGGCGGGGCATACGGTGCGCTTGCGCGACGTGGCCAAGATCGAGCAGGGCCCTGCGGATGAGCGCTCCATCGTCCGCTTGAACGGCTTGTCGGCGGTGTCGGCTGGTGTCATCCGCAATGCCACAGCCAATCCTCTGAGCATCTCGGCCGGGGTTCGCGAAGCGATGCCGCTGATCCAGCAGGACCTGCCGCCCGGCGTCACTTTCCTGATCGCCAACGACAACTCGGTGTTCATCGACCGCTCCATCAAGGCGGTCTACAAGACCACGGCTGAGGCTGTCGCGCTGGTGGCCCTGGTGGTGTTTCTGTTTCTGCGTACGTTGCGGGCTTCGATCATCCCGCTGATCACGATTCCGGTCAGCTTGATCGGGGTGTTCTCGCTGATGGCTCTGGCGGGCTTCAGCGTCAACACCCTCACCCTGCTGTCGCTCGTGCTGGCCATCGGCCTGGTGGTGGACGACTCCATCGTGGTGCTGGAGAACATCTTCCGCCACATCGAGGAAGGTCTGACACCTTTCAAGGCGGCTTTGAAGGGCGCGCGCGAGATCACGTTTGCCGTGGTGGCGATGACGCTCACCTTGGCGGCGGTGTTCGCGCCCCTGGCCTTCACGCCAGGACGCACGGGCAGGCTGTTCGTGGAGTTCGCCCTGACCTTGGCGGGTGCCGTGCTGGTGTCGGGCTTCGTGGCCCTGACGCTCACGCCCATGATGTGCAGCAAGCTGCTGAAGCACCAGCCGAATCCTTCGTGGTTCGACCGGGGCATGGAGCGCGTGCTCGTGGGCATGACCAACAGCTACGCTGTGGTGCTGCGTTGGGTGTTGGGCCAACGGTGGGTCGTGGTGTTGGTGATGCTGGCATCAGGTGCGGGCAGCTGGTGGCTGTTCACGAACGCCAAGAGCGAACTCTCGCCGCTGGAGGACCGAGGGGTCATCATCGTCAACGTCACGGCGCCCGATGGTTCCACCCTGGAGTACACGGGCCGCTACCTACGGGCCATCGAGCGCATCACCAGCGAGTACAAGGAGTTCGACCGGACCTTCATCGTGGCGGGTAATCCGACCGTGGCGCAAGGCTCGGCCATCCTGCGAGCTGTGGATTGGGATCAGCGAGACAAGACCACGCTGCAGATCGCGCGCGAGCTGCAGGGCAAGGTGGGCGGACTGCCAGGCGTCACGGCCTTCCCCATCACGCCGCCGAGCCTGGGTCAGGGCTTCCGGGATCGGCCGGTGAATTTTGTGATCGTCACCAACGACAGCTACGAGAACCTGTCACGTGTGGCCCAGGCCTTCCTGGGCGAGATGGGCAAGAACCCGGGCCTCGTGGCTTCGGAGATCGACCTGCGCCTGAACAAGCCGGAGATCTTCCTGGAGGTGGACCGCGAACGTGCAGCGGATGCCGGCGTGAGCGTGGACCAGGTGGCCCGGATGGTGGAGACCATGCTGGGCGGACGCGCCGTGACGCGTTACAAGCGCGATGCAGAGCAGTACGACGTGCTGGTACAGATCGCACCCAGTGGACGTGCCACGCCCGACGACATCGAGCGGCTGTTCGTGCGTGGCCGAGGCGATGTGATGGTGCCGCTGTCGTCGCTGGTCAAGCTCAAGGAATCCGTCAGTCCGCGAGAGCTCAACCACTTCAACCAGCGGCGTTCGGTCACGATCACGGCCAACCTGTCTGCGGATTATTCGCTCGGCGAGGCGCTGGCCTTCATGGAGGCCACTGCGGGCAAGGTGCTCAAGCCCGGTTACACGACAGAATTGAACGGGGTCAGCCGCGAGTTCAAAGCCTCCAGTGGCGCCCTCGCGGTGGTGTTCGTGCTGGCCCTGCTGTTCATCTTTCTGGTGCTCGCGGCCCAGTTCGAGAGCTTTGTGGACCCGTTTGTCATCCTGCTGTCGGTGCCTCTGTCGATGGTGGGAGCCCTGGGGGCCTTGCAGTGGGCCGGCGGTACGCTGAACGTGTACTCCCAGATCGGTCTGGTCACACTGGTGGGCCTGATCACGAAGCACGGCATCCTGATCGTGGAGTTCTCCAACCAACTGCGGCAAGAGGGCAAGGCGTTGAAGGAGGCCACCATCGAGGCGTCCAGCCTGCGCCTGCGCCCCATCCTGATGACCACCGGGGCCATGGTGTTGGGAGCGTTGCCCTTGGCGTGGGCCACGGGCGCTGGAGCCGAGAGCCGCCAGCAGATCGGCTGGGTGATCGTGGGCGGCATGTCCCTGGGCACCTTGCTGACCATCTTCGTGGTGCCCACGGTGTACACCCTGTTCGCCCGCAAGGCTGTCCCCGGTGAGGTTCGGGCCCCTGACGAACAGAGTGACGCAGCTCCCGATGCGCATGAGGCGCCCGCCGGGCAGCCCAGGCTCGCCCCGCAGCCGGGCGCTGATTGACGTCTTCACTGCACGCCGTCATGAACCAGCCGTCGTTGCCGCCAGACCATCCGGACAGGCCTGCACTGGCCGCGGAGGTCCACGCCAGACCTCCCATGCCGGTGGTCGGGCCGGCGCGTGTGACCTACCTCGCTGTCCTGATCGACCCCGCCCAGCGGGCCCAGGAAAGCGCCCATCTGCGCGCACTGTGTGTCCACTTTGGCGTGACGCCGCCTGCGGAGGGGGCCACGCACTTCAGTGGCGAGCTGCACCCAAGCCTGCGGGTGAAGTGGGAGCGCCATGGCGAGTTCTCCGGCTATACCTTCTACGCCGCCGGAGCGGGGCAGGAGCTGGGGCAGACGGCGGTGACAGACCTGCTGCCAGGATGGCTGCAGTCGGTGCCGGGCCGCACGGTGGCTGCGCTGTCGGCACAGGTCTGGAAGCAGCACCAGGCCGCGGTACCGTCGCAGGAGGAACTTGCAGCTTGGTTTGGGGACAGCGCGGTGGCAGGCTCCGAAGTGGCTGAGGGTGCGGCCTTTGCCTGCACCGACTTTCGCACCCGCGACGACGGCTTCACCCGCGTGGTGCTGCTGGACCGAAACCTCACGCCTTACCAGACGGGCCGCATACTGCAGCGCCTGTTCGAGATCGAGGCCTACCGGATGATGGCGCTGCTGGCCTTGCCCATCGCACGGCGACAGTCGCCCCGCATCCTGGACATCGAACGCTCACTCGCGGCGTTGACCGACGGCATCGCGTCGGGCGAGCATGACGCTGCCAGCGACGAAGCCCTTCTTCAGCAGCTGACCCGGCTGGCCGCAGAGATCGAGAGCGGGTTGTCGGCCAGCCAGTTCCGCTTTGGTGCCTGTCGTGCCTATGCCGACCTGGTCAGCCGCCGTATCCAGGAGCTTCGCGAGCGACGTGCCCCCGGGCTGCAGACCCTGGAGGAGTTCATGTCGCGGCGTTTCCAACCCGCAGTGGCCACCTGTCAGACCGTCAGCCAGCGCCTGCACGACTTGTCCGAGCGCGTGGCCCAGGCTAGCGGCCTGTTGCGCACCCGGGTGGAAATTGCGCGCGAACGTCAGAACCAGCAATTGCTGGCCTCGATGGACCGCCGGGCTCGGTTGCAACTGCGGCTGCAGCAAACGGTGGAGGGCTTGTCGGTGGCCGCCATTTCGTATTACGTGGCCGGTCTCGTGGGATATGCCGCCAAGGGCTTGCGGTCTGCAGGATGGTGGGAACTGGACCCGGACATCGCCGTCGGCGTATCGGTACCGGTGGTCGCACTGCTGTTCTATATGGCTATGCGCCGCGCCCGCCGCCACATGTTCAAGGGCACTTCGGACTGATTTGCAGCCGAGGTGATTCGAGCCGGTGCGCGGGCAGGGGCGCGCGTTCAGCCGCCGATGTAGTGCATCTCGATGCGGCGCTGACCGCTTGAAGGTGCGGCCACTTCAGCGCTGCGCAGCTCAGAGTAGCGGTCCTGCCGGTCTTGCCACAGGGCCCCGATGGCCGCGGTAACTTCGTGGTCGCTGCGCCCCGGTGCGTGCTCGCCCGCACCGCGCAGCAGGGCGCGCAGGTCATGGCCGTGGCTGGCAAACAGGCACATGAACAGCTTGCCTTCGGTGGACAGGCGCGCGCGGTTGCACTCCCCGCAAAAGGCCTGGGTCACCGATGAAATCACACCGACTTCGCCCATGCCGTCCCGATATCGCCAGCGCTGGGCCGTTTCGCCCGCGCTGCTGGCAGGCAGCGGCTCCAACGGAAACACTGCGGAAATCCGCTCGATCACGTTGGCAGATGGCAAGACCTCGTCCATGCGCCAGCCGTTGGTGGCGCCAACGTCCATGTACTCGATGAAGCGCAGGATCACCTGCTTGCCGTGGGTGTCCCGAAAGTAGCGGGCCATGGGTACGATTTCCTGGTCGTTGGTGCCGCGCTTGACCACCATGTTCACCTTGAGCGGCGTCAACCCCGCTGCCAGTGCCGCGTCGATGCCGCGCAGCACGTCGGCCACAGGGAAGTCCACATCGTTCATGCGACGGAACACCGCATCGTCCAGGGCATCCAGGCTCACAGTCACACGCTTGAGCCCGGCCTGGGCCAGAGCCTGGGCCTTGCGCTCCAGCAGCGACCCGTTGGTCGTGAGCGTCAGGTCCAGCAGCTCGCCTTCGGGCGTGCGCAGCGCCGCCAGCTTGGCCACCAGCACTTCCAGATGCTTTCTCAGCAGCGGCTCTCCGCCCGTCAACCGCAGCTTGCGCACACCATGGCGAATGAAAGCCCGAGAGAGCCGCTCGATCTCCTCGAACGTCAGCAGCGAAGGTTGCGGCAGGAAACGGTAGTCCCGGTCGAACACCTCCTTGGGCATACAGTAGCTGCAGCGGAAGTTGCAGCGATCGGTGACCGAGATGCGCAGGTCTCGCAGGGGCCGGCCCAGGCGGTCAGACAGCAGCCCTGTGGGTTCGGGAAACTGCGCAGGCACCTCGGGAATGGCCGCGGCATAGCGCAGATCGGCCAGAGGAATGACGTTGTCGCCCATTCCCGAATTGTGCCCCGCCGCCTTCTGCATCGTGGTTCGAGGGCATCACGCCTTCCTCGGCCCTCGCAAAGACGTCCTATCGCGCAGGCGCAGCCTTGCGCTCGGCCTTCTCGGGCCCCGGAGTTGCCCCTTGCACCGCAGAGCCGGTGGTCTCGGCGCGCCGGGCGCCAGTGAACCGCCTATCCCAGTAGGCCTGGCGCATGTCCTCGATCCTGACCTCGGAGCCGGTGCGCGGCGCGTGTATGAACTTTCCCTCGCCAATGTAGATGCCCACATGGGAGAAGGTGCGCCTCAAGGTGTTGAAGAAGACCAGGTCACCGGGACGCAGTTCCTCGCGGCGGATGCGCACCAGACCGGATGCGCTGGCTTGGTCATCCACGCGGCGAGGCAGCACCAACCCCAGACTCATCTCGAAGATATGGCGGGTGAAGCCGCTGCAGTCGAAGCCGTCGTCAGCCGAGTCACCACCACGCTTGTAGGGCACGCCCAGGAAATTCATGGCCGACAGCACAAGCTCAGAGGCCACGTCCCGCACTTGACGAACCAGGGTGTTGCCCTCTGCCGCGGACTCCTTGCTCACCAGGCCTTTGTCCTGCAGCAACTGCAGCACCGGATCGGTGGCCGGGGGGTCAAGGGGCGCCGCCCAGGCCTCTTGGCCCATCCACGCCCAAGCAGCCAACAGCACGGCGGCCAGGGCGCTCAGGCGTGGGGCACGGTAGACGGTGCTGGGCATGGAGAGCGGCAAAATAGAACGGCGGGAGAAGGCTGTCAACGGACCCTGCAACGCATCCACCGAACTGCGCCGCGTATCAGGATCAACCGGCTTTCACCAAAGAGGAAATCAAATGTTCAAGGCATTGTGGCTCGAGAAGGACGAAACGGGCTTTCGCGCGAGCATCGCCGAACTGGACGACAGCCGGCTGCCCATGGTTCCCGAGGGGGGCGTCCTGGTGCGGCCGCATTACTCCACCCTGAACTACAAGGACGGCCTGGCGCTGACGAACCGCTCGCCAGTGGTGCGCTTGTGGCCGATGGTGCCCGGCATCGACGGCGCAGGCGAGGTGCTGCAAAGCGATCATCCCGATTGGAAGGCGGGCGATGCCTTCATCCTGAACGGGTTTGGTGTAGGTGAAACGCACTGGGGCTGCCTGGCGCAGCGGGCCCGTCTCAAGGGTGAGTGGCTAGTGCCTTTGCCCACAGGTCTAAGCCCCCGTCGGGCCATGGCCATTGGCACGGCCGGCTACACGGCCATGCTGTGTGTGATGGCCTTGGAGCGTCATGGGCTGAAGCCCGGCGACGGCGAGGTCCTGGTCACCGGCGCCACCGGCGGGGTGGGCTCGGTGGCGGTGCTGCTGTTGTCCCGGCTGGGCTACCGCGTGGTGGCCGTCACGGGCAAGGCCGCGCAGGCGGACTACCTCACTCGCCTGGGTGCGCAGGCGGTGATGGACCGCAGCGAGCTGGCCGCGCCGGGCAAGCCACTGCAGAAGGAGCGCTGGGCCGGTGTGGTCGACGCCGTGGGCAGCCACACCCTGGCCAATGCCTGCGCGCAGGTGCGCTATGGAGGGGCGGTGGCCGCCTGCGGCCTGGCGCAAGGCCATGACCTGCCTGCCACTGTCATGCCGTTCATCCTGCGCGGCGTCAGCTTGCTGGGCGTGGACAGTGTGATGGCGCCGCAGGCCCTCAGACGCCAAGCCTGGGCCCGGCTGGCGCGAGACCTGGACTTGGCCGCGCTGGACAGCCTGACGACCGAGATCGGCCTGTCGGAAGCCTTGGACGGCGCGCGTCGCCTGATGGCGGGTGAGGTGGTCGGGCGCCTGGTGGTTCGCATTCCCGATTGACGGCGCCCGGTCGAACGTCAGGGCATAGCAAGTCCGGCGTCGACAATTCCGCTCCAGACTGGTCCTTCAGGCCACAAAGGAGACGCGCATGGGATTCGAGGACTTTCACCGCCGTTCGCTGCAGGATCGCGACGGGTTCTGGGCCGAACAGGCGGCCTTGATCGACTGGAAAGCCCCGTTCACCGAGGTCTGCGATTACCGCAATCCGCCGTTCGCCCGCTGGTTCGTGGGCGGCACTACCAATCTGTGCCACAACGCGGTGGACCGTCATGCGGCCACGCATTCGGATCGGCAGGCGCTCATCTGGGTGTCGACCGAAGTTGACAAGGAGATCGTCTACACCTTTTCCCAGTTGCAGGCGGAGGTGGAGCGCATGGCGGCCATCCTGCTGTCGCTGGGGGTCAAGAAGGGCGATCGGGTGCTGGTCTACATGCCCATGATTCCCGAGGCGGCCTTTGCCATGCTGGCCTGCGCCCGGATCGGCGCCTTGCACTCCGTGGTCTTCGGCGGGTTCGCCAGCGTCAGCCTGGCCAGCCGCATCGATGACGCCCAGCCCACGGTGGTGGTAAGCGCCGACGCCGGCAGCCGCAGTGGCAAGGTGGTGCCTTACAAGGGGCTGCTGGATGAGGCCATCCGCCTGTCCGCTCACAAGCCCGCGCACGTGCTGATGGTCAACCGCGGCCTGAGCGACATGCCCATGCAGACTGGCCGCGACGTGGACTACGCCGAGTTGCGCGAGGCCCACCTGAACGCCCGCGTGCCCTGCGAGTGGCTGGAGTCCACTCACCCGAGCTACACCCTCTACACCAGCGGCACCACCGGCAAGCCCAAGGGCGTGCAGCGCGACACGGGCGGTTATGCCGTGGCCCTGGCCGCCAGCATGAAGCACATCTTCCTGGGCCAGCCGGGAGAGACCTACTTCTCCACCAGCGACATCGGCTGGGTGGTGGGCCACAGCTACATCATCTACGGCCCGCTGATCGCCGGCATGGCCGCCCTCATGTACGAGGGCCTGCCCACGCGCCCTGACGCGGCGGTGTGGTGGAGCCTGGTCGAGAAGTACCGCGTGACCTCGATGTTCAGCGCGCCGACCGCCGTGCGCGTGCTGAAGAAGCAGGATCCGGAAGCCCTGCGCCGGCACGACCTGAGCTCGCTGCGCGCCTTGTTCCTGGCGGGTGAGCCGCTGGACGAACCCACGGCCAAGTGGATCGCCGAGGCCCTGGGCAAGCCCATCATCGACAACTACTGGCAGACCGAGACAGGCTGGCCCATCCTGTCGCTGTGCAACGGGGTGGAGCCCGCGCAGAGCAAGTTCGGCTCGCCGGGCAAAGCGGTGTACGGCTACGACGTCAAGCTGGTGGACGAGAACACCGGGCAAGACCTGGAAGGGCCGGACCAGAAGGGCGTGGTGGTCATCGAGGGGCCCTTGCCCCCGGGCTGCATGCAGACGGTGTGGCGCGACGACGAGCGTTTCGTCAAGACCTATTGGTCCAGCATCCCCGGCCGGCAGGTCTACAGCACCTTCGACTGGGGCATCCGCGACAAGGATGGCTACATCTTCATCCTGGGCCGGACGGATGACGTGATCAACGTGGCCGGGCACCGCCTGGGCACGCGTGAGATTGAGGAGAGCATCTCCAGCCACCCGAACGTGGCCGAAGTGGCCGTGGTGGGCGTGGCCGACCAACTCAAGGGTCAGGTGGCTATGGCCTTTGCCATCCTCAAGGACGTGAGCCGCGCCGCGGACGAGGCCTCGGCCCTCAAGCTGGAAGGCGAGATCATGAAGGTGGTGGACTCGCAGCTGGGAGCCGTTGCGCGCCCGGCTCGTGTGCGCTTTGTCACCGCGCTGCCCAAGACGCGCTCGGGCAAGCTCCTGCGCCGCGCCATCCAGGCCGTGTGCGAGCAGCGCGACCCGGGCGACCTCACCACCATCGAAGACCCCACGGCGCTGCAGCAGGTCAGGGATCTGGTCGCCCCCCGCTGAGAGGGCCGGTACCACCCCGCCAAAGGGGGTGGTCGGGCAGTGGGGTGGCGGCCACACTGCGGGCTCTTGATGTTCCGGGAGCCTGCAATGACCTGCTGCCTGTCTTACACAACCAATGCGATGCTGCCCCGCCGCGCCTTTCTGGGGTCTGCGCTGGCGCTGGCCGCCGGCCCTGGACTGGCGCAGCCCCGGCGCGACAGCGCGCCCTTGATCCTGGCCACCGAAGCGCCGCCAGACCTGGATCCCCAGGGCTGGCTGGTCAGTGAGAAATTCGACGGCTCCCGTGCCTGGTGGGACGGGAGCCGCCTGCGCTTCAGAAGCGGCCTGCCCATCATGGCGCCGGCCTGGTTCACCGCCGCGCTGCCGGCGCAGGCGCTGGACGGCGAACTCTGGCTTGCGCGCGGCCGGTTCGAGGAACTCTCGGGCATCGTCAGGCGACAACAGCCGGTGGATGCCGATTGGCGCCGGGTGCGCCTGCTGGTGTTCGAACTGCCGGGTGCAGGGGGCACCTTTGCGCAGCGCGCCGCCCGGATCCAGCAGTTGTCGGCCCAGCAGCCTGCGTCCTCACCCTGGAGGGCCGTGGAGCAGTTCGAGTTGCCCAGCGCCGCTGCGCTGAAGGCGCGATTGCACGAGGTGGTGAACGCCGGGGGTGAAGGCCTGATGCTGCACCGTGCAGACGCCTTGTACGAAACCGGCCGCAGCCCGGCGCTGCTCAAACTGAAACCGCTGCAGGATGCTGATGCGGTGGTGGTGGGCCACCAGCCTGGCCAGGGCAGGCACGCTGGTCGACTCGGTGCATTGAAGGTACGCACCCAGGAGGGCCGGGAATTCCTGCTTGGCACCGGTTTCACCGACGAGCAGCGCGATCAGCCACCTGCGGTGGGGACGGTGGTGACCTTCACCTACCAGGGCACCACGGCCCAGGGCGTCCCGCGATTTGCCAGCTTCCTGCGGGTGCGCTCGGTCTGACGGCCCTGGAGCCCCTGCACGGCCGTGCAGGCCGCATGGGGATCAGAGCACCTCGGAGGCGAAATCCGCCAGGCGCGAGCGTTCACCCCGCGCCAGGGTGACGTGGCCCGAATGCGGCCAGCCCTTGAAGCGGTCCACCGCATAGGTCAGGCCCGAGGAGCCTTCGGTGAGGTAAGGCGTGTCGATCTGGGCCAGGTTGCCCAGGCATACGATCTTCGTGCCGGGCCCGGCGCGTGTGATCAGCGTCTTCATCTGCTTGGGCGTGAGGTTCTGTGCCTCGTCGATGAGGACGAACTTGTTCAAGAAAGTGCGTCCGCGCATGAAGTTCAGGCTCTTGATGCGGATCTTGCTGCGCACCAGGTCGTTGGTGGCGGCCCGGCCCCACTCGCCGGCTGCACCATCGCTGCGCGCAAGCACTTCCAGGTTGTCGTCCAGGGCGCCCATCCAGGGGCTCATCTTTTCTTCCTCGGTACCCGGCAGGAAACCGATGTCCTCGCCCACAGGCACAGTGACGCGGGTCACGATGATCTCGGTGTAGCGGCGCTCATCCAGCACCTGGCTGAGCGCGGCGGCCAGCGTCATCAGCGTCTTGCCGGTGCCGGCCGTGCCCGTGAGCGTGATGAAGTCGCAGTCCGGGTCCATCAGCAGGTTCAGGGCGAAGTTCTGTTCCCGGTTCCGGGCATTCACGCCCCACACAGCGTTCTTGGCGTGGGAGTAGTCGCGCAAGGTCTTGAGCACCGCCGTCTTGCCGGTGATCTCGATGACCCTTGCATGCAAGGGCGTGGCACCGGGGACCTCGAAGTACACGAACTGGTTGATCAGGAGCGAGGGCACCAAGGGGCCGCTGATGCGGTACAGCGTGTGGCCACCCTGCTGCCAGCTCTCCATGGTCTTGCCATGCTTTTCCCAGAAATCCCCGGGAAGATGCAGCACGCCCGTGTAGAGGAGGTCACCATCCTCCAACGTCTTGTCGTTGAAGTAGTCCTCTGCCGGCAGGCCCAGCGCGCGGGCCTTGACCCGCATGTTGATGTCCTTGGACACCAGCACCACATCTCGGCCTGGCTGCGCGTCGCGCAGCGCCTGCACCACGCCCAGGATCTGGTTGTCGGCCTTTCCCTGCGGCAGGCCCGCTGGCAGGCGGATGTCCAGCAAGGTGGTCTGGAAGAACAAGCGGCCACTGGCCTCGCGATGGCCGGTCTTGGCCAGCGGAATGCCCTCCTTGGGATCCAGCGCGCCGTCCGTGGCCAGGGCGTCCAGATCGCGGCTGACCTGGCGGGCGTTCCGAGCCACCTCGCTCATGCCTTTCTTGTGGCCGTCCAACTCCTCCAGCGTGATCATCGGCAGGAAGATGTCGTGTTCCTCGAAGCGGAACAGGCTCATCGGGTCGTGCATCAGGACATTGGTGTCCAGCACGAACAGTTTTGGCGGCCCGGCGGGCTTGCGCACCTTGGCCGGGGCTGGCCTTCGCTGGCCCCGCGGCACAGCGGCGGCGGCAGGTTCCGACGGGGTGCTCACCGCCTTGGAGGGCAGCGTTTCCTGCGCGGTACCGGCCGGCCGCTTGGCCCTCACGGCAACCTGTTCGCCAGGGATCTTCTTCCCCGTGCGGCCGGCGGCGTCGGCGGCCGGTGCGGAAGCCTTGCGCGAACCGGAACTGACCGATCCGGTTGAAGGCAATGATCCTGGTGATGTCGATGAGGCCGCAGCCTCAGCCTGGCCCGCCGCATCCCTCTGGGGCGCTCCTGGTGACGAGGTCGACGTGGCTTGCGCGGCATACGCGGCCAAGTCGAGGATCGCGGCCTTTCTGGTGGGGGGGGTGGGCAGAGGCATGGTGTGCGAAGTGAGAGTCGGGTTCAGGGCTAAGCGAACGGCCGTCAGGCCAGCATAACGTGAGGCACTCTCATCGCAAGGCGGGCCCCTCAAATGAACAAGGGCGCCCCCCCGGCGGAGGAGGACGCCCCTGGACTTTCGGCCGGGTCAAGCCTGCTTGAGTGCCTTGACCGCCTTCAAAACCTCGTCGACGTGGCCGGCCACCTTGATGCCACGCCATTCCTGGCGCAGAACGCCTTGCGCATCGATCAGGAACGTGCTGCGCTCGATGCCCTTCACTTTCTTGCCGTACATGATCTTGTTCTTGACCACGCCAAACATGTGGCAGAGCTTCTCTTCGGTGTCAGCCACCAGTTGAAAAGGCAGCTCCAGGTTCTGCTTGAACTTGTCGTGCGAGGCCATGTTGTCGCGCGACACACCGAACACCACGGCGCCCGCCTTCACGAATTCTTTGTGCTTGTCACGGAACTGCATGGCTTCCGTGGTGCAGCCGGGTGTGGCGTCCTTGGGATAGAAGTACAGCACCACGGTCTTGCCCAGAAATGCATGGGGCGTGAACTTGACGCCGCCGGTGGCGGGTGCTTCGAAATCAGGAAGAGCTTTGTTGACGGAAGGTGTCATGGGCGTGCTGGTCTCGAAGCTGACGCCGCCGATGGCTTCGATCCCCCACCAGGGTGAAGCTCTTGGCGGCAAAACCCCGGGATTATAAGGACATCGTTGCCCTGGGCTTCCCCTTCCCACTCCCCCTACCTCCCCACTGACGGAGCGCACCTGTTGACGGGCGACCGGCAGTCTGAGCGAAAGCGCTAGGCCTGGAGCATGAGGGCAGCCACCACGCAGCGCCGCTCCGAGGCCAGTACGTTGTACGTGCGGCATGCTGCAGCGGTGTCCATGGTCTCCAGACCGACGCGGGCCTGAATCAACCCGCGCAGCCACGAGGGACTGGGAAAGCGGATTCGGTTTCCGCTGCCGAAGATCACAAGTTCGGGCTGGAATTCCAGCAGTGCCGAGAAGCTGGCTTCATTCAACGCATCCGGTCCGCCTGCTGACCAGGGCACGGGGTCGCCCTTCCACGGCACGATCACGCTGCCCTCGAAGCAGACGGTGCCCACCCATACCCGTCCGGGCTCATGGCGGGTGATGACGTTGACGCCTTCGGCGCGATCCGGTTGAAACTTCATGTGGTCAAATTCTAGGTTTTGCAGTGCAGCATCGCCTGCAGCGTTCTGGAGTCCGCCTTGAAGCCCATTGTCAAGTCCTCGAAGCTCGCCAACGTCGGGTACGACATCCGCGGGCCCGTTCTCGACAAGGCGCGGCAGATGGAGGAAGAGGGCCACAAGATCATCAAGCTCAACATCGGCAACGTCGCCGCCTTCGGCTTGATGCCGCCCGATGAAATCGTGCAGGACATGATCCGCAACCTGCCGTCCCAGGTGGCGGCGGGCTACACCGACAGCAAAGGGTTGTTCGCGCCTCGCAAGTCGGTGGTGCACTACACCCAGGAAAAGCACATCGCCGGCGTGACGGTGGATGACGTCTACCTGGGCAATGGGGCCTCGGAGCTCATCGCCATGAGCATGAACGCCTTGCTGGATGCAGGCGACGAGGTGCTCATCCCGTCACCCGACTACCCGTTGCACACGGCCGTGGTGTCGCTGTCGGGCGGCACACCGGTGCACTACCGCTGTGACGAGGGCTCGGGCTGGTTGCCGGACCTGCAGGACCTGGCTTCGAAGGTGACGTCTCGTACCAAGGCAGTCGTGGTGATCAACCCGAACAACCCGACAGGCGCCCTGTACCCGGACGATCTGCTGCGTGACATCGTGGAGATCGCCCGCAAGCATCAGTTGATCGTCTTCGCCGACGAGATCTACGACAAGACGCTGTACGAGGGCGCCACGCACACCAGCATCGCCTCGCTGGCCGATGACGTGCTCTTCGTCACCTTCAACGGCCTGTCCAAGAACTACCGCTCCTGCGGCTACCGAGCCGGCTGGATGGTGGTGTCGGGCGGCAAGCGCCATGCCCGCGACTACATCGAGGGCCTGAACATGCTGGCCTCGATGCGCCTGTGCGCCAACACGCCGGGCCAGCTGGCCATCCAGACGGCCCTGGGCGGCTACCAGAGCATCAAGGATCTGGTGGCGCCAGGCGGGCGCCTTCGCCGTCAGCGCGACCTGGCATATGAGCTCCTGTCGGCCATCCCGGGGGTGAGCGTGGTCAAGCCCCAGGGCGCGCTGTACATGTTCCCCCGGCTGGACCCGAAGATGTACCCCATCGCCGACGACCAAGCCTTCGCCTATGAACTGCTGGCTGAGGAGAAGGTGTTGATCGTGCAGGGCACGGGCTTCAACTGGAGTGCGCCGGACCACTTCCGGGTGGTTTTCCTGCCCAACTCCGATGACCTGAACGACGCGTTTGGCCGCATCGAGCGCTTCCTCGCCCAGTACCGCCGGCGCCACGCCCACTGACTTTTCCTGACGCTGGCGCGCGTGCCGTGCCAGCCTGACGCTCAAGAGACACCCTATGAAACCCATCCAGGTCGGCCTTCTGGGCATCGGCACCGTCGGCAGCGGCACGTTCAAGGTGCTGCAGCGGAATCAGCACGAGATCCAGCGTCGCGCAGGCTGCGGCATCGAGATTGCCATGGTGGCCGATCTGGACGTGGCGCGGGCCCGCTCCATCGTGGGTGACGGGGTGCGGGTGGTGGGCGACGCCCGCCAGGTGATTGCCGATCCTTCCATCGACGTGGTGGTGGAGCTGATCGGCGGCTACGGCATCGCCAAGGCTCTGGTGCTGGAGGCGATTGCCGCGGGCAAGCATGTGGTCACGGCCAACAAGGCCTTGCTGGCCGTGCACGGCACGGAAATCTTCGCTGCGGCCCGCAACAAGGGTGTGGTCGTGGCCTTCGAGGCCGCGGTGGCGGGTGGCATCCCCATCATCAAGGCCTTGCGCGAGGGCCTGACAGCCAACCGCATCGAGTGGATCGCCGGCATCATCAACGGCACCACCAACTTCATCCTGTCGGAGATGCGCAGCAAGGGCTTGGACTTCGGCGTGGTGCTGAAGGAAGCGCAGCGCCTGGGCTACGCCGAGGCCGACCCCACTTTCGACATTGAAGGCGTGGACGCAGCGCACAAGGCCACGATCATGAGCGCCATCGCCTTCGGCACGCCGGTGCAGTTCGCCCAGGCGCATGTGGAAGGCATCACCCAGCTCCAGGCCGCCGACATCCGCTACGCCGAGCAACTCGGCTACCGCATCAAGCTGCTGGGTCTGACACGGCGCCGCCCCGAGGGCATTGAGTTGCGCGTGCACCCCACACTGGTGCCGGCCACACGGTTGATCGCCAACGTGGAAGGCGCCATGAACGCCGTGATGGTGCAGGGCGACGCTGTGGGCACCACGCTTTACTACGGCAAGGGCGCCGGGTCGGAGCCGACGGCCAGCGCGGTGATTGCCGATCTGGTGGACATCGCCCGCCTGCACACCGCCGACCCGGAACACCGCGTGCCCTCGCTGGCATTCCAGCCGGGTGCCGTGGCCGACACGCCCATCCTGCCCATCGCCGAGGTGGTGACCTCGTTCTATCTGCGCTTGCGCGTGGCCGACGAGGCCGGCGTGCTGGCCCAGGTGACCAGCATCCTGGCCGAGCGTGGCATCTCCATCGACGCCCTGCTGCAGCGCGAGAGCGGGGAGGGCGAGAGCCAGACGGACGTCATCATCCTCACGCACGACACCGTGGAAGGCCGCATGCGCGAGGCCATCGTCGCCATGCAGGCGCTGCCCACGGTGCTGGCGCCCATCGTCAGCTTGCGCAAGGAAGAGCTTGCCTGACAGGGGCTTGCAATGATTTGTTCATGAAATACATCAGTACCCGAGGCGACCGCGCCGAGCGCGGTTTCAGCGAGATCCTGCTGGAAGGTCTGGCGCCGGACGGCGGCCTGTACCTGCCGGTCAGCTACCCACAGGTGGATGGCGACACGCTGCAACGCTGGCGAGGATTGAGCTACGCCGATCTGGCGTTCGAGATCCTGTCGCTCTACATCGACGACATTCCGGCGGCGGACTTGAAGCGTCTGGTGTCGGCCACCTACATCGAAGCCGTGTTCGGCACGCCGCAGATCGTGCCCATCCGCCCGCTGGAGCCCGGTGTGTGGCTGCAGGCCCTGTCCAACGGCCCCACGCTGGCCTTCAAGGACATGGCCATGCAGCTGCTGGGCGCACTGTTCGAGTACGAACTGGCGCGGCGCGGACAGACGCTGAACATCCTGGGTGCCACGTCGGGCGACACCGGCAGCGCGGCGGAATACGCCATGCGGGGCAAGCGCGGCGTGAACGTGTTCATGCTGTCACCCCACGGCCGCATGAGCCCGTTCCAGCAGGCGCAGATGTTCAGCCTGCAGGACGCCAACATCCACAACATCGCCGTCGAAGGCGTGTTCGACGACTGCCAGGACATCGTCAAGGCGGTGAGCGCGGACCTGGCCTTCAAGCGGGCCTACCGCATCGGTACCGTCAACTCCATCAACTGGGCCCGCATGCTGGCGCAGGTGGTGTACTACTTCGCGGGCTACTTCCAGGCCACGGCGCACAACGGCCAGAAGGTGTCGTTCGCCGTGCCCTCGGGCAACTTCGGCAACATCTGTGCCGGCCACGTGGCGCGCAGGATGGGCCTGCCGATCGAGCGCCTGGTGCTGGCCACGAACGAGAACGACGTCCTGGACGAGTTCTTCCGCACCGGCACCTACCGCGTGCGCAAGAGCGCGGAGACCTTCGAGACCTCCAGCCCCTCGATGGACATCAGCAAGGCCAGCAACTTCGAGCGCTTCGTGTTCGACCTGCTGGGCCGCGACGGTGCGCGCACGGCCGAGCTCTTCGGCCCGGCGATTGCACACGACGGCGGGTTCACCCTGACGGCGCAGGAGCGTGAGCGCATCGCCGGCTTCGGCTTTGTCTCTGGTCGCAGCACCCACGCCGACCGTCTGGCCACCATCCGCGACACCTGGGCGCGCTTCGGCACGATGGTCGACACCCACACGGCCGACGGCCTGAAGGTGGCGCGCGAGCACCAGCAGCCCGGGGTGCCCATGCTGGTGCTGGAGACGGCGCTGCCGGCCAAATTCGCCGCCACCATCGAGGAGGCGCTCGGCCGCGAGCCTGACCGCCCCGCCGCGCTGCGTGACATCGAATCGTTGCCCAAGCGCTTCACGGTGATGCCGGTGGATGCGCAGCAGGTGAAAGACTTCATCGTTCGCCACGTGCCGGCCTGACGGGCGCTGCACACGAACTTCGGCTCTCGATGACCGCCACCGCCCACTCCGTCAGCGCGGCTGCGGCCACTCCCGCCGGCGCCTCTGGTGCAGCCCGTCCCGGCCTGCTGAGCCTGGACGAGGCCGTGGCGCGCCTGCTGGCTGTGGCGAGCGAGCGGGTCATCGCCCAGACTGAAGAGGTGCCCACCCTCCTGTCTTTGGGTCGGGTCTTGGCCGAGGACGTGCATTCGGGCCTGGACGTGCCCCCGGCCGACAACAGTTCCATGGATGGCTACGCCCTGCGCGTGGCCGATGTGCCCGCTGCGGGCACGGTCCTGCCCGTGTCCCAGCGCATCCCTGCGGGCGTGGTGGGCGGGCCGCTCACCCCGGGCAGCGCCGCCCGCATCTTCACGGGCGCCCAGATCCCGGCCGGCGCGGACGCCGTGGTGATGCAGGAGCAGTGCGTTCCCGTGGGCGACCCGTCTGTGCAGTCCGCTGCGCAGTCGTCCGTGCGCGTGGATGCGGTGCCTGCCCTGGGCCAATGGATCCGCCGCCGTGGAGAGGACATCCAGGTCGGCGCCACAGTGCTGTCGCGCGGTGCGCTGCTCACCCCCCAAGCCATGGGGCTTGCAGCTTCAGTCGGCCGCGCCGCGCTGCAGGTGCTGCGCCGGCCCCGCGTGGCCTTGTTCTCCACGGGTGATGAACTGGCCATGCCAGGTGAACCACTCAAGCCCGGCGGCATCTACAACTCAAACCGCTTCACGCTCACGGGCCTGCTGCAGGCCAGCGGCTGCGAGGTGAAGGAGCTGGGCATCGTGCCCGACCGGTTGGAGGCCACGCGTGAGGCCCTGCGCAGCGCGGCGCAAGGGGTGGACCTCATCCTCACCTCCGGTGGCGTGTCGGTGGGCGAAGAAGACCACCTGAAGCCCGCCATGCAGCTGGAAGGCCGGCTCGATCTCTGGCAGGTGGCCATGAAGCCCGGCAAGCCGCTGGCCTTCGGCGCCGTGCGCCGGGCCGATGGCAGCGAGGCCTTGTTCGTCGGCATGCCCGGCAACCCGGTGTCGAGCTTCGTGACCTTCCTGCTCACCGTCGCCCCGTTGCTGCGTGCGCTGCAAGGCCGACCAGCAGGGGCACCCGTGGCCTATCAGATGCGCGCTGACTTCGACTGGTCGCGGCCCGACCGCCGTCGGGAGTTCTTGCGCGCGAAGCTGAACGACCAGGGCGGCCTGGACCTGTTCCCGAACCAGAGCTCCGGCGTGCTCACCTCCATGGTTTGGGCCGATGGCTTGGTGGACGTGCCGGCCAGCCAGCCCATCGCACGGGGTGAGATGGTCCGCTTTCTGCCCCTTCAGTCGCTGCTGGGATGAAGGCCGTCCTCCTCAGGTGGCACGGCGTGCCTGTCCTTGCGGCATGATCCCGGCATGAAGATCCAAGTCCGTTACTTCGCCTCACTGCGCGAGGTGCTTGGCGCCGAAGAGCGGGTCGTCCTGGACCATGGTGGCACGGTGGGTTCGCTGCGCGACCATCTGCTCAGCTTGAGCGACGGTCACGGCCAGGTCCTGGCTCGCAGTCGTGCCGTTCGCTGTGCGATGAACCAGCGCATGTGCAGCGAGGATGCCGCGCTGACCGACGGCGCCGAGGTAGCTTTCTTCCCGCCAGTGACCGGTGGCTGAGGCGGCTGAAGAGGCGGGGTCGGGAGTTTGAATATGGCACGCGTCTGGATTGGACAGGAAGACTTCGACGTATCAGACCAGATCGCCCAGCTGCGTGCGGGCGATGGCGGCGTGGGCGCGGTGGTGGCATTTCTCGGTACGGTACGGGACCGGCAGGGCGACCGGCACGGCATCTCCAGCCTGGAACTGGAGCACTACCCCGGCATGACCGAGGCCAGCATCGAGGCCATGATCGACCAGGCCTTCCAGCGCTTTGACATCCGCAGCGCAAGAGTGCTGCACCGGGTGGGGCTGCTGCAGCCGCTGGACCAGATCGTGCTGGTGCTGGTGGCTTCGGCCCATCGCGGCGAAGCCTTCCAGGCCTGCGAGTTCCTGATGGACTACCTGAAGACGCAGGCGCCATTCTGGAAAAAGGAGACGACCCCCGAAGGAGCGCGCTGGGTGGACGCCCGCGTCAGCGACGACCAGGCGCTTCAGCGCTGGGGGATCAGCGCCGGCAATGCGGCCGACGCCAGCGCCGCGCCGCTGCCCACCCCTTCTGCTCCCTGAAGCCCCTTTCTCGGTGTCAGGACACCAAGCGATGAGACCTCTGGAATCCAGCTGGATCGATAGTTTCGAGCGCGTGTTCCGCCTGTGCGGCGTGCAGCCGGGCGACGCCTGCGCCGTGCTGGCCGAAACCCAGACGCGGCCTGAACTGCCGCTGCTGTCCGAACTGGCCCTGGCGCGCATTGGCGCGCGGCCTTTTCACCTGGTGATGCCGGCGCGGCCGCTGAGCGCCCCGGTGCCGGTGCGTTCCACGGGCGCTTCAGAGGCCATTGGCGGGCTCTCGCCCGTGGTGGCCGCCCTGGCCGGCAGCGTGTTCATTGCTGACTGCACCGTGGAAGGCCTGCAACACGCCGCCGAACTGCCCGCCATCCTCAAGGGCGGTGCGCGGGTGCTGGCCATCAGCCACGAGCATCCGGAAATCCTGGAGCGCTGCGAGCCGCGTGCCGAGGACGAGGCCCCCGTGCGGGAGGCCATGCGCCGCCTGAAGGGCGCGCGGGACATGCGGGTGACCTCTGAGGCGGGCACCGATCTGCACATCGGCCTGGAGGGCGCCCGCATCGGGGGCGTGTGGGGCTTCACGTCCCGGCCGGGCACCCTGTCGCACTGGCCCGCTGGTCTGGTGCTGGCCTTCCCGGCGGTGCAGCAGGTGCGGGGGCGTCTGGTGCTGGACCGCGGCGACGTCAACCTCACCTTCAAGCGCTACCTGCAGGACCCGGTGACGCTGCTCATCGAGAACGACCGCGTGGTGGAGGTGCAGGGGCGTCACCTGGACGGTGACCTGATGCGCGGCTACTTCGAAGCCTGGCAAGACCCGCAGGCCTATGCCGTGTCGCACGTGGGTTGGGGGTTGAACCGCAGGGCACGCTGGGATGCCATGACCTTCTACGACAAGGCCGATTTCAACGGCACAGAACTGCGCGCCTTCGCCGGCAACTTTCTGTATTCCACTGGCGCCAACGAGGTGGCAGGGCGGCACACTGCGGGCCACTTCGACCTGCCCTTGCGCGGCTGCACCGTCACCCTGGACGGGCAGCCGGTGGTGGAACAGGGCCGGCTGCTGTGACGCTCGCCCACGAGCGCCAAGGTGACGGCCCGGTGGCCGTGGCCTTGCTGCATGGCGTGGGGGGCTCGCGCCGCATCTGGTCCGACCCCGTGTCCGGTACGGCCCGCGCCCTGGCCCAGGCCGGTTTCACCGCCCTGGCGCTGGACCTGCCCGGCTACGGCGACTCGCCGCTTCCGGCCGGGCTCAGCATCGCCTCCATGGCCCAGGCCGTGGCCGACACCTTGAGCGCATTGGGCTTGCAGCAGGCCGTGCTGCTGGGCCACAGCATGGGCGGCATGGTGGCGCAGGAACTGGCCGCCCAGCACCCGGACCGGGTGGCCGCGCTGGTGCTGGCGTGCACCTCGCCGGCCTTTGGCAAGCCAGGGGGCGACTGGCAGCAGGCCTTCCTGCGCGACCGCCTGGCCCTGCTGGACGCCGGTCAGGGCATGGCCGCGGTGGCCGAACGCCTGGTGCCCGCCATGGTGGCGCCCGAAGTCCCCGAAGCCGCCCGTGAGGCCGCGCGGGGCATCATGTCCGCCGTGCCCGAGGCCACCTACCGGGCGGCCCTGCACGCCCTGGTCTGCTTCGACCGCCGCGCTGGCCTGCCGGCGATCCGGGTGCCCACGCTGTGCCTGGCTGCCGCCCACGACCGCACCGCGCCGCCTGACGTGATGCAGCGCATGGCTGGGCACATTCCCGGAGCGCAGTACGAGTGCCTGCAGGGGGCAGGGCATATCGCCAACGTGGAGCAGCCCGATGCTTTCAACGCCACGGTGCTGGCCTTCCTGCGGCAACACTTCCCCCCACATCCGCGCATATAACGATTGACGAGGAGGCCCACCCCATGCCCGCCACGGCCCACATCGCCGGCTCCGCTGCCCACCTCAGCGCGCAGCAGCGCGAACTCATCGACCTGGCGGCCACGCTGGGCCGCGAGCGCTTTGCCCCGCGGGCTGCCGCGATCGACCGGGAAGCCGTCTTCCCGTTCGAGAACTACGCCGACCTGCGCGAAGCCGGACTGCTGGGCATCTGCGTGCCCCGCTCGGCAGGCGGCCTGGGGGCGGACTTCAGCACGTACGTGATGGTGGCGGCCGAGATCGGCCGGCATTGCGGTGCCACGGCGCTGACGTGGAACATGCACGTGTGCTCCACGATGTGGGCCGGCTTCATTGCCGACGATCTGGACATGACCCCCGAGCAACGGGCCGATCACGAGCGCATCCGGGCCCTGCACTTCGAGCGCGTGGTGCGCCAAGGCAAGGTCTACGCCCAGCCCTTCTCCGAGGGTGGGGCGGCGGCAGCGGGCAAGGTGCCGTTCGGCACGCTGGCGCGCAAGGTGGATGGGGGCTATGTGGTCAACGGGCGCAAGATCTTCGCGTCCCTGTCGGGCGCGGCCGACTACTACGGCGTGCTGTGCACCCTGGACCGACCCGGCGCCACGCAGCGCGATTCCATGTACCTGGCCGTGCCAGCAGACGCGCCCGGTGTGCGCGTGTTCGGCGACTGGGACCCGCTGGGCATGCGTGGCACGGTGTCGCGCAACCTGGAGTTCACGGAAGTGTTTGTGCCCGAGGAAGCGCGCATGATGCCCGAGGGCCTGTACTTCCAGGCCGCCATGCGCTACCCGCACATGTTCGCCACGCTGTCGCCCACCTACATGGGCCTGGCGCAGGCGGCTTACGACTTCACGGTGCAGTACCTGCGCGGCGAGGTGCCCGGCATGCCCCCGGTCAAGCGCCGCATGTACGCCACCAAGCAGGTGGCGGTGGCGCAGATGCGCATTCAGCTGGAGCAGACCCGGGCCCTGTTCCTGCAGAACGCGCGCGACGCCCGCATCGACCCCGATCGTGACACGCGGATGCGCCTGTACGCCGCCCACCACAGCATCATGGAGAGCGCCAACGACATCGCGCGGCTGGCCATCCGCACCTGCGGCGGGCAGTCCATGCTCAAGAGCCTGCCGCTGGAGCGCATCTATCGCGATTCCCGCTGCGGTTCGCTCATGCTGCCCTGGACGGCCGAGCTGTGCGTGGACCGCCTGGGCCGCGAATGCCTTTACGAGCCGGGCGAGCGCGACGAGGTGAGCGAGTGACCCAGCCAATCGCTGGGCCGCAGCCCGGCGAGGCCACGCTGGACGCGGTCTGGCAGCGGCTGCTGGCGGACGATCCGCAGGCGCTGTGCCTGTCCGCAGGCGCCCTGGAATGGAGCCGCCGGGATTTCGAGCAGGCGATCCAGGCGCAGGGGGCCGCCTGGGCCGCCCAAGGGGTGGGCAGCGGCGACGTGGTGGCTTGGCTGGGCTTGAACACGCCGCAGATGCTGGCTGCCCTGTTTGCCTGCGGGCGACTGGGTGCGGTGTTTCTGCCGCTGAACTGGCGCCTGACCGACGAGGAGTTGCGGCAGGTGTTGCGCCACGCAAAGGCGCGCTGCGTCACAGGCACGGCCGACATGCAGGACCGGGTGGCGCATCTGGACCAGACCGCTGAGCTGGCCCGCACATCGCAAGCCCACCAGGGTGTGCAGCCGGGCGACCTGATGCTGGTCTACACCTCGGGCACCACTGGGCTGCCCAGGGGGGCCGTGCACACCCATGCGCAGGTGCTGGCCAACGCCCGCGCGGCGGCGGCTGTGCAGGGCTTCGGGCCGCACACGCGCGTGCTCGGGCTGCTACCGCTGTTCCACGTGGGGGGCCTGTGCATCCAGGTGATGCCGGCGCTGCTGGCCGGCGGCGCCGTGCGCCTGCATGCCCGCTTCGACCCCGGCCTGTGGCTGCAGGACGTGGCGGCCTGGCGCCCACAGACCTCGCTGCTGGTGCCGGCCACCATGCGCGCCACCCTGGAGCATCCCCAGTGGACGAACACCGACCTGTCGAGCCTGCAATTCATCAACAGCGGCTCTTCGGTGGTGCCGCTGGCCTTGATCGAACGATTCCAGCAGCGCGGCGTGCCGGTCGCCCAGGTGTACGGTGCCACCGAGACCGGCCCCTTCAGCATCGCCACCACCCCGGACCAGGCCGCGTCCTGTCCCAGCCTGGCCGGCTGGCCCGCGCCAGGGGTGCAGGTGCGCTTGGCCAGCGCTGACGGGGCCGACGTGCCGGCCGGTGAAGTGGGTGAGATCCAACTGCGGGGCCCCAATGTCATGCGGGGCTACCTGGGCGAGCCAGTGGGCAGCGGCTTCGTGGACGGCTGGTTCTGCACGGGCGACCTGGCGCGCCAGCGCCCCGACGGCGCTTACGAGGTAGTGGGGCGCTCGAAGGACATGATCAATTCCGGCGGGGAGAAGGTTTTCCCGGCCGAGATCGAGGCGCTGGTGGAATCCTTCCCCGGTGTGGCCGAGTGCGCAGTGGTGGGCTTGCCGGACGCGCAGTGGGGCGAGGTGCCAGCGCTGGCCCTGGTGCCCCTGCGGGGGCAGGCCGTGGACCTGCCGGGGCTGCAGGCGCTGTTCGTTCAGCGGCTGGCCCGCTACAAGCATCCTCGTCGCATCGTCATCCGCCAGGAGTTGCCCCGCACCGCGCTGGGCAAGGTGCGCAAGCCACAACTGGCGCAGGAGCTGGCCGAATCACTGGCCCAGGGCTGAGGATGTCCTCCAGCCCGGCGCAACGCGGGCTCAGAGCTTGTGAAGCATTCCGGCACTCCCGAGCGGCGCCGTTTGGGGCGGACGAGCGGGTGTGTGGGGGTTTTTCGCAAGCTCTCAGTTCAACACCCGTTCCGGTGGCGTACCCGGCTCTGCCGGCTGCGCGGCGGCAGGCGTGACCAGGCCCCACTCCGAACCCGCCAGGGCGCTTTCCACCAGCTTCAGCAGGCCATGGGCCAGGTCTTCCCCGAAGGCCAACTCCAGGCTGCGCCCGTGGGCGTCGCGTACCACCAGCGCCACCGCCTGGCCCTGGGCCGGGCGCAGGTCGATGGCGATGGGCAGCACGGGTTCGGGCCCCAGGGGCTGCTTCGCCGTCGATGCATTGAACTCCGTCTTGAAGTCGGTCGACTTCAGCGCGCGCTCGCGTGCGGCATCGGCCAGCATGTCGCGTGCTTCGGGCACGGCCAGCGCGGTCGGTGCCGAGCGCGTCACTGCCAGGCCCGACACCATGCCCCGCAGGTGCGGCCACAGGCGCATCACCATCCGCCGGGTCAGCCAGATCGGGAACAGCGAATCGTCCCGGGTGCGAATCTGCAGCAGCAGGCGATCGGCCACGGGGTCGAACTTGACCTGGATCTGATGAATGTCCATTGGTTGATTCTAGAAAGGCCGGTCATGGGGCTGCATGACTTGAAAAAGCCGCACAGTCCCTCAAGTCCAGCCCATCACTTGCACGATCCAGCAGGAACACCCGATGCGACTCGACAAATTGACCACCGCCTTCCAGCAAGCCCTGGGAGAGGCGCAGAGCTTGGCTGTGGCGCGCGACAACCCCTACATCGAGCCCTCTCACTTGCTGCTGGCCATGCTGCAGCAACCCGATGGCCCCAAGGCCTTGCTGGACCGCGCCGGCGCCAACTCCGCGGCACTGAAGACGGCCATGGAGACGGCGTTGAACGGCCTGCCCAGCGTGCAGGGCGGCGGACAGGTGCAGGCTGGACGGGATCTGATCCAACTGCTGCAGGCGGCCGACAAGGAAGGCGGCAAGCGCGGCGACCAGTTCATCGCCAGTGAGATGTTTCTCCTCGCCCTGGCCGATGCCAAGACCGACCTGGGTGGCGTGGTGCGCGGCCACGGCCTGACGCGCAAGTCGCTGGAGGCCGCCATCGAGGCCGTGCGGGGCGGCCAAAAGGTGGATTCAGCAGAGGCTGAAGGCCAGCGCGAGGCCTTGAAAAAGTACACCCTGGACCTCACCGAGCGCGCCCGCCAGGGCAAGCTGGACCCGGTGATCGGCCGGGACGACGAGATCCGCCGCGCAATCCAGGTGCTGCAGCGGCGCAGCAAGAACAACCCAGTGCTGATAGGCGAGCCTGGCGTGGGCAAGACCGCCATCGTGGAGGGCCTGGCCCAGCGCATCGTCAACGGCGAGGTGCCCGACACCCTGAAGGACAAGCGCGTGCTGGTGCTGGACATGGCGGGTCTGCTGGCCGGCGCCAAGTACCGCGGCGAGTTCGAGGAGCGGCTGAAGGCCGTGCTCAAGGAAGTGGCCGCGGACGAGGGCCGCATCATCCTGTTCATTGACGAACTGCACACCATGGTGGGCGCGGGCAAGGCCGAGGGCGCGATCGACGCGGGCAACATGCTAAAGCCGGCGCTGGCCCGGGGTGAGTTGCACTGCATCGGCGCCACCACGCTGAACGAGTACCGCAAGTACGTGGAGAAGGACGCCGCGCTGGAGCGGCGCTTCCAGAAGGTGCTGGTCGATGAGCCGACCGTGGAGGCCACCATCGCCATCCTGCGCGGGCTGCAGGAGAAGTACGAGGTGCACCACGGCGTGGAGATCACCGATCCGGCCATCGTGGCCGCGGCGGAGTTGAGCCACCGTTACATCACCGACCGCTTCCTGCCCGACAAGGCCATCGACCTCATCGACGAGGCGGCGGCCAAGATCAAGATCGAGATCGACTCCAAGCCCGAGGCCATGGACAAGCTCGACCGCCGGCTCATCCAGCTCAAGATCGAGCGCGAGGCCGTGCGCAAGGAGAAGGACGAGGCCTCTATCAAACGC
>Ga0315906_10001320_pt1 | contig 37039 bp, 32 predicted proteins | sample LakEriMetagenome_4_FD_203526 | JGI IMG/M metagenome (GOLD analysis project Ga0315906, IMG submission 203526) | Freshwater fungal communities from buoy surface, Lake Erie, Ohio, United States - Buoy 2 MA122 | ecosystem: Environmental > Aquatic > Freshwater > Lake > Lake biofilm | place: USA... | reverse complement strand
CCATCGGTTCGCTCATCGCCGAGGCCATGGCCAAGGTGAAAAAAGAAGGCGTAATCACGGTAGAAGAGGCCAAGGGCACGGAAACCTACGTGGACGTGGTGGAAGGCATGCAGTTTGACCGCGGCTACCTGTCGGCCTACTTCGTGACCAACACCGAGAAGATGGTGGCCGATTTGGACCGCCCGTTCATCTTGATTTACGACAAGAAGATCAGCACGATGAAGGAGCTTCTTCCGGTGCTCGAGCCAGTAGCCCAGACGGGCAAGCCCCTGTTGATCATTGCCGAAGACGTCGACGGCGAGGCCCTCGGTACGCTGGTGGTGAACAAGATCCGCGGTGCGCTGAAAATTGCGGCCGTGAAGGCTCCGGGCTTCGGCGACCGCCGTAAGGCTATGCTCGAGGACATCGCGATCCTCACGGGCGGAACCGTGATAAGCGAGGAGCGCGGCTTCAAGCTGGAGAACGCCACGATGGACATGCTCGGAACCGCCGAGAAGGTGACCATTGACAAGGACAACACGACGATTGTGAATGGAGCCGGCAGCGCCGAAGACATTCAAGCGCGCGTGCAGCAAATCAAAGCGCAAATCGAAACGACCACGAGCGACTACGACCGTGAGAAGCTTCAGGAGCGCCTGGCCAAGTTGGCCGGTGGCGTGGCGGTGCTCTACGTGGGCGCCGCTTCAGAGGTGGAGATGAAGGAGAAGAAGGACCGCGTCGACGATGCGCTGGCCGCTACGCGTGCTGCCATCGAAGAGGGTATTGTTCCGGGCGGAGGTGTTGCGCTGGTTCGCGCTACCGAAGCGTTGGCTAACCTCGAAGGCGCCAACTTCGACGAGACTACGGGTATCAAGATCGTAGCTCGTGCGATCGAAGAGCCACTCCGCGTGATTGTGGGCAACGCCGGCCTCGAAGGTTCGGTCATCGTGGCCAAGGTGAAAGAAGGCAAAGGCGACTTTGGCTTCAACGCGAAGAACGAGGAGTACTGCTCGATGTACGAGGCAGGCATCATCGACCCGACCAAGGTGACCCGTGTGGCGCTCGAGAATGCTGCTTCGGTAGCTTCGCTGCTCCTCACCACCGAGGCGACGATTGTGGAGTTGCCTAAGAAGGAGGCTCCGATGCCTCCGATGGGCGGCGGCATGGACGGCATGATGTAATCAGCCGCTCGTACGGAGTTAAGAGAGGCCGCCCTGGGGAAACCTGGGGCGGTTTTTTTTAAGCTGGTTGGCTAGTTGGCTGGTTGGCTGGTTAGGGTTAAGCCAGCAGTAGGTAGGCCAAAGCGCCCAGGCTGGGTAGGGCCAGGTTGTCGAGTCCGCGGCCGAGCAGGGATTCGCTGACGGTTAAACCGAACATCGAGGCCACCGCGGTGAAGCTGAGCGGAATTCCGTGCGCAGCACAGAGAATGAGACCGACGGTAAAGAAACTGAGGCTGCCCGCCACGGACTTGCCGAACCATAGTTTGGGCGAGGGAATTTGTCCGCCCCATTCCGCGGCCACATCGAGAATGCCCATGGTGAGCAAGCCGAAGCGCAGGGCGCGGGTGGCGAGTCCGGGCTCCAAATCCAGCCCGTAGTAGACGAGCCAGGAGGCAAGGCCGATTCCGAGCGGAAAAACCACCTCGCCCCAGGTCTTGCGAGGCACTTCGTGGATGCTGGTAAACACTTTAAACGCTTTGGACAAGGCCAGTACGCCGGTGAAGACGCCCGCGAGTACCAGTAACCAGCCCGGTGTGAGGTAGCTGGGTAAGGCCATGCTGATCAGGGCGGTGCTCACGTGCAGGATTTTGCGGGTCACGGTTCCGCGTAGTTGGGTACGCCGCTTGACGACCTCCATGAGGACAAAAGGGGCTCCGAACAGGCCTGAAAAGGCCCAGAAGGCGAGTGGGGGGAAGGTCATGGGGTCAGAGGTAGTAGTAGGCCGCGTAGCTGCGGATGAGGTGAATGTCGGGGTCGGGCATGCGGTTCACACGGTTTTCGGTTTGCACCAGCGCATAAAAGCAGCGCGGAGCTTGGCGTTCCTGGGCCAACAGGTGCAGGGCGCCGGCCACGGCGTTGCCCAGGCCTTGGGCCTGCAGTTCGGGAAGGAGTCCAATGGTTTTGAACACGACGGTTCCGTCGGGAAGGGCAAAGAGGTAGGAGAAGCCCACACGCTTCGCACCGACCTTGACCCAGTGCAGGATGGGGGTGCCGCTGTGGAGGTCGCTCAAGCTGGCCGCCCACCGGGTGAACTGGGCTGGGCTGAGCCGCTGGTAGCCGAAGTTTCCGCGAAAAATTTGGTCGATGACTTCCTGGAGTTCCACCATTTGGGCCGCGTCGCTTGGGTCCATAGGTTGCAGCGCAAAGCCTTCGGCCGTCCAGCGGTCGAGAAAGGGCTGCGACACGTCGATGACGTTCTGAAAATGAGTGCGTTCCGCGCTTCGGTAGTGGATGGTTTTGGCCGGACCCTGGGCGTCAAGCAGCGCGGCGTACTCGGGGCGGGTGCGCCATTCCCCGGGCACGTAGGGCGCCCCGGAATCTTTGGTTACGACGCGGTAGGGCAGAAAGGTGGATCCGAGCATGGGTCCCACCCAGGGCCCGGGAGCGGTGGCGCGGAATTCGGCCCATTCGGCGGCAAATTCCTCGGGATCCACGCCGGGTTCCGTCTCGAAGTAGCCAAATGCCCAGGTGGTTTCGGGTTCCTCGGACAGGGCATAAAGGCCGAGGACGAAGCCGCGGCCGTCGTACCACTGGGCGCGGGGCTGTTCCCTGAAAAACGTCCAGGCGTGGCGCAGCACGGTTTCACTGGAATCGTAGTCGGCGAATTCCGAATAGTGCGCGCGGCGCATAGCCAGCAGGCGGTCGGGTGGAGTTAGGTCGGGGTGCTTCATGGGGTGCATCATGGGGTGCTTCATAGGGCGCGGTGGACGGTTCCGGCGGTGGCGTCTAGGGTGACGAGGTCTCCCGTGGCGAGCAGCGTGGTTGCGCCGTCTACGCCGACAAGGGTGGGGATTCCGAGTTCGCGCGCGACGATGGACGCGTGGCTTAAAAGCCCGCCTTGTTCGATGATAAGGCCTTTGGACTGGGCCAGGAGCAAACTCCAGCCCGGGTCGGTGTGGCGAGCGACGAGCAGGTCAAAATCGGGCCACGGTGCGGGCTGGAATTCGGGCATGACGAGGACGCGGCCGGTGAGGCGTCCGGGTACCACGCGGCGGCCGTTGAGGCTGTACTTCGGTTGTTCGGGCGGAGCCTCCGGCGCAACCTCGCCTGGCATCCACGCGAACGAACGAGGCAACGCAGTGGGACGGAAGGTGGCGTAGGTAGCTTTTTGCCGGGCAACGGCGTCGCGCCAGGTACTGGGGTCGCCCTCGAGCCACAATTCGCGGTCCAGCCAAAAGATGTCGTCGCGCGAATCCAGGTGGCCTTGGCCCACGGCACATTCGCCCGCCTGAAGCAGCAGCCGACGCATCCAGCCAAAGGCGGTGGATCGAAGCAGTCGGAGTTCTTCGCGCTGGCGGATGAACTGCCGGAGCTTGCGCACCCCCCAGGGCATGGATTCAGGTTCGCTGACCGGACCCCCAGGGGATTGCTGGGTGGACGCGGCCAACAGGGTTTGAGCGAGGAGTTCAAATGAGTCGAGCGGGCTGGCTTGCTCCAGCTTGAGTTCGTTGGGGAAGCGCCCGCCGAATTCGCTCAGGTACGCGTGCAGTTCGTCTCGGGTGGGCTGGTCAAGGGCCAACGCCGCCGCGAAGCCGTCGGCGTTGCACGCACTCAGCGCTTCGCGCACGCCCGGAACCGAAACGCAGCGCCGTGCAAGGGACTGCAGACGGCGAAGCTGGGCTCCGCTCGGTGTGTCCATGGTCAGAAATTGCTCCAGGCGGTCTTCGCTGAACTTACCTTCAGCCCATCCCAGCAGCGTCATCAGGGCTGTGTCGTTCTCGACCGTGAGGTACCAACGTCGGAGCCAGTCTGATTCGAGTCCGTGCCAGATACGGCGCACGTCGTGGGCGTCAAGCTGAGCCCAGTTCAGGGCGTCAAGCTCGCGAAATCCGCGCCGCACGTCGGCCGCAAATGCTAAACGTTTCGACGTGAATGTGAATAACTTGAACAGCACCCTTGGGTAGTAGGTAAGCCGTAGCGCCAGCGAAGGCTTAAGGGATTCTGGCACAAAGGGTTGGGCCTTGGTTTGCGCAGAGATCATGCGCTCAAGGTTGACTTTGTTGCGTCCGTAGCCGGGTAAAAACGCCATCATAGCGTACCAGTGGTTCATCACGTAGTACATGCGGCCCTCAACGGCGGTCACCAAGTTGTCGAACACCCCGGCGTGGCGGTTGAGGGTTGCGCGCGGAACCCCGCTGGCCTCGAGCAGGTCGCGGTAGACGGTGCGGTACAGGTTTTGGGCCACCGAAACGGTCATGGGAAGGACCACGCCGGCGTAGGATTCCGCCAAATTGGAATTGTCGAGCAGCCACGGTTCGTGGTGCCAATCCGCCGTGACGGGGCGCGCCTGAAGCAGCGTAAGGTGGCGGCCGTCCCAGGTCCACTCGGCGTCCATTGGGCGGCCGAAGTGCCGTTCGAGGTCGCGGGCGCAGCGCCTTAGGGCGCGGTGCAGGGCGGGGCTCCAGGGGCTGGGGCCGGCCGGCTCGGTGCGGAATTCCCCAGTGCGCGCGTCCATGCGCAGGCATTCGAGTGCGCTTCGGTCTTCGGGCCGAGCGTACCAAAGGGCGCCGCTTCGGTAAAAACTGCGCTCTTCGACCGGGTGGCCGTTGACGACGTGGGCGCAAAGTCCGGGCGCGAAGGCCACGGCGTAGCGGTCGGGGTGGGTAAACAGAACCCCCGAGGCGACGGCGTCAGTGACCATGGGCTGTACCACGACGCCGTGGGGCCCACCTTCTTGGGGGAGGCTATCGGCGACCTTCAGGATGGCGTTGGCCAGTTGGTCAGGTGCCACCCCGAGTTCGGTTCGAAACGCCCCGGCTGCCGCGGTTGTTTCGGTGTCTTCGGTGGCAGACGAGCTGCGCACTGCCAGCCACTTTGGTGCGCCCAAGCGGCGGAGTACTTCGGCGACGGGTGGGGATGCTCCGGCCCGAACGGCGTCGGCGTCGATGCTGACCATGGGAAGGACCCGGAATCCGCCCGATTTCAGTCGATCAAGGCCGATCGCTTTGTTGCCAAAGATTCCGAGCACGTTTAGGGAATTAAGTTGATGAGCAGGTAGGCGATCACGGCGCAGCCCTGAAGGACCATGCTTCGGCCTTTGCTCGGCATGAGCGCGTAGGCGATTGCGCCTCCCGCCACAAGGGCGAGCGCAAGCCCAGCGGCTAAATAACTTGGGTCGGAGTCGGCTTGGATCATGGTGCCTGCGGCCAACGCGGTCACCGCCAAGGTTAGTGAGGCTGCGCCCCAGGTGCCGAGCCTCGATGAGTAGCTGTCGCGGTAGGCCGTTTCTTGCTCTGAAGCCAGGCACTTGCGCGCAATTTCAATTTGGGCGCTCAGGGCCCAGATGGACCAGCCGTGCCACCAAAGGGCGGTCGGCCACGCCAAACTCTGGGTCAGCGCGGCATAGGCTACCCATTGGAGCAGAAGCATTTGGGCGAGCATCACCACGTTGTAGAGGTAGAATCGGGGCTTCAGCCAGCGCAGAGGTCCGACTTCGTAGCGTGCCGCAAGGCTATAAGCCAGGAGTGCGGCAGAAAGCAGTCCCGACAGCGGGTCGAGCACGCTGTGCAGCGTGATGAAGATCCCGCCGTTGGCGTAGCCGACGCGGGTGAGTTCGCGCTCGGTGACGAGTCCGCGCTGAAGCGGACGGTCGGGGTGGTGAAGGTCGTCGACGTCGCGGTCGCGCAGTTCGTCTATGATGCGGGTGTGCAGCAAAAAGCTGATGCCGGCCACGCCTAAGGCTGCGAACTTCCAGAGCGGTTGGCTGAGGCCTTGGTCCGCCATTATGGCCCACGTTGAGTAGAGCACCGCAGCGGTGGTCGGAAGCAAGGCGACGAGCGGAAATCGCTCGGCTTGGTACGTCCAAAGTCGGCGCAGTAGCGGTTTAGGATTTGGTGTAGGCATGGACGCTGTGGTAAAATGGTACTCGGTCGGGGGGCAGGTTGGTGACCGGCTTCCACGACTCGAGCCACAAGGCTGGGGGCTGAGTGCGGAACCGGTGATCCCAAAAAATCAAGGTAGAGCCCGTGCTGCAGGCCTGGTCCACACGCTCAAAGAACTGCTCGACTTCGAGGTGGCTGCGGCCTTCGAGGATGTCGGAGGCATGGATTCCGCGAACGGCCCGTGGGGCGTTGCGCAGCGCGTCGTCGAGGCTTTGGTGGTTCAGCGTCAGGCGGTTGTGGAGGGTTCCGGTCAATCCTTCTTCAAGGTACGGAATGCTCGACACGCCGTAGTTGCCAAAGAGCGGGTACTCCACAAATGGGTTGTCGGCCAGGGGGTGTTGGCCGAGTACTTCGCGAAATTGGCGCAGGTAGTCAATGGGGTGCTTGGTACGTTGGGCGCTCGCGGTAAGGCCGGGGTGCCGTGCAGCTTCGTCAATTCGCTTCGGTTCGAAGTAGCGGTGGGCTACCCATTGCCATCGCCACGTTTGCCATGGGCCGTCCCACAGGGCGCGCTGCGCTTCAGCTGTTTCGGATTGGCGAAGGGCCTCTCGGGTTGTGTAGGGAACGAGCAGGGGGAGGATGCGGCGCGCAAACAGGGCGAGAAATCGTTCAAGCCGGCCGTCGTGGAGCAGGCCGTGGGATCGGGTGCGGTAGCCGAAAAGCTGGTTTCGCTCTTTTTCGGGCTTCTGCAGCGCGTCCATTTTGGCGTGCACTCGAGCCAATTGCGCTTGTTCGAGGTCGTAGAGTTGGAGGTCCTTGTGGCCGCGCAGGAGAAGATCCAAGGCGTGGTCTCCGCCGGAGGCAATTAAATGGTAGTGGTCTGCGGGATGCTGCCGCCACAGGCTGTCTAGTAGCCGAGGGTCTTCCCAGGATTGGGCGTAGTGAGGGCGGTCAGCCATAGTCAAATATCTGCATCCCGAGGCTTTGGTACGCAGCATTTATCGCTGAATGTTAATTCGTCGTTAGGAATTTCTGCGGAATCGCGCCGTAATTTCGCGCTCCACTTGTCCAAGTGGTGAAATAGGTAGACACGAGGGACTTAAAATCCCTTGGCCAGTGATGGCCGTGCGGGTTCGATTCCCGCCTTGGGCACGTACTTTTGGGGCATGCGGTTAATCCGGTGCCCCTTTTTTTATGTGCTGATTTTGGCTGCGTTGCCGGCAATCGGTCAAGTGCAACTCGATCGCTTCGTGTACCGTCAGCCCGACACCGCCTGGCGTCCCGAACTGCTTGCTTACGTAAGGAACACGGAGTTTTTTCATCCCGCCGAAGAGGGGCGGACGCGCTTTGGGGCACTTGCAGGAATGCGCCGACGCTTTGACGTTGCTCCAGGCCAGAGCGCCGAGCTGGGCGGATTCGTCCATCAGGAATTTGGAGCGATGCCCCGCTTTGTTCCGTGGATTCGCCTCGAATACCGGCACAGCAAGGTGATGATTGCCTTCGGGAGCATTCGCGACCGCAGCCACGGACTTCCGCGCCAGCTAATCAATCCGGATTTGCGCTACGCAGTCCCGGTGGTTTATGGGCTGGAGGGTTCCGCGATAAAAAACCACTGGATCGCCCACTACTGGGTGGAATGGCTGCAGGCTATTGACTACGGCAGTCCGTTTAAGGAGCGCATTCACGGCGGAGTGACTGCTGGATTTGCGGCGGAGTGGCTCGAAATCAAGGGATTGCTTCAGTACCACCACGTGGGTGGGCAAATTGATGCGTCGCCGGATTCAGATGGTAACCGCTTGAATTACGGGGCGTTCGCACAGGTACATCTGGGGTCATCGTGGTGGCTGCGCGCGGCGCAGCTTTACTACGCGGATCCGTTGGCCGCATTCAGCCCGGAGTCGGCGGGGCGGGGTACCTCGGTGGAGGGCGTTTGGCGCATGTCGAAGCGGCTCGCCGCCGAGGCTAGCTACTGGGATGGTCGCAATTTTCAGGCTCCGTTGGGGCAGGGCCTTTTTCAGAGTCGGAACCCTGAAGCGCCGCTAGCTTGGCATGCGCAGGACCGCCAAATGCTCGGATTTGGATTGGCATGGGAGGGTGCTAGTTCGCTGCGCGTCCGGGGATGGTACGACCTGGACGACCGCCGATTGCAGCCCTCGGTTACGTGGGTTAAGTGCGTGGTGCTGGATCCGGTTTCGGGGACCAAGCATAGAAAAGGCCTAGCCCAGCAATAAGGTGGTTTCCGGCGACCCGCAGCCGCCAGCGCGGGTTGATACGGTAGTCGAGCGTGAGGTTGGCGCCTGCGAAAACTCCGCCGTCAGGGCCGTCGACCGAAAGCAGTGCGGGCCGCTCGAGCGTATGCACGAGGTGGTAGCCTGACAGTCCGCCAGCCTGAAGGCCGAGGCGCCAGGTTGGATTTGGCGCGTAGCTCAGCTCGCCGCCCAGCATGAACGAAAGTTGGTGCCAGGAATTCCACATGGCGGATTGAATGAGGTAGCACTGCCAGCGCGCGTCGGGTTTGGCGCCCAGGCGAATGCGAGTGGTGAACATGGGGTGGTTGTGGTTGAATCGGTAGGCCCACGTGGTATCGCGAAAAGTGAATGCGTACTGGCTTTGGCCAGGCAGGGTAGCGGGGTCGCGCCACGTTCCAGGTACCTGGATCCAGTCCCGGCGGGTCACTGCGTCGTCGGCGTGCCAGGTGCGAAGAAATCCAAGTTCAAATTGAATTCGTGGGGTTTGGGCAGAAAGTTCGAGGGCGGACGCCCAAAATGCGAGTACGAGGGCAAGAATTCTAGGTTTCATGATCGAAATCTACAGGTATTTTAAAAAGTTTTTATAAAGTGTACGGAGTACGCTTAGTATTTTTAAGGCATGAAGAACGTGTTCGTCGCCCTTTTCGCCGCGATTTGTGTGCCAGTGAGTGCACAAATTCTGAGCGTTACTCCAGCATTCCCAACTCAGAACGATACGGTAACGGTGGTGTACGACGCCACCCAAGGCAATGCGGCGCTAACGGGTGTTTCGCCGGTATATGCCCACGCGGGCTTGATTACTAGTGCGTCGACTTCGCTAACGAATTGGCAGTTTGTGCAGGGCACTTGGGGGCAGCCGACGGCCAAGGTGCTGATGACCAACTTGGGTAACAACAAGCACCAGATCAAGTACCACATTCCGACTTTTTATGGGTTTCCGGGCGGAACCCAGGTTCAGCAACTGGCGTTTGTGTTCCGAAATGCAGCGGGTACGGTGGTTGGCCGGAGTGCGGACGGCACGGATATATACTACCCCATTTATCCGGCGAATTCCGGATTGCTGGCGGCGTTTTTTGCTCCGGTCGGACCACAGATTGCGAATCCCGGCGATACCCTAAAACTCGTAGCGGCATCCAACCAAAGCGCGACGCTCAAGATTTACGATAACGGCGTGCTTAAGACGACGGTTTCAAACGCCACGGCGCTCAACTATAACTTGATCGCGACGACCCCAGGCGCCCACACCGTGGTGCTCGAAGCGGTTTCGGGAACATCGACAGCCTACGACACGATTCACTACACGGGTAACCCCATTCAGATGGTGGCTCCGGTTCCTCAGGGCTGGTTGGATGGCGCCAACTACCTCAACGACAGCACAGTGGGCTTGGTTTTGAGGGCGCCGTTCAAGGAGTTTGTCTATGTGCTGGGCGATTTTAACAACTTTCTGCCTTCTACGAGCTACTTCATGAACAAGAGCACGGACGGCGAGCGTTTTTGGTTGGCGATTCCGGTGGTGGCTGGCCAGCAGTACGCTTACCAGTACTGGATCGACGGTAGCATTAAGGTGGCTGATCCGTTTGCCGAACTGGTGTTGGATCCCAATTCCGACGGCGGAATCCCGGCGGGTACTTGGCCGGGGCTGCATCCGTATCCGACGGGAAAAACCACGGGATTTTGCGCGCTGCTTCGTCCGGGTGCGTCGGAGTACGCGTGGAAGAATGCGACGTTTACTCCGCCCGGCAAAGCTGATTTGATAATTTATGAACTGTTGGTACGCGATTTTATCGCCGCCCGAAACTACCAAGCGCTAATTGACACGTTGGGCTACCTGCAGCGCCTGGGCATCAACGCCATCGAGCTGATGCCCAATAGCGAGTTTGAGAACAACGAGAGCTGGGGATACAATCCAAGTTTTCATATGGCGCTGGACAAGTACTACGGGACGCCGAATAAATTCAAGGAATTTGTCGATTCCTGCCACAGTAAGGGGATTGCGGTGATTGCCGACATGGTGTTCAACCACGCGTTCGGGCAAAGTCCGCTGGTGAATATGTACTGGGATGCGGTGAACAGCCGACCGGCGGCGAACAGCCCGTGGTTTAATCCGGTATGTCCGCACCCGCCGTACTGCTGGGGGTACGATTTCAATCACGAAAAACAGGCGACCAAGGATTTTGTGGACCGCGTGACGACGTTTTGGTTGCAGGAGTACCGGATTGACGGAATTCGCTTTGACTACACCAAAGGGTTTTTGAACGGAAACGCCGGTTCGTCGGCGGTCCGCCAAGCGATTATCAAGCGAATCGGCGATACGATTTGGTCAGTAAATCCAAATGCGCACTTGATTTTGGAGCATTGGGCCGACAACGGTGAAGAAAAAGCGCTGGCAGATTATGGGTTTATGCTTTGGGGCAACTCAACCTACAACTTCCACCAAGCGGGACAGGGCAACGCCCAAAGTAATTTTTCGTGGGCCTACCACGGCGCAAGAGGCTGGACCAAGCCGGGCCTGGTTTCGTACCCTGAGAGCCACGACGAGGAGCGCTTGATGTACGAAGTGCTCACCTACGGCAGCACGGCCAATCCGAACCACAATCCGCGCCAGCTTGCTACGGGGCTGCGCCGGGCTGAAGCGGTGAATTTGTTTGCCTACTTGATTCCGGGGCCGCGCATGATTTGGATGTTTGGCGAGCTGGGGTACGATGTTTCGATCAACAACCCCTGTCGGGTGTGCAACAAGCCCATTCGCTGGAACTACTACCAGGTGCCCGAGCGCCGTCGGTTGTACGACGTGACGGCTGCAATTTTTAACCTGCGGCGGACGTATCCAGGAACCTTCCGCGACGGGCAATTCACCTACAGCTTTTCGGGCAATACCAAGCGCATGGTGTTCAATAGCTCGGGCATGGACGCGGTGGTGCTGGGGAATTTTGCGGTGACGAACCAGACGATTATCCCGGCGTTTCCTTCGGCGGGAACCTGGTACGATTACTTTAGCGGAGATTCCATCACCGTAACCGACGTCAATGCAAGTATTTCGCTGGCGCCGGGAGCGTACCGCGTGTACACCAGTGCCAAGTTGGCGCAGCCGCAGATTACGCTTGACGTGGCGGAGCTTCCTTCTGGCACGACGTCGCGCGTGTACCCGAATCCAGCGGCCCACGGTTTTTGGCTGGACGCGCCCGAGTTGGGAGGCCGCGTTTCGCTTGTGGACGCTCAAGGCCGCATTCTGCGCTCGTGGGAACGAGGTGCAAGTGTGCAAGAGTTTTTTGAGCTAGGTTCCCTTTCGGCCGGATGGTACGTGGTTGTATTGGAGCGCAATGGCGTGGTAGAGCGGCATCCACTTCAGATTCAGCCATGATGACGGTGCGGACCTACTTATCTGCCTTGATGGTACTCTCCTCGCTACAGGTTAGTGCACAGCTTCCCTACCAAATTCGTCCGGCGGTCGACGTGCCCGTGTACGGCGTTTCACTCGGACTTGCCGCGGTCAATTGGCATCTAGGCGACCGACTGGAGCCTTGGACAGAAGCGGAACTGCAGCTTCTCGAGCCCCGCAACGTTTCGGCGTTGGACGCGGTCGCGCTGAACCGCTGGAATCCGTCCGCCGGAACCCGTTCGGACGTGGGAATGCTCGCTGCGTTTGGTGCGGCGGGCTTGAGCGTGCTTGCCCAGACTCCTCGCGAACAGTGGGTGCGCGACGGAGCCGTGCTTGGCAGTCTTTGGTTTCAGACCAACCTGAGCACGCTGATGGTAACCGACCTGGTTAAGAACAGCGTAAAGCGCAACCGCCCCTTTGTCTACTACGACGCTGCGCCATTAGCTGATCGAATGGAGTCGGACGCGCGCAAGTCCTTTTTCTCAGGGCATTCGAGCATGACCGCCTGCAATGCCGTGTTTGCGGCCAAAGTGTGGACCGACCTGCACCCGGGGTCCAAGTGGACGCCGTGGGTGTGGTCCGCCGCCGCCGCAGTTCCCGCCTACGTCGCTTGGCAGCGCGTGGAGGCCGGCAAGCACTACCCTTCAGATGTCCTCGTTGGATTGGCGGTCGGAGCCGCTATGGGCTACCTGATTCCCCAGATTCACTTGGCGCGCTGATCCAGCGCACGTAGCCTGTTGGGCGCTCCAGGCGCACCCATAATTGGCTGATTTTTCCCGACTCAAGTCGAATGCTGTCCTTTGGTAGAACCCACTTCCAGCCCGGTGGAGGCGTTCCGCGCACGGCATAGGTTCCGGGCGGAATGTGGTCCTTCCATTGCCGCGCCTGCGGCAGTACGTGCAAGCGGTAGGAGTGGGTTCCGCAGAATTCCAAGGTGAGTTCCGGAGGATTTCCCACGAGCTCAAGATTGAGGTCAACCCATGCGGGCACCCCAATTTCCTTGACTACCTCGGTAGGTATAGGTTTAGGGGTCCATTGATGCCGCGCAGCAAGGCTTGCGGCAAAACGCTGGTTCAGCGCATTCCATTCGGCGGCCACCCGGACGCCACGGTAGCTGAGGCCCACACGATAGGGATTACCTAATTCAATGTAGGTTCCAGAGAAGGCGCCACGGTTGGGGGCATTCCACCGAATCATCGCAAGCCCCGACGACCATCCGGCGGTCCATCCGCCAGCGCGCGGCGTTTGAATCCAACCGCGCATGTTGAGTTGGGGGCTGCCATTGCGTTCGGAAAGGTGCAGCCAAATTCGGTATTCGCGAAGCGTAAGCGACCAAGTCAGCTGCTGCTGAATGCTATGTACATTTTGGCTACGCCGCCATTCTAGGCTTGACTCTGACGTGCGAAGTCGGACTAGGTGGCCGCGAACGTTAGGTCCCCAAGTGTAGCGGGCGTCCAGGGTTCCGTCGTGAAAACCGACGCTGCGGCTCGGGCCGTGCTGGATTAATTCGATCCATTGGGATCCGTTATGCCAGGTCGCCGAATGGGTTCCCCCAATGGATCGCTGGACGCTAATGCCGTTCCACGAAGCGCGACCCACCCATTGATTGGGTTGCCATGTGGCCTGCGCAGTCCACGGTTTGGATCCGAGGTGGCCGCGAACCGCCCCCATTGCTCCAATCGTGCCATGGTCGGAGCGCCAAATCCCTATTCCCTTGTGGGTAAGGCTCCAGCCCCAGCCTGCAGACTGGCTGCCGTACTTAAGGGCCCATGGGCCATGGTTAGCTGAGAACTGAGGACGGCCACCAAACCGGGTGGGAGCAGATTGAAGCCACAGGTTATATTCGGCAGTGCTCCACGAAAAGCCAAGCGTAGGCCAAAGTCCGCCCGGCGCTGTGGTCAGTGCCCACCAAAGCGCAAAGGTCATGGCTTAAGGCTAGCCGCTACTTGCCCGCGCACGTTTTCAAGCCAAATGCCGTCAGCGCCTGGAGGCACGATCCATGTTCGACGGTCGCCGGGCCGTAGGACACCGCTGGCTATTCGGTGCGTTCCGCGTTCGAGCCCGTGGAGGGAATAGCAAGTGCCTGCCCAAAAATCGGGGCTTGCGTTGGTCACCGTAACGGAGTCTCCATTCCAGCTGAGTGACACCGCATCGCCAATTGGGCCACGGTAAAGGTCAACGGCGTAGCGTGTGGTGACGTTAATGCGCATTGTTCCGACTACCTGATGCACCGTATCTGTTTTCGGGACCGTGCTCAAGTAGATGCGCGTGCCCTGACTGCTTGAGTCGGCGTCTGGCCACACGTAGGGAATTGACTTGCGCTCTTTGCCTTGAAACGCTACCTCGCTGGGGAGTTGTACGCTCCGTTGCGGACCCCATAGACTGTCCACTGACAGCACCGCAGTCACGGGTTCGGTACTTGAATTATATAGCTCAATTACGCCCGCGGCGGGCGTTCCGAGCGAATGAAAATGGCTGAGCCCGTTGCGCACGACTACTTGACCCGCTGCAACCAAGCTAGCCAGCGAGGCAACCCCAACGAGGCTGCCCCGCAAGCGCAAAATCCGCATGCTAGTAGTTGCTCAAGGTGTACTGAAGCGAAACTACCCCCGCCGTGGAGGCATCGAGGTTTTCTGTCGTGAAGTTGACCAAGCACACGATGGGAATGCCTTGCCCCGCCGAGGTGCCACTGTAGGCTGAACCGATTCCCGAAACCAGGACGCCGGTTTGCTGGGTATTGGAGAGCACGACTTCGTGGCCCGCGCCGGTGCTCCCGGTTCCCGCTGGGTTTGCTGCCAGCGAAAGGCTCACGCCCGCTGGGAAGTCGCCGCCCACTACGTCTACACTCAGCGTGCGCTGGTCGTCGGGCGCGGCCGATTTGACCGACGTGTACTGCAGGTACATTACTTGGCTTGCAACGCCGGGAAACGCGGCGCCTGCTTGGCCCGGAGCGGTAATCTGAAAGGTCATGTCGGTGAGGTTTCCGCCTTGGGCATTCACCGCACGGATCATGGCTGCTTCATCTATTTCAAAAATGGCATCGACAAAATCAGCACTTTGGGCTGAGGCGGCCAATGTGGCCATCAGCGAACCGGTAAAAATCAACGTACGCATAAAAAAGGGAGTTTAGTAGTTAGCGCTCCCCACGGTGGGGAACGGACCAAAACTCCAACGCGACCGAGCGCGCAGTCGGTTCCAACGGCTTTCGCAGCCGAGGTTAAACGTACTTCAACGCCTCGCGCTAGCGAATCGTCTGAAAATCAGTAGGGAGCGAGCTCCGGCTTGTTCTGCACGATGCCCTCAATTCGGTCCATGACCTCTGGCGTGAGCAACACCACCGCGTCGGCGGCAGCCAGGTTTTCGCGCAGCTGCTCCACGCGGGTCGCGCCGAGCATCACAGTCGAAACATGGTGATTTTTCAGGCACCAAGCGATGCTCAGCTGGGCTGGGCTGATGCCTAGTTCGGCGGCTAAGTCAGCCAAGCGTCCGGCGACGGCTAGCTTTTCGTCAACCACGTTGCGGTCCTTCAGCCAGGCCAGTTCGTCGCGGTTCAGGCGAAAATCGTCGCGCAGTCCGTCGCGGTATTTGTTGGTCAAAATGCCCGAAGCCAGGGGCGACCAAATGGTGGTTCCGAGTCCGATTCGGTCAAAGAGCCGAAGGAATTCCGACTCCATTTTTTCGCGGTGCAGCAGGTTGTACTGCGGCTGCTCCATAGTTGGGCCGATGAGGTGGTGCTGGTCGGCGACGCGCTGGGCGTCCATGATTTCTTCGGCGCTCCACTCTGAGGTGCCCCAGTACAGAATTTTGCCCTGCATGATTAGCTGGTGCATCGTCCAGACCGTCTCTTCGATCGGCGTCTGCTTGTCGGGACGGTGGCAGAAGTACAGGTCGAGGTAGTCGACGCGCAAGCGCTCCAGGGCCTGATGGCAGGCCTCGAGGACGTGCTTGCGGTGCAGTCCGCGCTGGGTCGGAAGCTTGCCGCCTGCGCCAAAAAACACCTTGGACGACACGGTGTAGCTGTCGCGGGACCAGCCTACTTCGCTAAGAATTCGGCCCATGACGCGTTCGGACTCGCCGTGGGCATACACCTCGGCGTTGTCAAAAAAGTTCACGCCGGCGTCGTAGGCGGCGACAAAAAGGTCCTTGGCGGTGGGGTAGGGAATTTGGTTCCCGAAGGTAATCCAGGTGCCGAACGACAGCTCGCTAAGCTGCAAGCCTGAGCGACCTAATCGACGGTATTCCATGGTTTTAAGCTTGGTTGAATAGCTCGAACTCGAAGCTTTCCATGATCGGGTTGGCGAGCAACTTTTGGCAGGCCAACGTCACTTTTTCGTGGGCTTCATCTTTGCTGGCTGCCTCGACCTCCAGTGTGATGTGCTTCCCGATGCGCACTCCGCCAACCTCAGGCAGTCCGAGTGAAGGCATGCTGTGGCTCACGGCCTTGCCTTGGGGGTCCAAAAGTGCCTTGTGGGGCATCACGTTGATTTCAGCGCGGAATTTCATAAAAAGCGTTTTTCGAGGGCAGAAACTAGAGGCAGCAAAGGTACGGCAACCGCCATTGCGGCCAAGCCCCAAAGCACAAAAGCGCTCAGCGAAATCACCAGCCACCCGATGCGAAATCCGCGCCGAGCCCAACCCGCCGGCATGTCTTTGAAGGAGGCCACCGAAAAGTCCGCATTCAGGCTGTACACCGACCAGGCCAGGGCGGCCAAAAAGATCCCGGGGTGGGCCGGAAGAAGTTCTGCGTCAACGGCGAACATGAGGCCTAGCGCAAAGGCGGTATTGGCCGGCGTAGGCATGCCGACAAACCCCGGATGGTCCTTCATGGTCGAGTTGAAGCGCGCCAAACGGTAGACCGAAGCCAACGTGACGGCCCATCCAAGTACGGGCAGCGCAGGCCAGCTGTAGCCGGTGTTCATCCACATGCCGAGCTGCATCCACATGAATCCCGGAACCACTCCGAACGTGATGGCGTCGGCCAAACTGTCGAGCTGCACGCCCAGTTCCCCGCTGACGCCGACTTTGCGCGCGGCCCATCCGTCAAGGCCGTCAAAGGCAAACGCCAGCACCACGGCGACGGCAGCATATTCGTACTTCTGGAACATCAAGTACCAGATCGCGGCCATGCCGCAGGCCACATTGCCCAGCGTAAGGGCGTTTGGAATCCATCGCATGAAGCAAAAGTACGTCGCTACCTTTGGGCTTATGACGATTCTCGACCGACTGCCTCATTGGGGCCTGGCCTTGCTCACGCCGGTGCTCCTCAGCCTGGCTTGGCCGGGTGCCCTTGGTTTTCACGACATGCCCTTGCTCGCCCCGCTCTTGTGGGTGGCCATGGTTCCGATGCTCGAGCTTGAAGCACGGATGCGCTCCGCCGGTGCCTCGTTGGCGGCGTATGGGCGATGGGCCCTTTTGAGCATGGCCCTGTTCAACCTCGGAACGACCTGGTGGGTCGCCGGCGCACACTGGTCGGGCGTGCTGGGCGCCGTACTCATCAACGGGATTTTGATGGGCGGAGTTTGGGTGCTGTACAGCTATACCGCGCGCCAGGTTGGGGTGCGCACGGCGCTGTGGATTTGGGTCACGGGATGGGTTTCGATCGAATTGCTTCACGACGACTGGGCCTTTAGTTTTCCCTGGCTCAACCTGGGCAACGCGTTTGCCGAGGTTCCGCACTGGGTGCGCTGGTACGCTTGGACGGGGCCGCGCGGCGGAACCCTTTGGTTGCTGCTCGCCAATGCGGTGTACTGGCAGTTGATGCGCGGAGGGGCCAAAGCCTTGCGCCTTGGTTTAGTGGCGGTGCTCGGAATCCCCTTGGTAGCGAGCTACGGACTTGGGGCCTGGTTGGACGCCCAAGTGCCGTCGGGCAACGTGCGCGCACTGGTGGTGCAGCCCAACGTGGATCCCTACACCCAAAAGTTTCAAACTCCCGACTTGGATCAAGCGCGGAAGTGGGCCTCGCTTTCTGCGGCCCAAGCAGATTCCGCTCCCGGATTGCTTGTGTTGCCGGAGACCTTTTTGCACGAAGGCCTGGACGAAAACTACGCTTCCAATTGGCCTTCGCTGATTGCCTTTGAGCCCCTTTTGCGTCAAGGCTGGGGCGTCGTCTTGGGGGCAACTACCTACCGGTTGCATGAGGCGGAACCTGAAAACCCCGCAGCTCGGCGAATCGACGACCGCCGCTACGTGAGCTGGGCCAACAGTGCGGTTTTTGCCCGCGCGGGAATGCCGCTGCAGATTTACCGCAAGTCCAAGCTCGTAGTGGGCGTCGAAACGATGCCGATGGCGTCCACCCTGCGCGCCGTGCTGGGCGACCTGACGATTTCGTTGGGCGGTACGAGCGGAACCTTGGCCACGCAGCCGGAGCGCGGCGTCTTTGAGGCGGGACCAGACCTACCGCGCGTCGGAACTCCGATTTGCTGGGAACAGGACTTTGGACCCTATGCCGCAGAATTCAGCGCCAAAGGCGCCGAGGTACTGGCCATTATTACGAACGACGGCTGGTGGGGCAACACCTCGGGCCACGTCGCCCACCTGCACTACGCCCGGTTGCGTGCCATCGAGCAGCATCGAGCAGTCCTTCGCAGCGCCAACACCGGAATTTCGGCCGTGATTGGCCCCGACGGGCAGATTCAGCAGTCGCTGGGTTGGGACCAAGAGGGCATGCTGCGCGCGAGCGTGCCCACATTTCGTGTGCCGACCTTTTTTGTGCGCCATGGCGACATTCTGGGTCAGTGGAGCGGATTTGTGTTTGGCTTTTTGGTGCTGAGCCTGATTGTGCGCCGCCTTCGGGGTGTGACGCCGGCGTAGTTCGGTTAACTTTTGGCGTGGATTTAGGGTGGTTGCGATGCAGAATTCCGCCCTGAAATCCACCCTCGCGCACGCCCGTGAGGCCTACCTTTGTGGCATGGAATACGACGTACTCGTTATCGGCGCCGGCCCCGGAGGCTACGTGAGCGCCATTCGCTGCGCTCAGCTCGGATTGAACACGGCTTTGGTTGAAAAAGACCCCACCTTGGGCGGAACCTGCCTGAACGTCGGCTGCATCCCGTCCAAAGCCTTGCTGGACTCGTCGGAGCACTACTACAACGCGACCCACGCCTTTGCCGAGCACGGCATCGACGTCGAGGCGCCCAAAATCAACTGGCCCCAGATGATGGCCCGCAAGAAGCAAGTGGTGGACACGACCTGCTCGGGTATCGACTTCTTGATGAACAAAAACAAGGTCACGGTCCTCAAAGGGCTCGGCTCGTTCGTGGACGCCCACACCGTCAAGGTTGCGGGCGTCGAGGAGCAGACGGTGAAGGCCAAGCACATCATCGTGGCCACCGGCTCCACGCCCATTGAGCTGCCGTTCGCCAAGTTCGACGGCGAGCGCATCATCAGCTCGACCGAGGCCCTGAGCCTTCCGGAAGTTCCCAAGCGCCTCATTGTCATCGGCGGCGGCGTCATCGGCCTCGAGCTCGGCAGCGTGTACAAGCGCCTGGGTGCCGAGGTGACGGTGGTGGAGTTCGCGGATTCTATTCTCGCCACGATGGACGGTGCTATCGGCAAAGAAATGCAGCGCGTGCTCCGCAAGATGGGCATGAACTTCCACCTTGGTACCAAAGTTGAGGGCGTTTCGCGCGCCGGCGATGTGGTCACCGTGACCGCCACCGACAAGAAGGGCAACACCGTAACCGTGGAAGGGGATTACTGCCTGGTGGCCGTGGGCCGCAAGGCCAATACCGCCGGCCTGAACTACGAGGCGGCCGGTTTGACGGCCGACGAGCGCGGACGCCTGAACGTCAACGACCACCTGCAGACGACCCAGCCCCACATTTATGCCATTGGCGACGTGGTGCGCGGAGCCATGCTTGCCCACAAGGCCGAAGAAGAGGGCGTGGTGGTGGCCGAGCAGATCGCGGGCCAGAAACCCCACATCGACTACAACTTGATTCCGGGAATCGTGTACACGTGGCCCGAGGCGGCGAGCGTCGGCAAGACCGAAGAGGAGCTCAAGGCCAGCGGCCGCGGCTACAAGGTGGGCAACTTCCCGATGCGTGCCCTGGGGCGCAGCCGCGCTTCAGGCGATACCGACGGTTTTGTGAAGATTTTGGCTGACGCTAGCACCGACGAGGTGCTCGGTGCCCACATCGTGGGTGCCCGCGCCGCCGACCTCATCATGGAATTGGCTGTGGCGATGGAATACCGCGCTTCGGCTGAAGACGTGGCCCGTATTTGCCACGGACACCCGACCTACACCGAAGCCATCAAAGAGGCTGCCCTCGACGCTACGGCGAAGCGAGCCATACACATGTAAGGTGATGGGCTGGAGTCAACGCGTTTGGTCCAAGCCTCCGGCGGACCTCGCGGACGAACTTCAGCGCCGCGGGGCTGAGGCGGACTACTTTGCTTTGTACGAAACGGCTCCGGCGGCTCCGGCCGAGCCGCTCAACGGACTGCGATGGATCGCGGCGGGCGGATGCCGTTCGGTGCACCGCATCGACCGCGCCACGCCCGAAGCATGGAACGCCTTAGCCGAAGCTTGGCGCGCCCGCCCCACTTGGTGGTTTGGCGTGCTGGCCTACGACCTTAAAAATGCCTTTGAGCCTTCGCTAGCGCCCCGAGGCGCAGCGTGGAACGGCCAACCCGACGTGGCCCTCTGGGAACCCGAGTGGGTGCTGGAATGCCAGCTCGACGGAACGCTGGTCGAGCACGGCGACGCGCAATCTTGGTTAAGAGGCCCTGACCTAAAACCACTACCTCGCCACACGGATGCTCGGCCGTGGTCCGCGCACTGGAAGGCCGAGGACTACACCGAAACGGCGCAGTCGCTGCAGTTTCACCTGCACCGCGGCGACATTTATGAAGTCAACCTCTGTGTGGACGCCGAGGCGAGGGGCGAACGGAACGTGGCGGACCTTTACCGCAGCCTGCAGCAGCGGGCAGAGGCCGGAATGGCGGGCATGCTCCGCTTTGACGAGTTCGCCGTGGCCAGCGCGTCGCCCGAACGCTACCTGAACGTCAGCGCCGACGGAAGCCTTTACAGCCAGCCCATCAAAGGAACAGCGGCTCGCCACCACGATCCGGTGGTCGACGCGGCCGCAGGCTCCGCGCTGACCAAAGCAGAAAAGGAACAGGCTGAGAACGTGATGATTGTGGACCTTGTGCGCCACGACTTTAGCCGGGTGGCGGCGCCCCAAACGGTGCGCGTGCCGCGCCTCCTCGAGCTGAACTCGTTTAAAACGGTTCATCACTTGGTGAGCACGGTGGAGGCCAAACTGCGCCCCGGGTGCGACTGGCTGGACGCGGTGGCCGCGAGCTTTCCGATGGGGAGCATGACCGGTGCCCCCAAGTTGCGCGCCATGGAGTTAATCGACGCCCACGAACGCCGACCGCGCGGCTGGTACAGCGGTGCCATGGGCTACGTTCGGCCCGACGGGAGTGCGGACTTTAACGTGCTGATTCGAACGCTCTTCGGTCACGTCCCTTCGGGCAGTTGGCAAGTTTGGGCGGGAAGCGCCCTGACGCTCGCCGCCGATCCGCAGCAAGAATGGGAGGAATGCCTGCTCAAGGCCTCCGTCCCCCAAACGGTTTGGAATGAATTCGTGGGCTAAGGCTTCGCCGCGCTTTCGGGCCGCACTGGGTGCAGAGCTTGGCCAGTTGTTCGGTGCTCCCGAAGCGCCCGTGGTGGCCTTGGTTTCGGGCGGACTCGATTCCATGCTGCTCGCTGAAGCCTTGTGGGTTCACGAATACCCGGTGCACGTGCTCCACGTGAACTACGGCTTGCGGGGGGCAGCGTCTGATGCCGACGAAGCACACGTGCTTGCCTGGGCCGAGTCGAAGGGCTGCCCAATTCAGGTGGTGAAGGCGCCACGTGGCTTTGGCGACGCCCCAGATCTCCAGGCTCGAGCGCGGAGCCTCCGATACGAAGCCGCCCAGCAGTGGGCCCGGGAGCTCGGTGCACAAGCGATCGCCACCGCCCACCACGCCGACGACGCCATCGAAACCTTTTTGCTTTTTGCAGCCCGCGGAACCGGAATCGACGGCCTCGTGTCGTTGGCGTCGCAAAACGGGCTGCTCCGCCGGCCGCTGCTGGAATTTCACAAAGAAGAACTGCGCGCAGAGGCCCTAGCCATGGGGCTAGTTTGGCGCGAAGACGCGTCGAACGAGGGCGACAAGTATACCCGTAACCACTTAAGGCACCACGCCCTGCCCGCGCTGGAGCAGGCGATTCCCCAGGCACGCGACGGGATTCGGACTACGATGCGCCGCCTTAGGCAGCTCCAAAAGTTTGCCGAAGTTTCGATTCAGCGCGAGTCCAGTTTCTATACTGCGATGAGCCGCCAGCTTCCCGGGGCCCGCGTGCTTTACCGCGACGCGCTGGCGCATCCTCATTCTGAGGTGATTGTGCACCAGCTCCTCAAGCCCTACGCGCCTTTTGAATTGGACGCGCTGCGTCAGTTGGCGGAGGCGCAAGTTGGGGCCTACCTCGAGCGCGACGGCTGGCAGATTTGGTCAGACCGCGAGGGCTTGCTGCTGCTTCCTGTGGCCGAATCGGAATTTGCTCCGCAGCCGGCACAGGCTAGGGTGGAGGTTCCGCTTTGGGACGGCGAAGTGTGGCACCCCCGCACCGCGCTTTTGGTGACCGAACTAGGCCAGCGCCCCGCCCACCTGGGCAACGCAACCGAACCGGTGACGACGCTGCTTCCCGAAACTGCGGTGTGGCGCACGTGGATGGAGGGCGACTTCATCGTTCCACTCGGCCTCAACGGCCGAAAGAAGGTCAGCGACGCGTTGACCGAGGCCAAGGTCCCGAGCCCGGTGCGCCGAAACGTGGCGGTGTTGGCTTGCGGTGGGGAGCCCGGCGAAGTGCTTTGGATCCCAGGAATCCGGCTCAGCCAGGCCTTGGCCCTCTCGAACGACGCGACCCATGTGCTCCGGTGGACTGTGAATTACCTTTGACTTCTATGAATCGATTTTTCCTCGCGGCGATTGCCTTACTGCTTTCACTGAGTGCGGCGTTTGCTCAAATCCTACAGCCTGTATCGTGGACGACTTCGGTGCGCAGCCTCGACGGCGGCAAGCTCGAGCTGGTGGCTACTGCGAAAATCGACGCCGGATGGCACGTCTATTCGCAGTTTATTGGGAACGACGGTCCCATTCCTACCTCGTTCAAGTTGCCTGCGTCAAAGGACCTCACGACGGAAGGTCCGGTGCGCGAACCCAAGCCCATCAAGGAATTTGACAAGAATTTCGGGATGGAGCTGGCCTATTTTGCCAAAAAGGCCGACTTCGTCATCGCTGCGAAGCGCGTCAACCCCAAAGCCTTCACCTACACGGCCGAAGTGGAGTTTATGGTCTGCGACGACGAGCGCTGCCTGCCGCCCGACTACGTGAATTTGGTGTTCAAGGTGCCGGCTGCGCCAAAGGACGCATCGGTGGCAGAAAGCGAACCGACTACCCCCGCCAGCGACGAACCCGCAGCAGTCGAAACGGCCAGTCCTGACACCGCGCAGTCCTCGGTGGAAGCCTCGGCCGACACCCCCGCAGCGACCGAAACCCCTGAGGCAACCGAGGCAGTCAACCTTTGGGCGTTGTTCGGCGCCGGAATGCTCGGTGGGTTTTTCGCCCTGATCATGCCCTGCATCTTCCCGATGATTCCGCTGACGGTGAGCTTTTTCTTGAAGCAGAGCAAGTCCAAGTCCGACGGGGTGCGCAAGGCCTTGCTTTACGGCCTTAGCATCAACGTGATCTACGTCGTGCTTGGGTTGCTGGTTACAGTGGTATTTGGTTCCGACGCGTTGAACGCCATGGCGACCAATCCCTGGTTCAACCTCGCGTTTTTTGCCCTTTTTGTGGTGTTTGCCATTAGCTTTTTTGGGGCCTTTGAGATTACGCTCCCCTCGTCGTGGGTCAACAAGGCCGACGACCAGTCGCAGCGCGGCGGACTCCTCGGAATCTTCTTCATGGCCTTCACGTTGGCACTCGTAAGCTTCAGCTGCACGGGCCCGTTGATTGGGCAGTTGCTGGTGGCGACGGCGGTCAGCGGTGAGCTGCTCGGACCGGCTGTGGGCATGTTTGGTTTCAGCTTCGCCCTGTCGCTGCCGTTTATTCTCTTCGCAGCCTTCCCTGGTTGGCTCAAGGGCCTGCCCAAGTCGGGCGGGTGGCTCAACACCGTCAAGGTTACGCTGGGCTTCCTCGAGTTGGCTTTTGCACTCAAGTTTTTGAGTACCGCCGACATGGTGTGGCAGCAGCACTGGCTCGAGCGTGAGCTGTTTCTGGCGCTGTGGGTGGCCATCGCGTTTGCCACGGCCCTCTACCTTTTTGGGGTGTTCCGCATGCCGCACGACGACGAGCCGAAGGGCGGACTTGGCGTGGGCCGAATGCTCACGGGCCTCTTGTTTCTCGTCACGGGTTTTTACCTGCTGCCTGGTATTTGGGGCGCACCCGTCAAACTGGTAGCTGGCTTTCCGCCGCCCGCGTTTTACGCCGAAAACCCCCACGGAATGGGTTCGGGTTCCGCCCCAGCAGCCGAAGCGAAGCTTAGCGCCGACGCACACTGTCCGCTGAATCTGCCCTGCTTTAACGACCTCGAAGAGGCTCGCGCCTACGCGCTCGAGGCGGGCAAGCCCTTGCTCCTTGACTTTACGGGCTGGGGCTGCGTGAACTGCCGCAAGATGGAAGAAGAAGTGTGGTCGCGCCCTGAAGTGCGCCAGCGCCTCGCCGAAGACGTCGTGCTCGTTTCACTTTATGTCGACGAGCGCACGGAACTCCCGGCCGCCGAAGTCCGCGTCAGCGAAACCACCGGCAAAACGATTAAAACGATTGGCCAAAAGTGGGGCGATCTTCAGGCACAGTACTTTAATGCCAATGCCCAGCCCTATTATGTGCTTATGGACCCGGCGGTGGAAGCCCCGGCGGCCCTCAACGGCCACACGGCCTACGATCCCGATCCGTCGATCTTTTTGAACTGGCTTGACGCGGGCCTCAAGCAATTCGCCAACCGCAAGTAATGCCCCAAGTCGCGCTGACGCTCGATCGCATTCTTGGCCTTTTTGAGGCCGCCATTGAGGACTACCACGTTCGCGATTCCTGGGATGCGCCCTGTCCGCCCGCTTTTGCCGCGGGCAGCATCGAACAAGCATGGTACGCCAAGGCCTGGATCGACACGGTGCAGTGGCACCTCGAAGACGAGGTTCGGCGTACCAACGTAGCGGCCGAACAGCTATTGGCCATCAAACGCCGCATTGACGCGCTCAACCAGCAGCGCACCGACGCGGTAGAGGCCCTGGATCAGGAGATGGCCGCACTGCTCCAACCGGAGCCCTCGGTCCACGGCGTTCTGCGCACGGAGTCCTTGGCCTGGGCCCTGGACCGCCTCTGCATCTTGCAGCTCAAGCGCTTCCACCTTCGGGCGGAAGTTGAGCGAACCGACGCAAGCATTGACCACCTTACGGCCTGCGGTGCGCGCCTCGAAGCCGCGAATGCCCAGCACCGCGACCTGATGGTGGCCTGCGCGGCCCTTTGGCAGGACTTGGTTTCTGGAGTGGTGCGCTACACGCCCTACCGCCAGTTCAAGCTGTACAACGATCCCGCGACCAATCCGGCGCTCTATGGCGGACAAGGCTAAACGCCACCTCGGCGTCGTTCGCTTTTCGGCATTTGGCGATGTGGTTTTGCTGCATTCGGTCCTGTCGGAATCCGCGGCCCAAGGCGACCGTATCACCCTGTTTACCCGGCCTCGATGGGCGGAGCGCCTTCCGGCGCATCCCCAAATCGAAGTCCACGGGCTCGACGTCGACCGCGGACCCTACCGCCGTTTTTTTGGGCTGCTTTGGTTTTGGTGGGGCTGGATGCGCTCTGCAGACCTTACCGCGTGGTACGACGGCCACAGCCATGTTCGAACCAGGAGCAGCCGATTCATTGCTTGGGTGCTGCGCATCCCTCAGGCCAGCGTGACGAAACCACGAGCTGAGCGCCGCGCCCTCCTTCGCGGAGGTTCCGCCCCGGTGCCCAATTCCTATGAGCTGCACCGCGCCGCCCTCGCTGCGCTCGGTTGGCCAAGACTGCATGCGCTGCCGGCCACGGAACGTTCCGGAACCACGGTACTCATTGCGCCTTTTGCCAGCCGAGAAACCAAGCGGTGGCCGTTGGCAGAGGCTGCCGAACTTGCCCGGCAGCTCGCCGGCGAAGGCTACGAGCCGGTGTTTCTTGGCGGTCCGGGCGACCAGGCTCCGCAAGGTTTTCGATCGGCAATTGGAAGCAGTCCGGCCGAAGAAGTGGCGCTCTGGCGCAGTGCCCGCGCGGCGGTGGTCTGCGATTCGGCGGCGCAGCACCTTGCCTACCGGTACCAAACTCCGGCCGTGACGGTTTGGGCCGGAACCCATCCTTTAGGTGGGTTTGCCGCGCCCAGTCCGGTTCGGCACGTGCTGGATTCCGAGCGGTTGAGTTGCCAGCCCTGCAGCATTTTGGGAGCAGATTCTTGCCGGCGGGGCGATTGGGCCTGCCGCCAAAAGCTTCGTGCAGAGGTCGTACGCGAAGCCCTGCGCCAACTGGGGATTTAGTCCGCAACAATTTCGCCCCGAGCGGGTTAGTTAGGTATGCAGGAACACCGCTACCGACTCCGTTTTGGCGACCGCGTCGTGGGCTACCTCCGTCGAATTGAGGGTACAGATTTTTATTCTCCCGACGGTTTTTGGTGGACGGGCAAGGCCATGGAGTACGCTCACGTGGACGAAGCGGTGGGCCTGCGCGATCGCCACCGCACCCATTTGTATGAGTGGGATATTGTTCGGTTTAAGCCGGTGTCCGACGGTGCCGAAGAGCTCGGGGTGTTTCTGTGGAACAAAAACCAAAAGCGCTGGGTGCTCCGCAGCGTGGAGTCCGAGGTAGACTACCATTTGGAGGTGAATGGTTTTCCCCTGATTCAACCGTCCGACCTTGCGCTGCACAGCCACGTGTTTCTCAATCCCCAGCTTCAGCGTGCATGGGGCTTGGAGGAGTGAGCATACCCTTATAAAACGAATTAAGCGACTGTAGTCGTTTGCTACCGACTGGCGCTGAAGGAACGGCGTTGGTTTGCGTCATGGTAGCATCACTTTCAACTTGGGTTTGGGCGGACGCCCGATGGCACGAACTGCGTGTCGATGTGGCGGCAACGCCCGGTTTTTCGTTTCATATGGTCGGAACGCGCGATCCCAACGTGCGCGAGGCGCCCAACCGCATCCACGCCGCGCTATTGGAGGTGGGCGCAAAGTGGCCCGGCAAGCGCATCACCGTCTCGTTTCACCCTTCGCGCCCTTGGCAACTGGGTTCGTCAATGGACCTTCCCATTGCCGTGGGGGTACTCATGGCCTCGGGGCAGATTCCGTACCGCGAAGGCATTAGGGCCATCGGCACACTCGACCTGAAGTCGTCGGTGAGCTGGGTAGATCCTGATCGGCCTGCGCCGCCCGTCGGGCCGGGGCTTTTTCTTTATCCGATGCTTGCTCCGTGGCGAAGGCCGAGCGAAAACTGGGCCCCAGTGGCGACGTTGGCAGATGCCTTGGCGGTAGTCCGCACCGGGGAAGCCCTCAAGGGCGAGCCGGCTGCGCAGCGCGTTCGAAGTGCGCCAGAATGGCCCAGTCTTCTGCTTACTCCCAAAGCGGTCACGGCCTTGGGATTGGTGGCCGCCGGCCGGCATCCGGCTTTCGTGCACGGGGCACCCGGTGTAGGCAAAACGGAGTTTGCGCGCGCAGTGCACGCGTTACGGTCCAGCGCAGAACCCAACCTGCCCTTCGTGGAGCCCACGTCGAGCTTGACGCCCGTGCAGTTGGTCGGAGCCAACGGTGCCTTTTGGGCGGCGGGTTCGGGGGTGCTTTTTCTGGACGAATTGGGTGAGCTTCCGCTGCGAACGCTGGAATGCCTGCGTAAGCCCATGGAGGCCATGTGGAACCGGGATGCGCCGCCCACGCCGCTCGTCATTGGGGCCACCAATCCCTGTCCGTGTGGGTTTAAGGGGCACGAAGCACTCGATTGCAGCTGCTCGGCGGGAAGGATTGCGCGCTACCAGGAACGCTTTTCCGCTCCGTTCATGGATCGATTTCAGGTTGCGTTGGCTTTGGATATGCGCGAAGAGCGCAGCCCCGTTCCGTGGGAAGAGCTTGCGTTTAAGCTCCGCAACGCCGTGGAATTTCAGCGAAGCCGAGGACCATGGCTTGGCAATGCGGCCATGCCGATGGAGTCGCTAGTCGTCGATTCGGGTTTTTCGCGTGAGGCACTCGAGACCCTCCAAGCCTGGCACAAGAAAAGCGGATTAGGGTTACGGGCGCTTCATCATGCGATGCGCGTGGCGCGCACCGCAGCAGATTGGGGCCACCGGTCCCGAGTTACGGCCCACGATGCCTGGTTAGCAGTTTCCTACCATCCCAGCCAATTCCGCACTACTTCCACGTCCGATCCTTGGGGTCCGGAGCATTCTTGGTCCAAAGCAATGGGCCTTCGCAGCCCTGCACCTCAATGACCACCGAAGAAGCTCCGCCAAAGTAGGTCGTGAGCTGCTTGCGCCACGTGCGGAAGCGTTCCAGTTCAAACTGGCTGCAGGGCAGCGTCAGCACGGTGATGGTCGTGCCGTCGATCACGACGATGGAGGGGTCGGCGTGGGGCAGCGTTTTGGCATCGCGACCGGGCTTTACCGCGTTGTGGTCAATAAAGTCGGGCATCCATCGCTTCATCGCCCAATTCAAGTCGTCGAGGGTTTCAAACTCAAACACGCGGATGTGGGCGTTCAGCTTGGTGGATCGCCCGAGGTTGTCTTCGCTTTTTTCTTTGGCTTCGAGTTTGAAGTGGGTCTGGTACGCGGGTTCTTCTTTTTCGAGAGCCCCGAGGTTTTCGCCTTGAAGGTTGAGTGTCTTGACTGCGTAGGAGGCGGCCAGTTCGGACTGAAAGCCCTTGATGCGCTGCTGCAGGTCGCTAGATTGGGCTGCTGCGCTCAGTGATGCTGCGAGAAATGTGAGAAATAATCCGAATCGATGCATACTGCAAACATACGCGCGGCACGATTTAGGTATTTTTGGCCTTGTGAAGTCGATATTCCTAGCGCTGTTCGTCGCCAGTGCGCCCCTACTTACTGCCCAAATCGTCAATGTTGAGGCGATGCGTGGTCCTGCGGAACAGGACACCACCCAAGACATTCACGGTAGAGTAGACGGTGGATTTTACCTCGGCGGTACACAGGCGCTGCTACTTAAACTCAACGGATCGGTCAATGCCACCCGCCGGGTTGGGGACCACGTTTGGTACGGTATTGCCAGCGCCAACTGGGCGACGCGCCTGGGCGACAGCAAGTTTGACTTCGAGCGCAACGGCATGCTGCACGTTCGCTACAACCGCATCTACAACGAGAAAATCACCGCCGAGTACTTCGCAGAGTGGCAAAGCAACCTTCCGATGCGCATTGCGCGCCGATTTAATGTGGGCGGAGGTCCGCGCTACACCGCCATTTCTGCACCGGGCGTCAAGCTGTACATCAACCCCTTACTGATGTATGAGTACGACGTAGAGTCGTTTTCGGCCAAAACAGACCACGCGCTGCGCCTCAATACCTATGTGAGCCTCGATCGGCAGTGGGACCAGTGGCGATGGACTACGGTGGCCTACTATCAGCCCCGGTTTGGGCGATTTGAGGACATTCGAGCGATGATTAACTCACGGCTTTCGGCGCCGCTGAGGCCTGATTTGAGCCTCGTCGTGATCGGACAATTAAACTACGATGCCTACCCAGCGGGAACCGACGTACCCCAATTCACGTTATACAGCACGACGGGCCTGAGTTGGAAGTTCTAGCTGACACGGCACGTTGTTTGGTACAAGCGGCGTTATGGCAAAAACAAAATCATCTGAAGCGTTCCGGCGCCTCTTTTCCCTGTTGCAATGGGACCGAAAGGACATCCTGCGCATTCTTTCTTTTGCCGTACTGAGCGGGGCATTCAGCCTAATGCTGCCCCTTGGCGTTCAGGCGCTTGTGGGGCAATTGATGGGCGGTCGGTTATCGTCAACCTGGGTCATACTCACGGTGTTGGTCGTGGTTTCAAGCCTGTTCATGGGCTTGTTCGGACTTTTTCAAATGCGCCTGTCAGAATGGGTTCAGCAGCGGCTTTTCGTGCGCAGCGCCACCTACTTCATGTCGGTTATGCCGCGCGAAATCCCAGAAGAGGATCAAAAGTCCTGGTACGAACGGGTTCACCGTTTTTTTGACACGCTAACGATCCAAAAGGAGCTTCCTAAAATCTTAGTTACAGCCTCAGCGGCCCTGCTGCAATTGCTCTTTGGCTTTTTGCTTTTGGTCCTCTACGACTTCATGTTCGTCGCGGTCTCTTTTCTGATTTTGGGCATTGCGGGTTTGATGATTCGATTTGGCTTTTCGCGCGGACTTGGATACAGTATCGACGAGAGCTCCGAGAAGTACCGCATTGTAGACCAAATCGAGAGCTTTGCCCGCGAGCGCTCCAGCAATCCGGGCTCGAACCCACCGTACCGTGACGTGTCACGCCTTCTTGTAGGCTACCTGCGAAGCCGCCAGGACCACTTCAGGGTAGTCTACCGTATGAACTCGATCATGGTCGGTCTGCGCTTGGCGTTTACCGCCCTGCTTTTGATTGCTGGCGGATGGCTAGTGGTCGATCGAAGCGTGTCTATTGGCCAATTCGTTGCCGTAGAAATCATCTTTTTAACCATCCTGACGAGCCTCGAGAAGCTGGTTTCCAGCGCGGAATCCCTCTTCGACATGCTCACGTCGGTGGTGAAACTTGACAAGGCATTTTGGACTCGAGACCTCAAGCCCCAGTCGTTCAGTGATTTTGACATTGAGCACGCAGCCGACATCCCCGAAGAACTTCGCCAAATTTGTATGGAAACTCGGGCCACCGACCAGTGGGTGCGCCCGCGCCGTTGGATTGTCGGCGTGTCCTTTTTTGTCGTTTTGTCGTTCTTCTTGCCCTGGACCCAAACGGTGGCTACCGAAGGCAATTTGGTCTTTGACGACCCCATGGACCGCATGATGCCGTTGGCTATGGCCGAAGACGGCCGCCTCGCCGCTTGGCGGGTGCGCGAAGGCGACGCAGTAAAGCAAGGCGATACCTTGGCGCTCCTCGAAGAGACTAAGACTGAGTACATGGATCCAAACGTGCTAAGCAACACCGTGTTGGGTCGCGACGCCAAGTCGAGCGCGGTTGACGGCTACCTCCAAAAAATGCAGGCCCTAGAGGTCCAGATACAGCAGGCCCAAGCGGCCATGCCGCTCCAAATTGCCGCTGCCTGGCGAAAGGTCCGCGCCGACAGCGCTAAGTACCAGGCCGCCGCCCTTGAGGCCCGTTATACATCCTTGCAGGCCCAGCGTGCCGACAGCCTGTACCGCTGGGGTGCGCTCAGCCGACTGGAGTGGGAACAGCGCCAGACGAAAGCCCAAGAAGCCCGCTCCAAGGCAGAATTCACCGAACAAGATTGGCAGTCGTCGCGCCTTAATGCGCGCAGTAAATCGGCGGAATGGCAAGAAAAGGTGGCTAAGCTTCGCAGCGAACGTGCCTCTGCCGCCGCCGACATGGCTTCGGCTCAAGACGCCTTGGCTGACGCCGAAATTAAGGTGGGTGGAGTACAGGGTCGCCAGCGTAACCGCGCCCTATTGGCTCCGCGCGATGGATTCGTGGTGCAGCTGAGCTACGTGGCACCGGGCGCCTCGGTGAAAAAGGACCAGCCCCTGCTGTACCTGGCGCCCGAAGGGGCCCCGGTCGTGGTGATGTCCAAAGTTCGCCCATTTGACGTGCCGCTGCTTTCGGTCGGAGACTCAGCGCTCTGTGCCCTCGACGGCTGGCCTATTCTGCAAATTCCGGGCTGGCCGCGCTCGAGTGTAGGCTTGTTTTCGGCCAAAATTCGCTACATCGCCTCGCAGGCCGACGCCGACGGGATGTTTGCGGTGGTCCTCGAGCCAACCGAAAAATGGCCGACCAACGCCCGCCCTGGCACGCACGTGACCGCCACGTTGCTACTTAACGACGTGCCCATGTGGTTCGAGCTCTGGCGCCAGTTTAACGGATTCCCGGCCAACGGACCAGGCGAGTCCAAACCCGCTTCTGCGCCATGATGCGGACCCTCGGACTTTGGATCGCACTCACTCCGGCAGCGCTTGGGCAAGTCGTTCCATGGAACGAATTTATTGGAACGGTACGGGACCGATCGGTAGACGTGCGCGTTGCCCAAGCCAAGGTGCGTGAAGCCCAAGCGAAACGCATGGCCGCATTTGCCGCATTTGAGCCCCGAATCGACCTTTCAAGTGAAGGGAAAGACTACGGGAACGACCTTCAGTACCGACTCGATCGGGCCGAAGCTCGCGTGGGTTTACCGGGAGGAATTGACCTGGTCGGAGGGGCGTCTCAAGCCACCGGCGCCTTCATCAATCCCGAGCGAAAAACCCCCACCGAGGGATTGGCCAACTTCGGAATTTCGGCTCCGCTCGGGGGTGCCCTGATTTTTAGCGACCGGCAGTACGCGTGGGGTGCTGCGAGCCGTGATCTTGAACTAGAAGAAGCCAAGCTGGACCGCGTCCAGAGAAAGGTCACGCTCGATGCCGTGAAAGCCTATACGTTTTGGCAGGCCCAAAGCGAAGTGCAGTCTGCTGTAGATGACGCCCTGGCCGTGGCCGCGGAACGCCTTCGGCTCGTGCGCGAAGCCTTTCGCCTTGGTGAGCGCAGCGAAATGGACACGCTCGAGGCCTACCTGTCGTGGGTGGACCGGCGGGCCGACGCGGCCAAGCAGCAGAACCTCAGTGCGGCGGCGGTTGCCGACGTGGAGCGCCTTCTTCGCGGAGCCGAGGACATTTCGGTGAACGTGCGTGGTGCGCGCCCGGAGGAGCGGCCTGTGATCCTCGGCTTAAATGCCGAATTGAGCATAGCTGGCCCCGGAGCGCAGAATGTTCCCGAGCTGGCGATGGCGGGTGCTGCGCTGCGCCGCGAACGCTTGGCCACGACCACGGCTTGGGCTCAGTGGCTGCCGGCCCCCTACGTGGATTACCGAATGATCCAGTGGGGCGGAAGCGCCTGGAACCCCGAATCCGTGCAGTGGAAGGTTGGCCTGGCGGTGCCGTTGTTTAACCAAAAAGCCCGCGCCGATTTAGCCGGCGCCCAAGCGCGCCTACGGGCCGCGCAGGCCAACGCGACCTCTACCCAAAATGCCGTGGAGGTCCTGCGCACCCAACTCGAGCAGCAGGTTCAAGCGTTGGATTCCGAACTAAAGGCCCTCACGGCATCTGAAACCGCCGCCTACGCGCTGCTTCAGCAGGAGCGCCGCCGCTTCGCCCTTGGAGAAAGCACCATGTTCATCTTGGCGACCCGCGAATCCAAGTACCTCGAGGCGGTGCAAAAACGCACGTTGGCTTCGGCCAAACTTCAGTCGGTGGAAGCCGAGCGCCGCCTGCTTACCAGCCCATCTCTGTAGGCTGCTAGCGCGTCAGCCACGATAAAGCTGGACCCGCCCACATAAATGGCTTGAAAACCGTCCGCTTTGGCTTGGTTAATGCCTTCGGCCACGCTGCGGTACGTGGTCACGGCGCAGCCCTGCGCTCGGAGCTGTTCGGCCCATACGCTGGCATCTAGCGCGCGCGGGATCGCCGGCGCACACGCATAAATCGGGCAATCCTTCGGCAGTGACCTCAGCAGCTCGCTCGTGTCTTTGTCGTTCACGACGCCGAGTACCATCGCGGCCCGCTTTCCGGTACGTTCGCGGTTCCACTGGGCCATCGCTTTTACCCAACCGTGTCCGTTGTGGGCGGAATCTGCCACAACGTAGGGGCGGCCTTCTTCCAACACATCCCAGCGACCGCGCAGCCCAGTGTTGGCAACCACCTTGCGGAGTCCGCGCTTCAGGGCAGACTCCGGTACGCGGAACCCGCTGTGGCGTAGGGCAAGTACCGCCACCCTTACATTCTGTTCTTGGTAGTCGCCCAGCAAATCGGTCGGAACCACCGGCACCGACGCATCGGCCAAGAACAAGGAGGTTCCCTTTTCACCGGCAACTTCGCGAAACACCTGGAGCACCTCGGGATCAAATTCGCCAAGCACCACGGGAATGCCCCGCTTGAAAATCCCTGCCTTTTCGCGGGCGATGCTGGCGCGGTCGGGCCCGAGAAAGGCCATGTGGTCAAGGCCGATGCTGGTCACTACCGAAACGCGCGGCACGACCACGTTGGTGGAATCGAGGCGTCCGCCCATGCCAACCTCCACAACAGCCACGTCGACGCGGGCATCCCGAAAGGCGGCGAAGGCCATTCCCACCGTGGCTTCAAAAAAACTCAGTTCCAGTTCGACAATGTCGGAACGGTGCGCCTCGACAAAATCGGCGACCCATCGTTCGGGAATGAGGCGTCCGCCCACGCGAAAGCGCTCCCGTAAATCGAGCATGTGGGGCGAGGTGTGCAACCCCACCACGAGGCCGGACTCCTGGAGCACACTTGCCATCATGTGGCAGGTTGAACCCTTGCCGTTTGTGCCGGCTACATGAATGCTGGGGTAGGCATTCTGGGGGTTGCCCAGCCGGTCCAGCCAGGCGACGGTTTTACTGAGGTCAAGCCGGTACGAGGCGGGCGTGCCGCCCTGGCGCTGGAACATGGGGAGCCGCTGGACCAACCAGTCACAGGCAGCCTCGTAGCGATCCACTGCTTACGTGCGTTGGAAGTTGTAGCGAATCGTTCCGACCTGCAGCTCGAGCGCCGAAGGGTCGCCCTGCCAGCGGGTTTTCAGCGCTGCTTCTTCGGCACGGCGAATAAGGCACTCCTCTGACGTGGTGGAGCCCTTTTGGCCTTGGCCGTCTGCGCGCTTCACGACGCCGTTGCGGTCCACATACACTTTCACCACGACAATACCTTCTCCGTCGCAGTCGTAGCGCGGCTTGGGACGCTCAAGGGCGGAACGGGTACCCAATTGGTAGTTGCCGCCACCGGAGCCTCCGGCGCCGTTGCCGTCGCCCGAGCCGTTGGGTGACCCTTGGTCTCCACCGCCGGTGGTGCTTCCTTGACCGCTGCCGGTGCCTCCGGCCGTTCCACCGGGTTTGCCGAAGCCTTTGAGGCGGTTCGAAAGCTCGTTGGATGGTTTAGGGGCTTGCTCCGCAGGCTTTTCTACGCTGCGTTCCACCTTGGTTTCTTTAGGTTTTTCAGAGGAAACTGAAGGAGCGTCAACCAATTCTTGGGTCACCACTTCGGATTCAGCCGAAACGGGTTCGGAGGCAGCGGGGGCGTCGGAACCTTCGGGCGCCGCCACGTCGTCGCCCGCGCCGTCAAGCGAGTTCCCAAAACTCACGGGAATGCCGTACTCCGGGGCGGGATCTTGGTAAGCCAGTCCAAAAAACGCAAAAAGCACCAGCAGCACCGCGTGCACCGAAAACGTCGTTACCAACGCTTTTTGGCGGTCTTTTTTATCGTGCTTTTGCTGGCTCATGATCCGAAAATCAGCGGATTAGCGCGGGTCGGTTGCGAGCACCAACTTCAATCGGTTGCGGTAGGCAATGTCCATGATGCGCACCGTTTCGCCGGTGGGTACCGACTCATCCGTGCGAAGGATTACCACAACCTCAGGGTTTTGGCTAGCCAAGGTTAGCAATTGGGTCTCTACTTGATCCATGGCAACGATGGTCTCGTTGACACTGACCTGAAGTTCTTTGTTGATCGTTACCGTGATCGAGGCCTTGTTGACGCTTTGAGCCTTGCTCTTAGGCAATATAACGTCGAGCGCACTGCTGGTGACCAAGGTCGAAGTGAGCATGAAAAAGATCAGGAGCAAGAACACGAGGTCCGTCATGGACGACATGCTGAATTCGGCGCTGACCTTGCTGCGGCTGCGTAAGTTCATGGCTACAGCGGTTCGTGAAGGAGGTCCAGGAATTCGGTCGCGTTGACTTCCATTTTGTAAATCACCGATTCGACACGCATCACGAGGTAGTTGTAGGCGAAGTAGGCGATGATACCGACAATGAGGCCCGCCACGGTGGTGGTAAGGGCTACGTAGATACCTTCTGCGAGCATGTCCACCTGAACTCCGGCGCCGGCGTTGGCCATTTCGCGGAACGAAAGGATCATTCCGATTACCGTTCCGAGGAAGCCAAGCATTGGTGCTCCTCCTGCGATCGTCGCGAGGTACGGCATGTTGCGTTCCAGTTGCTGAATTTCCAGTTTACCCTGGTTTTCAATGGAAGCGGAGATGTCTTGGAGCGGTTTTCCGATGCGCTTGATGCCTTTGGCAATCATTCGGGCCACCGGGGTATCGCTTCGCTCGCAGGTGTTGAGCGCAGACTGCATGTTCCCGGCCGAGATGAAGTCTTTGATGTCGCGCATGAACTTGTCGTCGAGTTTGCTTGCGCGCTGCACGGCGAGGTAGCGGTCGACAAATAAGTAGACCATAAGCACCGAAAGGGCGAGCATGGTGCCCATGATGATTTGACCTCCGATGCCGCCAGAAAACATCAGGTCGATCACGGTCAACGTTTTTTCAGTGGCTACAGGTTCCGAAGCAACGGCGCTGGTAGCGGCGTCTGCAGGCATTTCGATTTGAAGAAAAGGCACGTTCATAGGGTACTAAATTCCGAAGACTTCGGAACAAATACAGTGCCGAAGTAGACAAGTTATCAACCGAAGATAATCCAGCGCTGCACGGCGTAGACGGCAATGCCCGCCAAGTACCCGATTAACGCAAGCGCAGAGATTTTCTTCAAGTACCAACCAAACGGAATTTTTTCGAGGCCCATCACCGCAACTCCTGCTGCAGAACCAATAATCAACAGCGAGCCACCGGTTCCCGCGGTGAAGGCCAGAAACTTCCAAAAGAAATCGTCTTGAGCGAAGTAGGTGCCGGGCACCATGTCGTACATGCCCATCGCGGCGGCGACCAGCGGAACGTTGTCAACAATTGCACTGAGGACACCAATGATGCCGCCAACGAGGTACACGCCGGTTTGGGTAGTGGTGTCAAAAGCGGAGTCGAGCCCGGTCGCAAGGTCTTTGAGCTGTCCAGCGGTTTGGAGGCTGGCTACGGCAAGGAGGATTCCGAGGAAGAACAGCACAGACGGGGTGTCGATGCGGCGAATGACACCGAGGATGCCGAGTTCGCTTCGCACAGATTCAATCTTGCGGCGGTGCATAAGGTCGGTTACCACCCAGAGTACGCCCAAGCTAAGCATCATTCCCATGAAGGGCGGAAGGTGTGTAACGGTCTTGAACACGGGAACGAAGAGTAGTCCGCCTACACCCACGATCAAGGCACGGGTTTTTTCTGCGGTGCTCACCACGGCGTGGTGTCCGTGGTGCTCTATGGTTTCAGGTCGTTCAAACGTTCCCTTCATGGTGAAGCTCAGGTATATGAGCGGGGCGAGCAGTACAGCGACTGCGGGCAA
>Ga0315906_10001317_pt1 | contig 37071 bp, 9 predicted proteins | sample LakEriMetagenome_4_FD_203526 | JGI IMG/M metagenome (GOLD analysis project Ga0315906, IMG submission 203526) | Freshwater fungal communities from buoy surface, Lake Erie, Ohio, United States - Buoy 2 MA122 | ecosystem: Environmental > Aquatic > Freshwater > Lake > Lake biofilm | place: USA: Lake... | reverse complement strand
GTGGATCATGCTCCCGGGTTTCCACCCGGGGCTTTTTGTGCGGATGCCAGGCCCGGAGGGCCGGGTTGATTCGAAGCGGGCGGCGGCCCGCCAAGCGAACCGCGGCACGATGCCGCGGGTTCGCGTGCAGCATGCTCCCGGGTTTCCACCCGGGGCTTTTTGTGTGCGTGCCAGGCTTGGAGGGCCGGGTTGATTCCAAGCGGGCGCAGGCCCGCCAAGCGAACCGCGGCACGATGCCGCGGGTTCGCGTGCAGCATGCTCCCGGGTTTCCACCCGGGGCTTCTTGTGTGGGTGCCAGGCCCGGAGGGCCGGGTTGATTCCAAGCGGGCGCAGGCCCGCCAAGCGAACCGTGGCACGACGCCGCGGGTTCGCGTGCAGCATGCTCCCGGGTTTCCACCCGGGGCTTCTTGTGTGAGTGCCAGGCCCGGAGGGCCGGGTTGATTCCAAGCGGGCGCAGGCCCGCCAAGCGAACCGTGGCACGAGGCCGCGGGTTCGCGTGCAGCATGCTCCCGGGTTTCCACCCGGGGCTTCTTGTGTGCGCGCCAGGCCCGGAGGGCCGGGTTGATTCCAAGCGGGCGGCGGCCCGCCAAGCGAACCGCGGCACGATGCCGCGGGTTCGCGTGCAGCATGCTCCCGGGTTTCCACCCGGGGCTTCTTGTGTGCGCGCCAGGCCCGGAGGGCCGGGTTGATTCCGAGCGGGCGGCGGCCCGCCAAGCGAACCGCGGCACGACGCCGCGGGTTCGCGTGCGGCATGCTCCCGGGTTTCCACCCGGGGCTTCTTGGGCCGGTGACGGGACCGATCGCCTTGTACGGGTGGTCAAAACACGATTCGCTGCTGGATCCCTGCAGCGGCGCCGCTCTGTTGAACTCTTCCGCGCAACACCAAAACTTGCATCGTGAGGATCAAGCCCGAGCCCGCACGCCGAGCGAGAACTGCGAACTGTCGTTCGGGAGCCCGTCGACCAGGCGGGTGGCCGTGGCCGAGATCCAGGCGTTGGCCGGGATACCGGCAGCCGAGAAACTCGAGTTGATCGCCATCGTGGCCCTGGTGAGCCGGACGTCGCGGAAGCCGATCAGGGTCCGCCCCTGGACGGTGCGCGCGTTGGCCGCGTCACTCGGAAGGTTGGAGAAGAACTGGATCCGCACCACGTCACCCACGCGGCCCCGGATCGTGCCGGCAATCGTGATTCGGCCGCCGGCCAGGCGGGCCGAGGTCAGCGTGGGCGCAACCTGCTGCCGGTTGGCCTGCTGCAGCAGCGAGATGCCGCCCCGGGCGTTGCCGTAGATCGAGTTGGAGAGGATCGAGTTGCCCGCCGTGGTCGGCCCCGACACCACCACGCCGATCGCGCCGTTGCGGAAGATCTGGTTGCCCTGCACCCTGGTGCCCGAAGCTCCAAGCGTTACCACGACGCCCTGCAGCCGGTTCTCGGAAACCACGTTGCCGGTCACTGTCGTGCCGGTGCCACCAGAGACGATGATGCCGTTCTCCTGGTTCTTCTGGGTGGTGTTGCCCGAGATCGTCAGGCCCGTCGTGGACTTGCCGGCGACGACCTCCGTGCGGATGCCGGTCAGGCCGCTGCCGGTCACCACGTTGCCGCTGATGGTGACACCCGTCGCCGGACCGCTGACGACGATGCCGTTGTTGTTGTTGTCGGCGAGCGTGTTGTTGGTCACGCTGACACTCGGCACGGCGCCGTTGAGCCAGATGCCGTTGAATCCGTTACCGCTGACGGTGTTGTGGCGGATCACGGTGCCACTCGAGTCGCCGGCCTGCACGAGGATGCCGCTCTCGCCGTTGCCGGAGACGGTGAAGTTGGCGAAGGTCGAGGCCTTCGAACCACCCTGCAGCACGACGCCGTTGCCGACGAAGCCGGTCACCGAGTTGCCCGTCTGGGAGAGGTTCACGTTGTTGACGCCCGCGCCGATCGTAAGGCCGGTGCGGTTCGCGCCGGGGGCGGCTCCGCTGAGTACGACCCAGGCGGCGGCGTTCACTGCCGTGGCCCGCGTGATCGCCAGCGAACCGAGCGGCGTCGTGCCGCCGACGGCGGCGGCGAAGTTCACCGGGCCGGCGGTCGCCGCGAGGCCGAGGTTGCGAGCCCCGTCCACGGCCGCCTGGAAGTCGATCCGCGTGCCCTCGAGGGCGGTCGCGCCGATCAGCGAGACCGCGTCGCGGAAGGTCTGGGAGCCCATGGTGACGAGCGGCCCGCTCAGGGCCGTCGTGCCGCCGCCGCTCGTGACCAGGTCGCGGATTCCCGTGAATGTCTCACCGGCGATCGTGGTCGTGCCGCTGAAGTCGAGGGTCAGGTCATGGCCGCCGCCGGCCACGCCGCCACCGAAGGTCGGCGTGGTGCCGGTGAGCGTGGTGCTCGTCCCGAGCGAGATCAGGCCACCGTACGACTGCGTCTCCGTGGTTGTCACGGTCGCGGCATTCAGGGCCGTGGTGCCCGACACGGCGAGCGCGGCCACCGCCGAGACGTCCCCTCCGATCACGGCGTTGCCGACCATCGCGAGGTTCTTGCCGCCCCCGACGAGCGTGGAGCCCGTCGTGATGGTCGTGCCCGTGAGCGTCGCGTCGCCGAGCAGCATGACGGCGTCGAGGTAGGCCTGTGGGCCGGTCGTGGTGACCGCGCCGGTGATCGTCGTGACGCCGCCCCCCTGCGTGGTCAGGCTCGAGAGCCCGGCGAACGTTCCGTCGATTGCGCTCGTGCCGCTGAAGTCGAGCACGAGGCCGTTGCCACCGCCGCTCACGCCGGACGCGAAGCTGCCGGTGCCGCCCTTGAGCGTCACCGTCGGGGCAGCCAGTTGGACAGCCCCGCCGTAGGTCTGGTTGCCCGAGGTCGTGACGCCGGCGGAGGCGATCCGGGTCGTGCCGCCGTTCGTCTGCAGCGCGGCCAGCGGCACGCTGCCGCCGACCAGGCCGGAGAGCGTGGCGAGGCCGCCGGTGGCTAGCGACAGCGAGCCGGGGCCGTCGATCGTGGATGCGAAGGTGAGTCCCCCGGCCACCGTGCTCTCGAGCGCTGCCGTGCCCGTGACCGTGACCGGGGCCGCGTAGGTCTGGGCCCCGGTCGTCCGCACGCCGCCGCCGCTGATCGTCGTGGCCCCACTGAGCACGGCCAGCGACGTGAGCGGCGTGGTCGCCCCGAACAGGCCGCCGAGCGTTACGGAGCCGGTGCCGGCCACGAGCGACAGCGACTGGCCGCCGTTCACGGGCCCGTTGAAAGCGATGTCGCCGCCGGTCGGGCCGGTGGTCACGACCGTCGCGGCGTTGGCGAGCGTCACCGCCCCGAAGGCCACGTTCCCGCCGTCCGGCTGGCCGCCGATGCCGAACCCGCCCTGGGCGCTGATCGTGCCGCCGTTGAAGGTCACCGGCGTGCCGCTGCTCGAGGCGAGCAGGATCGCGCCCGCCCGGCCGCCCGCGGCGTTGGCGCTCGAGGCACCGCCGTCGGTGATCAGGCTGCCCACCGAGATCGAGCCGGTGTTGGTCGTGATCGAGATCGTGCCGCCGTCGCTGCCCGGACCGGTGGCGCTCGTCGCACCGAGCGTCGAGAGTGTCGAGAGCAGGTTGACGCTGCCGGTGCCCGTGACGTTGATGAAGATGCCGCCCGAGGCCAGACCGCTGTCGAGCGGGGCCTGCGTCTGGACGGCACCGGCCGAGATCGTGACGTCGCCATTGATGGATTCGAGCGTGACGTCTTGGCCGACGGTCTGCACGCCCGCGTTGAGCACGAGGGTGTCGCCGGCGAGCAGGATCGAGCCGGCTTGGGTTCCCTGCCCCGTGCGGATCAGACCGTCGAGTTGGAGCGTGCCGCCACCGACGATCGCGATCGGATCGCGGAAGGTGGTGGCCGTGACGGTGACCAGGCCGGTCGCCGCTCGGTTGCCCAGCGTGATCTGGGAGAACCCGTCCTGGAGCAGGGCCAGGCTCGAGGTTGGGAACGCGAGGGTGCCGGCAGCGCCGTCCCCCACGCCCATCGTCACCGTCGGCGACCGGGGTCCGATCTGGAGCGAACTCGTTCCCGAGATCTGGCCGCCGAGCGAGAGCGAGTCGGTGAGGATCGTCAGGGCGTTGGCCCCGGCGACGATCGCACCGCCGCTGGTGAAGGCCGACGAGGAGAGGATCGCGGGACCGCCCAACGTCAAGGTGCCGGTGAAGGTTTGAGCCCCGGTCGTCGTCAGACTACCGGCGAGGCTGGTCGTGCCGGACACGGAGACCGAAGCCAGGCCGGTCGCGGCCCTGGCAAAGACGGCGTTGCCGTCGACGGTGAGCGCCTGCCCGCCGCCGGTGATGTCGGCGAACGAGACCGTGGTGCCCTTGGTGGTGGTCGGCCCCAGGAGCGTGACCGCGTCGCTGTAGGTCTGCGTGCCCGTGGTCTCGAGCGTGCCGGCCAGCGTCGTCGTGCCGCCGCCGTTGCTCGAGAGGTCGTCGATGCCAGTGAAGGCAACGCCGTCGATCGCGGTCGTGCCGCTGAAGGTGAGCACGAGGCTGTTGCCGGCCCCCGCGACTCCGCCGGTGAAGGTGGCGTCGGTGCCGGCGAGCGTGACGGTCGGAGAGCCGAGGGTCACGAGGCCGCCGTAGGTCTGCGGGCCGGTGGTGGCGATCGACGCCACGTTCACGGCAGCCGAGCCGCTGACGGCGAGGGCGTCGACGCCGGAGACGGTGCCGCCGAAGACGGCGTCGCCGGTGACCGTGAGATCCTTACCGCCGCCGGTGATGGCGGAGAAGGTGACGGTCGTGCCCTGGGTGGTCGTGTCGCCGAGGAGCGTGACCGCGTCGGCGTACGTCTGCGTGCCGGTCGTGGTGATCGAGCCGGTGAGCGTGGTCGTGCCGCCACCGTTGCTCGTCAGATTGTCGATGCCACTCACGGTGCCCGTGCCGAGCGCCGTGGTGCCGCTGAAGGAGAGCACGAGGCTGTTGCCGGCACCGGCGACGCCGCCGGTGAAGGTGCCGTCGGTGCCGGTGAGGGTCACGGTGGAGGCACCGAGCGTGACGAGGCCCGTGTAGCTCTGCGAGCCGGTGGTGGTGATCGCGGCGGTGTTGACCGCGGTGGTGCCGGTCACGGCCAGGTTGGCCACGGCGGAGACGGCACCGCCGAACACGGCGTTGCCGGCGATGTCGAGCGAGTTGCTGCCACCGGCCAGCGTGCTGCCGAGCGTGACGGTGGAGCCGGTGAGGGTGGTGGCGGCACCGAGCGTGACGGCGTCGTTGTAGGTCTGGGTGCCGGTGGTCTTGACCGAGCCGCCGTCGATCTGGGTCGTGCCGCCGGCGTCGGTGACGAGGCTCGTGAGCGGCGTGGTGCCGCCCACGGCGCCGAAGAAGGTGGTCGCGCCGGCGGTGTTGACCACGAGGGCCTGGGCCCCGTCGATCGCCGCCCCGAAGGTGATCGGGCCGGCGGCCGAGGAGGTGAGGGTGACGCCGCTGGTGAGGGTGACGGCGCCGCCGAAGGTCTGGGTGGCGGTGGTCGAGACGTCGGCCCCGAGGCTTGCGGCCCCGCTGACGGCGAAGTCGGAGACACCGGAGACCGCCCCGTCGACCACGGCGTCACCGACGATCCCCAGCGAGTTGCCGCCGCCGGTGACGGTGCTGGAGGTGGTGACGGTGGAGCCGGTGAGCGTGGTGTTGGCCCCGAGCGTGACCGGGCCGGCGTAGGTCTGCACGCCGGTCGTGGTGATCGCACCGCCGTCAATGGCGGTGGTGCCGGCCGCGTCGGTGACGAGGCTCGCCAGGGCCGTCTTGCCGCCCACGATCCCGCCGAAGGTGGTCGTGCCGCCGGTGTTGACCGTGAGGGCCTTCGCGCCATCGACCGTGCCTGAGAAGGTGATCGACGAGGAGTCGGTCGAGGAGGCGGTGGTGTCGCCGAGCAGAGTGACCGCGTCGGTGTAGGCCTGCGTGCCAATGGTCTGGATCGTGCCGGTCAGCGTGGTGGTGCCGCCGCCGTTGCTCCTGAGGTCCTCGATGCCGGTGAAGGTGGCGCCGTCGATCGCGGTGGTGCCGCTGAAGGAGAGCACGAGGCTGTTGCCGGCACCGGCCACGCCTGTCGTGAAGGTCGGGTCGGTGCCGGTGAGAGTGACGGTGCCGGCACCGAGCGTGACCAAGCCACCGTAGGTCTGCGAGCCGGTGGTGGAGATGGAGGCGGTCTTGACGGCGGTGGTGCCGCTCACCGACAGGTTGGCCACACCAGAGACGGCACCGCCGATGCTGGCGTTGCCGGTCACCGTCAGCGACTTGCTGCCGCCGGTGAGCGTGTTGGCTAGGGCAACGGTCGAGGCGGTGAGCGTAGTGTCGTTACCGAGGGTGACGGCGTCGTTGTAGGTCTGCACGCCGGTCGTACGGACGGAGCCGCCATTGATGGCGACCGTGCCACCGGCGTTCGTGACGAGGCTCGTGAGGGCCGTGCCGCCGCCGACAGCGCCGCCGAAGGTGGTGGTGCCGGCAGTGTTGACCGTGAGGGCCTTGGCCCCGTCGACCGCGGCGGAGAAGGAGATCGCGCCCGAGCCCGTGGACGCGAGCGTCACGTTTTGCGCGAGCGTGACAGCGCCCGTGAAGGTTTGCGTGCCGCTGGTCGTGACGTCGGCAGCCAGGCTTGACGTGCCACTGACCGCGTAGTCCGTAACATCGGAGATGACGCCGTTCACCACCGCATCGCCCGTCACGGTGAGCGAGTTGCCGCCGCCGGCGACCGTGGAGTTGGTCGTGACGGTGGTGCCTGTCAGTACGGTGTTGGAGGTGATCGTGACGGCATCGTTGTACGCCTGCGTGCCCTGCGTGGTGACCACGCCGCCGGCGATCTCGATCCCGCCGACCGCGGTGACAGCGAGGCTCGCCAGCGGGGTGGAGTTGCCCACGAAGTCGCCGAAGAAGGTGGCCCCGGAGTCATTGATGACGAGGGCCTGGGTTCCGTCCAGGGAGAGGTCGAAGATGATCCCGTTGCCGGCCAGCGTCGTGGCCCCCAGGAGCGAGACGGCGTCGCCGTATCTCTGACGGCCGGTGGTCGTGAGGGCCCCGGTGAGCGTCGTGGTGCCGTCGGATCTGGTCGTCAGGTTGTTGATGCCGGTGAAGGTGGCGCCGTCGATCGCGGTGGTGCCGCTGAAGGCGAGCACGAGGCTGTTGCCAGCGCCCGCCACGCCCGCCGTGAAGGTCGGGTCAGTGCCGGTCAGGGTGACGGTGGAGGCGCCGAGGGTGACGAGGCCGCCGTACGTCTGCGAGCCGGCGGTGGTGATGGAGCCGGTGTTGACCGCGGTGGTGTTGGCCACCGACAGGTTCGTCACGCCGGACACGGTGCCATTGAAGACGGCCCTGCCGCCGCCGAAGGCGAGCGGGCCGGTCACGGTGAGCGACTTACCACCACCGGCGAGCGTGTCGCCGAAGGTCATGACCGAACCGGTCAGGGTCGTGTCGGCGCCCAGCGTGACGGCATCGTTGTAATCCTGGGTGCCGGTCGTGCGGACGGAGCCGCCGTTGATCGCGGTCGTGCCGCCGCCGGTGATGAACAGTTCTGAGAGAGCGACACTACCGCCGACCGCGCCACCGAACGTGGTTGCGCCAGCCGTGCTGACGATGAGGGTCATGAAGCCGCCATCGACTGTGCTCGAGAACGTGATCGCGCCGGAGCCTGAAGAGGCGACGGTCGTCGAGCCAAGGCCGGGCGTACTGCTGACGAGCGTGACGGCATCGCCATAGGTCTGGCTGCCGCTGGTGGTCAGCACGCCCGTCAGCGTGGTCGTGCCGCCGTTGCCCGTCGCAAGGTTTTGGATGCCCGTGAACGTTGCCCCGTCGATGGCGGTCGTACCGCTGAAGTCGAGCGTCAGGTTGTTGCCGGCACCGGCCACGCCCGTCGTGAAGGTGGGCGTGGTGCCGGTGAGCACGACGTTGGCGGCGAGGGTGACCAGGCCGCCGTAGGCCTGCGTGCCGGTCGTCGTGACATCGGCTCCGATGAGCGCGGTGCCCGTCACCGACAGGTTGTTTACGCCCGTCACCTGGCCGGTGAGCGACGTGTTGCCGGCGATGGCCAGGTTCTTGCTGCCGCCGGTCACGGCGGCGAGGGTGATCAGCGTGCCCGTCAGCGTCGTGTTGCTACCGAGCGTGACCGGATCGTTGTACGTCTGGGCCCCGGTCGTGGAGACTGCGCCGCCGTTGATGGCTGTCGTGCCAGCCGCGTCGGTGGCCACGCTGGAGAGCGTCTTGGTGCCGCCCACGACCCCGCCGAAGGTCGTCGTGCCGGCGGTGTTGACCGTAAGCGAGCTGCCGCCCGCTATGGCGGCGTCCACCGAACCAGCCAGCGTGATCGCGCCCGAGGCAGACGACTCGAGCGTCGTGTTCACGGCAAGCGCGACGGCGTCGTTGAAAGTCTGGCTGCCGGTCGTGGTGACGGAACCACCGCCGAGCTTGGTCGTGCCGGCGGCGTCGGTGGTGATGCTGGCCAGGGCGTTGATCCCGCCGACGATCCCGCCGAAGGTCGTGCTGCCGGCGGTGTTGACCGTGAGCGAGTTGCCGCCGGCCGTCAAGGCGTCCACCGGACCGGCCAGCGTGATCGCCGTCAGGGCCGTGAGCACGACGTTGCCGGCGAGCGTGACGCCCGCGGTGGAGCCGACGACGATCTCGGCGGCGGTCAGGCTGCCAGAGAGGAGGAGCGTGCCGGCCGGGAGCGAGAAGATGCCCGCGATCTGTGAGGTGCCCGCCCCCAGAATCGTATCGCCCGCGGTGATCGTCACGTTGTTCACGAGCGATCCTGCGCCGCCGTTGTCGCCGAAGGCGGGGATCGAGTCCAGGGTCACAACGCCGCTGCCGGCGTTGATCGTGAGGCTATTGGTCTCACCCGATGTGGCGAAGATGCCGGCCGCGCCGCCGTTGTGCGTGATGGCGGCGTTGCCGCTCGACGTGTCGATCGTCACCAGGGGCGCTCCGACCTCGATGGCGTCGTTGATGATGACGTCGGTCGCCGAGACGATGTCGGCATTCAGGACGGTGGTCGCACCCGAGCCGTTGATCTCGAGGCCGATGCCGCTGACCGTCGAGCCGGTGGACGTGAACTGGCCGTTCACGATCACGCTGCCGCCGATACCGTTTGCGAAGACCTCGAGCGAGGTGCCGGCGAGCGTGAGCACACCCATCGTCACGTCGCCGGTGTTGCCGGCCCGGCCGATCTGGATCTGGTCGGCGTCGATGGCGTCGAAGGCCGCCTGGGGCAGGACGAGCCCGCTGCCGGTGGCCGTGCCGAGGAAGATGCTCTCGCCGGCGGTCACCGGCGCCAGCGTCACCTCGGCGGCATCGATCGAGCCGGGGCCGGAGGCGATCGTGATGGTGTCGGCCAGGAGCGTGAGCGACTTGCCGGTGGCGTCGATCGTGGAGTTGGCGCTGACGTTCAGGCTGCCGTTGTTGACCTGGAGCGTGGTGTTGGCCGTGACGGTGAGCGCCGCAGGGGTGCCGGGACCGGTGCCGATGTTGAGGTTGCCACTCTCGACGACCAGCGAGCCGTTGCTGAGGTTTGTCGGGCCGACGAGGTTCGTGTTGGACGCGCCGCCGCCGGATCCGCCGATGGTGGTGAGCGTGAAGCCCTCGAGCAGCACGCCGCCGTCGAGCGTGATGGTGGAGCCGCTCGGGTTGGCCCCGTTGTTGGTCGTGTCCAGCGTGGCGTTGCCGGTCAGTTTCGTGTTGTCGAGCGTGATCGGCGTGCCAGCCGTGCGCACCGTGCCGATCAGGAACGTGTTGCCCGTCAGGCTCGCGATCGTGAGCCCGCCGCGGAACAGCGAGATGTCGTTCGCGTTGTCGCCGAGGCCCACATAGAAGGTGTTGTTGAACGTGGTGGCCTGGGTGATCTCGTTGGCGTTGCCGAACAGGCCCACACCGTAGGCACCGGCGACGGTCGTCAGCGAGTCGATCGTGACGCTGCCCTCGAGGGAGATGTCGCCCTGCTGGCCCGCGCTCCCGAGCGTCAGGCCGAACGAGCCCGCCCCGTCGGTGACGGCCCCGGTTGCGATCTGGCCCGAGCCTGTGCGGAGCGTCGTATCGGCCAGCAGCGTGATGTCGCCGAGGCTGATCGGCGAGTTGGTGGTCTCGATCACGCCGGCGAGGTTCACGGCCGAAGGCGCCTTGGCGGTAAGCCCTGAGCCGAAGGTGCTTGTGCCGCCGGCAACGCCCACCTGCAGGCTGCCGGTGTTCGAGAAGGTCGCGACAGCGACCGAGTTGGCCGATCCGCCAAGCGTGACGTCGAACGCCCCGGCGGCCGAGGCCAGCAGCCCGAAGCCGGCCGAGATGTTGCCGGTGATCGTCGCAGCTCCAGTTTGCGATGCGTCGCCAAGCGTGAGCATCTGGGCGCCGGGGGCCGTGAGGGAGGCGAGCGTGATCGCCCCCGAGCCGCTGGTGAGCGTCACGTCGTCGACCAGGCTGACGGCACCCAGAGACAGCGCCGTATTCGTGGTGGTGATCGTGCCGGCCAGCGTGGTGCCGCTCGGCCCGCCCGTCGTCGTGAGGCCGCCGGTGAAGGTGGAGACGTCGCCCGCGCCGGGGGCACCAAGCGTGAGGGTTCCCGTGTTGAGGAACGACGTGGCCGTCGCGACCGTCGTCGAGCCGCCGAGCACCACGGAGTACGGCCGGGCGAACGTCGTCAGCGTGTCGGCCGTCAGGCCGCCCTGGAACGTCACCGTGCCGGTGGAGGTCGCTGCGTTGTTCTGGAGCGTGACGGTACCGAGGCCCGTCGCGGCCCCGCTCACGGTTGTCGTGCCCGCGCCCGAGATGAGCTGCAGGTTCTTGGTGGCTCCTGTGATCGAGCCGATCTCGATGGCGCCGCCGGTCGTGGCGGTGGTGCCGACCACGGAGTTGCCGGCGAGCGTGACGGCCCCGAAGGTGGCCGCGGTGTCCGTCGTGGCCACCGTGCCGTTGATCGTGGTGGTGCCCGCCGTGCTTGTCACGCCGCCATCGAAGGTGATCGTGTCTCCGCCATCGCCGAGCGTGACGCCGCCGGTGTTGTCGAACGTGGTGGCACTTGTGATCGTCGAGCCGTTGCCGACGATGGCCACGGCGTAGCTCTTGTTGGCCGTGGTGAGACCGCCCGCGGTGAGCACGCCCTGGAAGGTGACGGTGCCGGTGGTATCGCTGATCGTCACCAGAGCGGCATCGACCGGGGACTGGAACGTGGTGCCACCGGAGTTGGTGATCGTCAGGACGCCGATGTCGGTGCCGACGGCGCCCGTGATCGCGGCGGTGCCCGTCGTATTGATCGTGACTTCCTCGCCAACGCTGCCGGTCGTGCCCGTGATCGAACCGACCTGGATTGCGTTGGCGATGCCCGTGCCGAGCGTGAGCGTGGCGGCCTGACCGAGCAGGACGTCGGCCAGCGTGATGGCACCGGTCGAGGCCCCACCGACGGTGGCCGCGCCCACGACCGTGACGAGCGTGTCGAGGTCGCCGAGCGTGACCACCCCCGTGGTGGCCGCGATCGTGCCGGAGATCGAGATCGCCGCCGGGTCCGTGGCCACCACGCCGCCGACGAAGGTGAACGTGTCGTTGCCGGCATCGCCCAACTGGACATCGCCCGTGTTGAGGAACGTCGTCACCCCGGCGATCGTGTTCGAGCCGCTGCTGCCGCCGAGAAGTTTCAGGGCATACGGCTGGGCGGCCGTGACGAGGCCCGTCGTGAGGGTCACGACGCCGGCGAGTCGCACGTAGTCGGTGGCGTCGGTGATCGTGAGCGTGCCCGCGGAGATGTCGCGGCCGAACTCCGCCGTGTTGGCGTTGGTCACGGTGACGGCGGTGAGCGGCGTGGTGCCGCCGATCGCCCCCGAAAGGTGGTTCACGCCGATGGTGCCGCCCGTGCCAGCGTCGAGCCTGAGCGTGCCGGTCCCATCGATGGCGTCGTTGAGGAGAATGCCACTCGAGGACCCACCACCGGTCGGATCGGTGCCGCCCGCCGTGGTGTCGATGGTGAGGTTGCGGCTGTTGAGGTTTATCGCGCCGCTGAGCTCGACAAGGCTGCCGACGGTCGAGATCGTCGTGGTCGAGCCGGCCGCGCCCCCGGTGAGGGTGAGCGGGTTCGAGACCACGTTGGACTTGTCACGCGGCCCAGCGCTCAGGTTCAGCCCGCCGTTCGTCGAGTAGGTCTGCCCGGTCAGCGTGATCGAGCCGGGGTCGGCGCCGTCAACGGCCTCGACCGACGTGTTGCCGGTCACCCCGTCGATCGCCGCGAGCGTGATGTCGTTGCCGGAGATGACAAGCGATGCCAGGGCAGCGCCCGCGCCCACCGCGCCGATCGTGTCGGTCACGAGCACTTCGCCGTCGGTGCCCGCCTTGATCTGCAGGCTGAAGTTGTTGCCCGTGTCGCTCGTCACGGTGCCGCGGATCGTGACTGCCGCACCCGTGGTGACGCCGCCGTTATTGGTGGTATCGAGCACGGTGGTCCCGCCGATCACCACGGAGGTCGCGCCGCCCGAGCCATCGTCGATCGTGATCGCGTTGCCGAGCGTGACGATGTTGGCGCCGAGTGTGACCGTGGTCGGCGAGGCCGAGATCATGATCGAGGCGTTGTCGTCGCCCGTGATCAGGCCGGTTACGGCGACACTGCCGGCGGGAGCGCGAATGACCGTGGGATCCCGGAACGTGACCGCGCCGACGGTGATCTGGCCCGACTGGTCGGCGCGGCCGATCGTGATGCTCGCAGCACCGCTGGTGATGGTGGTGTTGAACACCGACTGCGCGAACTGAATGCTGCCCGCGCCACCGGCCACGCCGATCGTTGTGCTCGCCGTGAGCGGCTGGAGCAGGATGTCGCCGGTGGTCGTGATGCTGTCAGCACCACCCGTCGCGCTCACGCCGTTGGCCGTGATCGTGATGTCGCCGCCGGTCGAGGCCTTGCCGGTGGCCGCGGTGACCGTGCCCAGCGTGATGGCGGTCGAGTTGGTGAGGCTGATCGCGTTGCCGTCGGTCGTGCTGGCGCTGACGGTGCCGGTGAAGGCGTTGCCCGCGTCGTCGAGGACGAGCGTGCCCGCCCGGGCCGTGAGGCTCACGGCCCCGGCCGAAGCCTGCTGCGTGATCGCGCCGGTCTGGGCGATGCTTCCGGCGTTGACTGTGAAAGTGCCGGTGCCGAGCGTGGAGGCCAGGAACGTGATGCCGTCGAAGTCGCCGAGATCGACGTTCGCGGCGGTGCCGGTCGTGTTGATGGTGACGGTGTCGAAGTCGTTGGAAGTGGAGAAGAGGTCGATGTTGCCACCGGTGGACGTGATCGACGTCTTGCCCGCGACCGCCACGGGACCGGTCTGGGCGACGCCGTTGGCGCTGATCGTGAGGTTGCCGGTGATGGCGATGGTCGCCAGGCTGAGCTGGGCCTTGCTCGTGTCGATGATCGTGACGTTGTTGGCGTCGCCCGCGACGATGCTCACCCCGCCGGCGAAGGCGTTGGCGGGGTTGTCGAGCAGGACGTTCGCCGCGGCACCATTGGCGGTGAAGGTGGCCACGCCCGTCACGTCGAGCCCCAGGGCCGGACTGGCCACCTGGGTGATGTTGCCGGTGTTGGCGGTCGCGGCGTATGTGCCCGTCGCGGTGGACGGGCCGAGCAGCAGGCTCGTCGAGTCATAGACCGCGACGTTCACGCCCGTCAGGCTGACGGCACCCCCGAAGTCGTTGCCCGTGTTCGAGAGCGTCACATCGAATCCGGTGGCCGTGACGCTGGTGTTGCCGGTCACGACGAGGGCACCGGTGTTCGTGACCGCCCCACCCGCCGTGACGGAGAGGTTGCCGCTCACGGTGCTGGCCGCCAGGGCGAGGCCGCCCGCGTCGTTCAACGTGACGTTGTTACCGCTCGTGATGCCGACGGAGGAGAAACTGTTGGCGTTATTCAGCGTGATATCGTTTGCGGCCCCGGCCGCAAACGTCGCCGCGCCCGTCACGTCGAGCACGCCGGAATCGGTGATCGCTCCGCCGGCGACCACGCTGAGCGTGCCGCTCACCGTGCTCGCCCCGAGGTCGATCGCGTCGCTATCCGTGAGGACGACATTTTGCCCGCTCGTGACCACCACCGTGGAGAAGGCGTTGCCGGCGTTATTGAGCGTGATGTCGTTGGTCGGCCCCGCGTCCAACGTGGCGGTGCCGGTTACCGACAGGGCGCCCGACTGCGAGATCGGGCCGTTGGCGGTGACGTTCAGCGCGCCGGTGATGGAGCTGGCACCGAAGGCGATGCTATTGGTGTCGAAGAGGGTGACGTTCTTCGCCTGGGTGATGGCGACGGTGCCGAAGTTGCTGAAGGTCTTGGTGAAGTCCACGTCGTTCGACCCAGCGTCGAACGTCGCCGTGCCGCTGACGAAGATGACTCCGGCGTCGGTGATGTCGCCGCCAGCCGTCACGGAAAGATCGAAGCCGACGTACGGCACGACGAGGGCGATCGCGGTCTTGTCCACGACGGTGGCTTTGCCGCCGCTGCTGGTGGTCAGCCAGACCGAGCCGCTGAAGTCGTTGTTGGCGTTGGTGAGCCGGATGTCGCCCGTGGGGCCGGGACGCGTAGCGGTGGCGTCGAACTTCGCGGTGCCGGTTACCGACAGGGCGCCCGACTGCGAGATCGCGCCGGTGGCAACTTTGACGTCGAGCGTGCCGGCTGTGGAGATCGCCCCGAGCAGGATCCCCCTCCTGTTAACGAGCGTGACGGCGAACCCGCCGGTGTTCTGGGCCGAGACGGCCCCGGTGAACTCGTTGTCGGGATCGTTGATCGTGACGACGCCGGCGCCGCCGTCGAAGCTCGACGTGCCGCCCACCGTGAGCGGGCCCGACTGCGTGATACCCTTGGCCTCGATGACGAGGTTGCCCGTGAGATTGAAGGCGTCGAGGACGAGCGGATAGAGCGGATTGGCGACCGTCACGTCCACGAGCGAAGTGCCGCCCACGCTCACGCCGCCGCCGAAGTTGTTCAGTGAGTTGTCGAGGCGAATCGACCGGTTCGCGGTCAGGGTCGTGAAGGTGGCCAGGCCGGTGGCGGTGATACCGGCCGTGGGGGCGTTGACCTGGTCGATGTTGCCGGCAGCAGAGGCCTTGTAGGTGCCCGTGGCGACCGTCGGCCCGAGCACCAGATCGTTGCCGTTCTTCACCTCGACGTCGTCGCCGTCGAGGCTCACGGCCCCGATAAAGGCGTTGCCGGCCCGGTCGAGCGTGATGTCGTAATAGGTGTTCGGCGTTCCTACCGTCATGGCCGTGACGCTCGTCGCCCCGGCCACCGAGACGTTCCCCGTCTGGGTGACGGCACCGCCGGCGATCACGGTCAGGGCGTCCTGGGTCGTGGTCGTGCCGAGCACGAGGGCGTTTGAGTCGGTGATCTGGATCGCGTTCGGGTCGCTGTTGTTGGCAGCCACCGCGCCGGTGAAGTCATTGCCGGGGTTGGTGAGCGTGATCACCCCCGCACCGCCGTTGAAGGTCGCCGTGCCAGCGGAGGCTGCCTGCGTGATCGGGGCGACCTGCGTGATCCCGACGGCCGTGACCGCGAGGGTGCCCGAGCCGAGCGTCGAGGCTCCGAACTGGATCGCATCCTTGTCGGTGATGGCGACATTGTTAGCGCCCGAGTTGTTGATCGACACGAGGCCCTGGAAGTCGTTGTCGGGCTCGATGAGGGTGACGGCGCCGGCGCCGGCGTCGAAGGTGGCATTGCCCGCCACCGTGATGCCGCTCGAGTCCTGGGTGACGCCGACCGAGGTCACGGTCAGGTGCCCGCCGGCGGAGATGGCACCCAGCTGGATCGAGTTGGTGTCCCTGAGGACGATGAACGCTGGCGCGGTCGTCGTGGCCGAGACGGCACCGCCGAAGTCGTTGCCCGACTGGTTGAGGCTGATTGAGCCTGTGCCGGGGTTGAGGACGGTGGCCCCGCCGGTGGTGATGCCGGTGCCCGTCTTCTGCGTGATATTCCCCGTGGAGTTCACGGTGAACGTGCCGCTGCCGACGCTGACGGCCCCGAACTGGATGGCATTAGCGTCGGTGATCGCGGTCGTGAACGCGTTGTTTTTGTTGTTGGTGATCGCGACCACACCGGTGAAGTTGTTGCCCGACTGCGTGAGGGCGATGTTGCCACTGCCACCGATGATGGCTCCCCCGGTCGTGATCGCGCCCCCGGTCTGGTCGAGGCTCGTGCCCTGGAGGACGAGGTCGCCGGCGGGGTTCGTAATGTTGCCGCTGATCGTCAGGGGTCCGCTGATGGTCGTGATCGAGACGTACCCCGAGACGGTGACGGGGCCGCTCACGGTGAGGCCGCCGCCGGTTTCCTGAAGGTAGAGGGAGCCGCCATCGATGGTGACCACACCAAGCTCGCCGATGGCGTTGGCAGCGTTCGAGACGGTGAGCGTCGAGTTCAAGTCGACCGTCAGGATGCTCGCCGTGATCGACGTGCTTCCCGACTGATTGAAGTCACCCGTCGTGTCGTTCGCGCCGATCACCACCGTGCCGCTCGCAGCGGTGATCGTGCCGAGCGAGTTGGTGCTGCTGCCGCCGTCGAGGATCTGCACCGCTGTCGCGGAGGAACTCGTGGTGACGAGCGACCCCTGCAGGATGATCGTGCCTCCGTTGCCATCGACGAGGATGTCGGCGGAGCCGCTGTTGATATCGGAGGCACCGAGCTGGTAAATTCCTGAGCCCGTGAGCGAGACGTTGCCCGTGGCCGTGATGTCTTGCGAGACCTGGATCAAAAGCAGGCCCGTGGTGGAGATCGTGTAGCCGCCGCCGGCGCTGCTCGCGCCGGTGAGCGTCAGGCCGCCCGCGTCGGTGAGCGAGAAGGCGCCGCTGGTGGTGACCGCGCCGAGGTTCGAGAGCACGTTCGCATTGGTGAGCGTGACCGCGGCGTTGGTGTCGACGGTCAGCGTGTCGGCGGTGATCACGAGGCCCGTGTTCTGGGTGACGGCGCCGCTGATGTCGTTGACGCCGATCGCGACGGTGCCGCTCGCCGCCGTGATCGTGCCGAGGGCCACGGTCGAGGCGTCACGGATCGTGACGACCGTGCCCGTGCCGGTCGAGGTGATGCTGCCGAGAAGGTCGATGGCCGAACCCTGGGAATCGATCGTTGCCGTACCGCTGCCGGCATTGATGGTGGTGGCCGTGGCCTGGGTGACGCCCGCCCCGGTCAGGGCGATGGCCCCGGACGTGGTGCTGACGTTCGCATCCACCGCCAGGGCCCCGATGGCCGTGACGGTGACATCGCCACTGCCGTTGGCTGTCACAGCGTTTGAGAGTGTGATTGCTCCGGCACTGTTGCTGATGGAGATCTTGCCGCTGCCGCCGCCAGTGGTGATGGCTCCGCCGGTCGTGATCGCCGCGGTGGCGGTGATCACGATGTCACCCGAGGTGAGCGTGTTCACGCCGCCGGTCGCGTTGCCCAGCTGGACGGCGCCGATGTTGTTGACGTAGATGCCGCCGGTGGTGCTCGTGAGGTCGAGCTCGGCGGCCGTGGTCTCGATGTCGTCGATCGTCGTGCCGCCGTCACTCGTGCCGATGCCCGTGCCGGCCGTGATCGTGACCACGTTGCCGGTGATGTTGGCCGTCTCGCCGGTGAGGACGTCGATAACGGCGCCGCCGGTCGCGGTGAGCGTGACATTGCCGGTGGTCGAGACGGTGGCCAGTTCGATGGTGTTGGCCGCGGTCATCGTGATCGCGCCCGAGCCGGTCGAGTAGACCGTGCCGTTCACCATCGTGATGTTGCCGGTGACGTTGGATCCACCGACGGCGGTCGCGGAGATCGTGCCCGCGCCCGTCGTGGTCACGTCCTGGGCGTTGTGCTCGATCGTGCCGCCCACGAGCACGATGTCGCCGGCCGAGGTGCTCGTGATCGCGTGGTTGATCGTGAGCAGGTAGCCGGTCACCGAGTCGGAGCTCTTGAGCGTGATGTCGCCGGTCGAGGTGGTGATCGAGCCGGTCGTGGTGAGGTTGCCCCCCATGCTCTCGAGGAAGACATAGCCCGTGCCGGTGCTGAGATTCTCGGTCGCAAGGACGAGCGTTGCGCCGGCGATGCCCTTGACGGCCGTGTTCGAGCCGATGTTGTTCCCGAGCGTGGACAGCGTCATGTTGTTGGCGTCGCGAACCGCCACGAATGCGCCGGTGGACTTGAGCGTCACCGTGCCGGTGAAGTCGTTCTGCGCATTGAGAAGGTCGATGTCGCCCGAGCCGGAGATGAACGAGGTGGTGTCGGCCTTGATCGAGCTGGTGTTGGCGGTGGCACTCTGGGCGATGCCGACGGCGGTGAGCGTGAGCTGGGAGAAGTTGGTGGCGCTGCCCGAGTTGAGTGCCCACAGGTCGTAGGTCGCGAGGTCGAGGGCGCCCGGCGTGGTGATCGTCGTCGTGCCGTCGGTCTGCACGTCGCCGGCGAAGGTGAGGCCGCCGGTCGAATCCTTGAGCGCGAAGGCACTCGAGCTCGTGTAGGGACCCAGGAAGGCGATCTGGTTCGAGGCGTTGGTGAGCGTGACCTGGCCGCTGTTGCCCGCGAGCGTGCCCGTGACGAGCGCGCCGGTCTGGGTCACGGCACCGATCGGCTGCCCGGTCACGCCGAGCGAGGTCGTTCCGGTCGAGCCGGTGGTGATGCCGGCGAAGGCGACCGAGTCGGCGTCGCGGATCGTGACGGCGGTGGCCGAGTTGCTCGTGGTCACGAGCGTGCCGAGCAGCGAGATCGAGCCCTTGGTCGTGCCGTCGAAGCCGTCGAGCAGGATGTCGCCGGCGGTGGCGTCGATGACCGAGCCCGCCGAGTTGGTGATCCCGGCGCCCTGGAGCGACACGTTTCCAAAGGCCGTGATGTCGTGCACGCCGATCTGGAGGCTGCCGCCTGTCGTTTGGATCAACGCGCCGCCCGGATTCGACCCGTCGCCGGCGTTGACGGCGGCCAGCAGGATCAGGCCGAGCGTGGAGTCGGCCACCTTGAAGTCGCCGAGGGTGGTGATCCCGTTGAGGTTCCCGATCTCGTTGCCGGGATCGGTGGAGAGATCGACCGATCCGGCCGTGTTGACGACGAGCTTGTTGGCGAACAGCGGGCCGACCTGCGTGACCGCGCCGGTGATGTCGCCCGCGACGCCGATGGTGACGGTGCCGAGGGAGGCCGTGACGGTGCCGAGCTGCACCGCGCCGGCGTCGCGAATGATGATCGCCGACGTGCTCGCAGACGCCGTGTCGGTGACGCCGGCCATCACGATGTTGCCGGTGTTGGCGTCGAGCGTGATCAGGCCGGTGCCCGCGTCGATCGTCGAGCCGCCCGCCTGCGTGATCCCGACGCCCGTGAGCGACATGGCCGCGGTGCTGCCCGCGTTGGCCGTGACGCTGTGCGTGCCGAGGGCGAGCGGCCCGCCGGCGGTCGTGATCGAGAGGGCGCCGGTGATGATCGTGATGTCGCCGGCGAGCGCCAGGCCGCCGGTCGTGTCATTGAGCGAGAATGTTGCTCCCGCGCCGGTCACCGCGTAGGGGCCGAGTTGGCCGATCTCGTTGGCGAGCGACAGGGTCGTGGCGCCGCCCGATTCGCCGGTTAGAGTTCCGGTCGTCTGGATGATCCCGAGGCCGCTCTGCGACACGGCGTTGAATCCGCCGGGGCCCTTGAGCGTGACGGTGCCGGCGTTGCCCTGGATCGGGCCGGCGATGGAGATGCCTCCGCTGAGATTGTCGAGCGTCACGCCCGCCCCGTTGATGCTGCCGGTGGCCGTGACGTTGAGGCCGGCTCCGCCGGACGTGGTGAGCGAAACAAGGCCGGTGTTGGCATTCGTGACGGCGCCGGTGACGTTGAGGCCAAGCGAACTGTCCACGATCGTGATCGCCCCGCCGGCCGTCAGATTGCCGACGGCACCGAACGTGTTGTCGGCGTTGGTGAGCGTGACGCTGCCGCCGACGTTGCCGGTGAGCGTGCCAGTGTTGATGGCGGCGATCTGCGTGACGTTGCCGTTAAGGGCATCACCCCCCGCACCGCCCAGCACGACACTGCCGCCGGTGTTGGTGGTGATGGAACCGATCACGACGTTGCCGCCGGCGTCGAGCAGCTGAACCGTGCCGTTGTTGAGCCCTGTGGTGAGCGACGTGCCGGTCAGGCTGATCGACCCTTCCTGGGCGTCGATCGTGATCGTGCCTGTGCCGCTGACGGTGCCGCCCGAACTCTGCACCGTGACGCCCGTGAGCGAGACGTCGGAGCCGGTGATGTTTTGACCATTCAGGTCGAGCAGGCCGGTGGTGGTGAGCGACACGTTGTTCGTGCCCGTGGTCCAGCGACCGATGCCGCCCGTGAGGGTGAGGCCGCCGAGGTCGTTGACCACGACGTCACCGCCGTAGGTGATCCCGGACACGGTCGTGATCGTGTTCGCCTGGTCGAGCGTGACCGACCCGCGGGTGTTCACGTTGACGGTGGCGACGTTCAGGATCTTGCCAGTCGTTTGCGACACCGCCCCCGAGGAGGTGTTGCCGTCGTTGATCTGCACGCTGCTGCCGCTGCCGGTGACGTTCACCTGCGGCAGGACGATCGTCGTGGCGCCGCGGAACGTCACGGCCGGGCTGGCGGTGCTCGTCGTCGTGATCGTGCCTCCCATGTTGACAGCCGAGTAGCCCGTGCCGAAGCGGAAATCCGAGGCGTCGATGATGAGGGTACTGGCGGTGGAGGTGCCCGGGGTGATCGTGGAACTCCCGCCCTGCGTGACGCCTTGCCCCTGCAGATAGATCGTGCCGGTCGAAGTCGAGATGTTGCTGTTGGCGATGGCGAGGTTGCCCCCGCGGGTCAGCACGCTGATCTGCTGCGCCGTGAGGGAGTTGAGGACGTTCAGTCCGCTCGCATCGTCACGGATGTAGAGCACGTTCGGCAGCGTGACCGTGGCGAGGTTGGCGATGTTGTTGGCGTTGTTGTTGCCGCCATCCACCGTGATGTTGGCGCCCGTGTTCGCGGCGAAGATGTTGACGACCAGGCCCGCGTTGTTGTTCGAGACCTGGATGACGTCGCCAGCCACGTCGGCCGGCGAGATGCCTGCGGTGCCGATCTGGACCACGCCCGAGGAGGCGGTGATGCCGTTGAAGGTGACCGTCGTCGCGTCGCGAAGCAGGACGGCATAGTCGCTCTCGCCGCCGGGCGACGCGTAGGTGGTGGAGAGCACACCGGAGAGCGCTATCGCGCCGGGATCGGTGCCGCTCGGGTCGCCGTCCACGATGATGATGCCGCTGCCGGCGTTGATCGTGTGCTGGGGGTCCTGCGTCACGCCCTTGCCGGTGATCGTGATGGCACCGCCGGCGGTCGAGTAGCCGCGGTTCCCCGTGTTGATGTCCACGTCGGCGAGGGTGCTCGTCAGCGTGATCGGGGAGTTGGTCGTGTAGATCCATTCGTTCGTCTGCACGGTGCCGGCCGTGGAGACGACGATGCCTGGGCCCGCGGAGGTCTGCATCGTGACCGCGGCGTTGAACGTGGCGGTGCCGGTGCCGGTGTCGGCGTAGATAAAGTCATCGGCGGAAAAAAGGTTGGTCCCGCCGGTGCCTACGACGAGCACGCCGACCTGCGAGAGCGACACCGAGCCCAGATTGTCCGTGTTGCCGAGGAGCGACACATTCCCGCCGGTCACGTCGGTGCCGGTGCCGTTGATCGTGAGGTCGTAGTCGCCGCCGGCGAGCGTGGTGTTCGAGAAGGTGATCGCGCCGGTGCCGCGGGTGATCGTCAGGTTGTCGGTGAGCGAGGTCGTGGTGGAGTTGAGTGAGACCACGCCGTTGGCCGTCGCGCCGCCGCCGGAGGCCGCGTTGGTGTTGAAGACGACCGTGTCCGCAGTCGCCCCGTTGCCGATCGTGATCGAGGTGGTGGCCGTTACGACGATGCCGGCGTTGCCGGTCGTGGAGACGTTCTCATTGATCGTGACAGCCGTCCCCGACGCCGTGAGGCTCAGGAGGCGGTTGTCGAGGAAGCCCGCGATCGGGGCGCCCAGCTCACCTACGAACAGGACGCTGCCTTCACCGGCGGTGGTGGTCAGCGAGTAGGGGGTGGTGGAGATCGAGTGGACGCTGCTGTTGAACACGATCTCGCCCGCCGTCACGCCCGTGTCCACGAGCGTGTTGCGGGTGATCACGGCCTTGTCCTGGACGGTGATGTTGCCGCCCGAGCCCTGCACGACACCGCTGCCGCCGACCGCGATCAGGTCGCCGTTGAGCGTGATCAGCGCGCCGGCGTCGCTGTCGATCTCGATATTGCCGGCGTTGCCGGAGTTGAAGCCCGTGCCGCCCGTGCCGCCGGTCGTGGTGACCGCGCCGACGGTGATCGTGCCGGCGCCGCCGGTGGTCTGGAGCAGCACGCTGCCGCCGCCGCCGCCCACCGCCTTGATGCCGGTGCCGCCGGTGGCGGTGATGTCGACCACGGAGATCCCGCCATTCGTCGCGGTGATCGTCACGGCGCCGGCCGAGCCGCCCGAGCCGGCGACACTGGGTCCCGGCGTGGCGCTCGCGTTGCTGCCACCGACGGCGGTGATGGCCTGGGTGACGGTGACGGTCGGCGCCGTAAACGTGATGTTGCCCGCGGCGCCTGCTCCGCCGGCGTTGTTGCTGCTGCTGGTGGTGGAGACGGCCGCCTGCAGGTTGATCCCGGTACCGGCCGTGATCACGAGGAATCCGGAGCCCGACCCCGTGTTCGCGGCGGCCGTGGTGGTGATTGTGCCCGCCACGTCGCCGCCGCCGCCGGCCGTGGTGCTCGTGACGCTGCCGAGCGTGGCCGTGAGGGTGACGTTGCCGCCGCCGCTGGTGATCGGCTCCTGCAGGACGACGTCGCCGGTCGAGCTCGTGATCGAGATCGTGCCGGCGGCACCGATGCCCGTGCCCGTGACGCCCGACCCGGAGTTGTCGAGCGTGATCGTGCCGGTGGCGGAGAGCGTGAGCGTGCCGCCGAAGGTCGCCGTGTCGATCCCGAGCGGCCCGGTCACGTTCGTGAGCGCCACGCTGCCCGTGCCGGCCGCGGCGAACGACACGTGGTCGCCGAACGTGCTCGCCCCGCCGAGCGATCCGTCGAGTGTGATGCTGGCGTTGTTGGCCGTGGTGGTGAAGTTCGACGTGCCGGTGACGGTGAACTTGCCGGAGTTGGTGACGGCCAGGGCGCTGCTCACGTCGAGGTTGCCAGCCACCGTCACGGTGCCCAGGTTGAGGGCGGAAGCGACCCCTGACACGCTCACATTGCCGATGGTCGACTGGAGGCTGAGCGCGCCCGAATACTTCGAGCCGGCGGTGTCGAGGGTGACCGAGGAGCCCTTGAGGCTCGTGGCACCGGTGACGGCGACGAGCCCCGCGTCGGTCACCGCATCGGTCGTCTCGACCGTCAGATTGCCGCCGATCGTGACGGTGCCCAGCGCGATGGCCTTGGTCGTTCCCGTCACCGAGGCGCTGGCGGTGCCGACCGTCGAGAGGTTGAACGAACCGGACGGGCCGTTGTATTGGTTGTCGCCGGTGAGCGTGATGTTGGCCGTGCTCGAGAGCGTGTTGAAGGTCGACGAGCCGCCGACGGTGAAGGGCGTGCCGTCGGTGATGTTGCCGCTCGAGGTGATCGTGAGGTTGCCCGAGATGCTGAGGCCGTCCGGAACCTGGATCGCCTTGCCGTTGGTGAAGGTGATGTCGTCGAGCTGATTGCCGACCCCGACGATCGGGGCGAAGGTCACCAGGCCGTTGAGGGCGTTGCTGGCCCCGTCGAGGATGATGTCGGAGCCATTGGCGGCGGTGAACGTGGCCCCGCCGGTGCCGATCGAGATCGCCGTGCCTGCTTGCTGCGTGATGTTGCCGGCCAGGACGGTGACGGCGAGCGTGTTGGCCTGCGTGGTCGCCTGGCTGATGGCCCCGAGGATCAGGCCGTTCGAATCGACGATCTGGATGTTCTTGGCGGCGCTGTTCCGGAGATTGACCGGTCCGGTGAAGTCGTTGCCCGAGTTGGTGAGCGTGATCGCGGCGCCGCCGGTCTCGAAGGTCGCGGCACCGGCGCCGGCGGCCTGGACGATCGGGCCGGTCTGGGTGATCGCGCCGGTCGTCGTGATCGCGAACGTGCCGGTGCCGAGGCTTACCGTGCCCAGGATCGTGGTGCCTGAGTCGTTGAGCTCGACGGAGGCCGTGCCACTGGCCGAGACGTTGATCGTGCTGCCGAAGACGTTCGACTCGGTGAGCAGGATGTCGGCGTTGGCGACCGACGTGGTGAACGATGCCGTGCCGCTCGGCACGGAGAGCACGCTGCCCGCCTGCTGCGTGATCGCGCCGGACGCGGAAATCACAAGGTTCTTGCCGGCTGCGAGCGTGAGGCTCGGCAGGTCGAGGGCGCCCGTTTGGGTGATCGAGATTGGGCCGTTCGCGACCGTGAGTGTGCCGAAGGTGGTCACCTTGGTGGCGATCGAGAGGCCGGTCGGAGCGGTCGCGTCGAGCGTGCCGCCGGTGGTGATCAGGCCCGTGCCGGTGATGCCCTGCTGCGAGGTGAGCGTGATCGTGCCCGTGCCCGTGGTCACGGGGCCGTCGATGCCGATGCCACCGCCGCCCGTCTGGTCGAAGGTGATCGCGGCGGCCTTGGACGTCGTCAGCGAGGTGACCGAGACGGCCGTGCCCGAGGTGTTGTTGATGTCGATCGCCCCGGCCGTCGTGTCGGCCGAGACGAAGAAGGCCGCGAGGTTCACGGCGCCCGTGGTGCCGATCCCGTTGGTCGCGTTCAGGTCCACCGTGTTGGCGGTGATCAGGCTGCTCCCGTCGATGTCGCCGCCTTGCGCTGTGAGCGTGACCGTCTTGCCCGTGGCGGTAATGGGGTTGATGAGGGTGATCTGTTGCTGCGAAATGAGCGAGACGTTGCCGGTCGCGGTGATCGCGTTGGGCACGGCGATGCCGTACACGTTGGCGACGGTGATGTCGCCCGCGGCCGACGTGATCGTCGAAAAGCCCAGCGCCAGGTTTCCGTTGAAGTCGATCCCGGTGTTGGCGACGAGCGAGCCCTGAGCGCCAGTGATCAGCCCGGAGCCCGAGATGCTGCCGGCCGCCACAAGCGAGATGTTGCCGTCGTTGAGCTGAGCATCGACCGGCGCGTTGACCGCGATGTTGCCGCTGCCGGTGGTCACGAGCGTGATGGTCGAGGTGGTGCCCGCGCTGCTCACGCCGCTGTTCGCGACCGTGATCCCGCCGCCTGTGTTGACGAGCGTGATCGCGCCGAAGCCGCCGCCGGAGCCGACCGTCGAGACGTTGTTGAACGTGACCGTGCCGCCGCCCGACTGGTTGAACGTGATCAGGGAGCCGAGCGGATCACTGGTGCCCGCTGATGTAAGCGACGACACCGTGACGGCCGTGCCGAGCGCATTAGCGACGTTGATCTTGCCGGCCGTCGAGATGGCGGAGATCGTCGGCGCGGCGAGGCTGAGCGCGGTCGTGTTGCCGATGCCCGTTGCGGCCGCGAGGGTCAGCTCGCTGCCCGTGATCGGGCTCCCGCCGTTGATCGAGCCGGCGGTCGACGTGAGGAAGACCTTTCTGCCCGTCGCATTGAGCGGGTTGCCGACCGTGATGTCGCCCGTGGCCGTGATTTCAACCCTGCCCATGGGGACGAAAGTCGCCGGCACGGCGAAAGCGCCCGTCTGGCTGATTACGATGACTTTCGACGACCCTGAGAGCGTGATCGACGAAAATGTCGTGACGGCCGTGTTGAGCGGGGTCCCGATGCTGCCAATGCCATTCGCGGCGGCAAGGGCGAGCGAGTCGGCCGTGATCTTGGCCGAGCCGCCAATCTCGGCCGAGGACGTCAGCGTGACGCTGCTTCCCGTGGCCTGCGTGGCGGCGGAGACCGTGATCGCCCCGCCGGTGGCGGCGATCGGGCCGGCGATCGTGACGGCCGTGTCGAGGCCGATCGTCGCGGTGTTGCCCGCCTTGCCGATCGAAAGGCCGGTGAGTGAGTTGAGGCCGCTCGCGCTCGGGTTGACCGAGAAGTTGCCGGCAAACGTCGCGAGGCTGAAGCCGCTCGCAAAGCTTGTCGAGACCGGCTGCAGCGTCAACGTGCCCGTCGACGTGACGATCGGATCGGTGCCGTTGACCGAGAGCGTGTCGGACTGGAGCGTGACGTTGCCCGTGCCCGCGGAGATCAGGGAGTCGGCGGTGGCATCGAAAGCGGCTGAGGCTGACCCCTGGACCGTCTTGATCGTGATGTTGTGGTTGAGCGACGAGAGGCCGGCAAACGTGGCCGTCGTGCCGATCGATCCCTTTTCGATCAAGGAGAGGGGGTACGAGGTGGATCCGACGCCGGCCGTGGCGTTGACCGTGATCGCACCGCCACTCGACGAAATGAACGTGCTGTCGGTGGTTGCGCCACCCGTGTTGCCGTCGAGTCGCACGCCCCAGTTGTTGTTGGAGCCGGCTGCACCGCCGCCCGTGCCGCTGACGGTCACCGTGCCCGTGCCGCTGGAAGTGGCCACGCCGCCAAACTGGAGGACTACGCCGAGGTTGTATTCGTCCGCCGCACCGCCGCTGCCACCGGTGCCCGTGATGGAGAGGTTGCCGTTGGCGGTCTTCACCACCGTATTTCGCGCGGTCCCGCCGCCATCAATGGCGACACCATGATTCGAGCCCTGGCCCGTAGCGCCGCCGCCGACGCCCGTGATGGAAAGCGAGCCCGAGCCACCCGCGGCCACGGTCGCGCCGCTCTCAATCTTGACGCCGATTTGCTGCGCTCCGGTCGCGTTGCCGCCGCGGCCTTCGATGACGATCGAGCCTGATCCGGTCGAAACGGAGATCGCACCAGCGACGTTCACCCCGATGAACGATCCGGAGGCCTGCGAGCCACTATCGGCATCGAGCGTGATGGTGCCGCTCGTCGTCGTCAGACTCGCTGAAACGGAGATGTTTCGGGGCGCGGTGAGAGAGATGTTGCCTGTGCCGGTGCTGATGGCCTGCGTGATGGTGACCGTATCGACACCGGTGCTCGTGAGGCCGGAGGAGAGCGAGTAGGCCGTCCCGCCCTGGAAGGTCATCGACTGGGCCGTGCTGTTGCCGCTGGCCGACAGCGTGATCCTGTTGACACTCGCGACGGAGAAGGATGTCGTGCCGGTGATGTCACCGCCCAGCGTGAAGGTGGTGCCGTCGCTCGCGATCGTCACGGCTTCGGAGGTCGAGCCCGTGGCCGTGAAGTCGATCTGCAGGTCGTTGCCAACGAGGCTTGCATTCGCCAGCAGCGCCCGGTTCTCGAGCCACTCACCGCCGAGGCTCAGGAAGAACGCTCCGCGATCACGGACGGCTATGCGGTCGCGACGGCGACGCTCCTTGCCGCGGCGGGGCTGCTTGAACCGATTGGCGAATGCGTTCCAAACCATGACTGGCGGACTCCTTGCGATCCTTCAACGAACCGAGTGCGGGGGTCGAACGGTGGGGGCCCTGGGAGCGGGTGCTTGGGCCGGGCCGCCGGCCTTCGCGCGCGACCGCACGATGTTGAGGAGCACTCAACGCTGAGCGGCACAAAAGACGGAGCGGGGGAAGGGACGGGATCGGCATCCAATTGCCAGAAATAGCGACGAACAAAGCGCCTCCGGGCTGCACCACCCTGCTCCCTCGTACCATCGCGTGGCGCAATCGGCAAACTTTCACCGGGCCGATTTCCGCCACGGGGGCCCCGCGTTAACCGGTGGGGCAATCGTAAGGCCTCCAAATCCTGCCCGAAAACCGCGCCTGCCGATCTGGCAGGCGGCTTGCCGGATCGAGCTTGCGTGACGATCCCGAACTCCGCGAGCACCCGCACGTTGTCGAGCTGGCCCGCGGCATGCCGGGGCGGCGAGGCCCCTCGCCAGGTCGTCGGCACGGGACCGGAACGAGGCTGAAACCGCATTGCGGGCCCGCCGGGATTCTGCGACTTTCCCCCCATGCATGCAGCCGTCAATCTCCTCCCGTCCGCCCCCCCTCCTGCCGGGCCGGCCATCGATCTCCGCTGCCGGCGACTAACGCCGCGGCACGTCCACGATCTCCTGACCTTCCTTGCGCGGCTCACCGCGAGCGGGGATGGCCGGCTATTTCATCCGCACGCCTTTACCCGCGAGGCGGTCGAACCGCTCGCCGCCTTCGGCCAGGGCGACGAATATCACGTGCTGACCTCCGGGCGGGACGGGCCGGTCATCGCCTACGGCATGCTGCGGGGCTGGAAAGAGGGCTACACCACGCCGAGCCTGGGCATCGCCGTGGACGGCCAGTGGCGTGGGCAAGGCATCGGCCGGCGGCTCGTGACCCACCTCCACAGGATCGCGGCCGCCCGTGGGGCCCGCACGCTGAGACTGAAGGTGTACCGATCAAACACGGCCGCGCTCGCCCTCTACCGGTCGTTCGGCTACGAGTTTCGCCCCTTCTCTGAGATTGAGTGGCTTGGAAGCCTGAACCTGGCCGCCGCGCCCACGCGGATGGCGGCCTGACGGCCGCGGGGAATCATCCGGGCGTCTGACACCATGCATCACCGATTCGAGCCAGAGCCGTTCCGCCGCATTTCGGTCGCCGCCCCCGACCTGGCGGGCAACGAGGAGGCGTACGTCGTCGAGGCCATCCGCAGCGGCTGGGTGTCGTCGAGCGGCGAGTTCCTGGAGCGGTTCGAGCGGGAGTTCGCGGCCGCTTGCGGCACGCGGCACGCCGTGGCCTGCTCGAACGGTACGACTGCCCTGCACCTCGCCCTCACGACGCTCGGCGTCTCCCGCGGCGACGAGGTGATCGTGCCGGCGACCACGTTCGTGGCGACGGCGAACGCGGTGCGGTTCTGCAACGCGACGCCGGTGTTCGTGGACGTCGATCGGGACACGTGGTGCCTTGATCCGCGCGGAGTGGCCGCCGCGGTCGGGCCGCGGACGGCGGGCATCATCCCCGTGCACCTGCTCGGCCATCCCGTCGACATGGACGCGATCAACGCGATCGCCGAGCAGCACGGCCTGTGGGTGGTCGAGGACGCGGCCGAAGCGCATTTCGCCACCTACCGGGGTCGCCCGGTTGGCTCGCTCGCCGACGCGGCCGCGTTCTCCTTCTTCGGCAACAAAATCGTGACCGGCGGCGAGGGAGGAGCCGTGACGTTCTCCCGCGACGACCTCGCCAGGCGGATGCGGATGCTCCGGAGCCACGGCATGGACCTGGCACGGCGGTATCATTTCCCGATCGTGGGCTTCAACTACCGGATGTCGAACCTCACGGCGGCGCTCCTCTGCGCCCAACTGGAGCGACGCGCGGCCCTCGTCGCCCGCCGGCGGGCGATCGTGCGGCTCTACGGCGAGCGGTTGCGGCTGCAGACCGGGCTGGTGCACCGCACCGACGCCCATTGGGCCGGGGTTTCGCCCTGGCTGATGGCGGTGTTGGTCGATCACGACGGCTTCGGCCTCGATCGCGACGCCTTGATGGCCACGCTCGCGGCCCGTGGGATCGAGACGCGGCCGCTGTTTCCGCCCCTGCACCACATGCCGCCGTACCGCCGGTTCGCCGCCCGCCAAGGGATCTCTTCGCTGCCGGTCGCCGAGTGGCTCGGCGCCACCGGGCTGATGCTGCCCACGCATCCGCTCATGACCGACGACGACGTGGCCTTCGTCTGCGACCAGATCGCCGCCGCGGGCCGGAGCCGTACCCTCCGCCGCGCCGCATGAACTCGCCAGCGTCAGCCACCGTCAGCCGCCTGGCCGTGCTCCTGCCCCACGCCTATCTCGGCGGCACGATCCGGCTGCTCTTGAACCTCGTGCGTCATCTGGCGGCGCGGTGGTCGGGGCCGGTCGTGCTCGGCGTGCCGGCCGACCACCTCGAGACGATCGCCGCCGACCTCGCCGTGCTCCGCCGCGAGTTGCCGGGCCTCGAGGTGCGGGGGCTGTGGTGGCGGCAGCTCTGGCCGGACGAGGCCCGTGGGCTCGCCGCCGAGGCCGGCCTCGACGTGGGGCGATGGATCTCCGGCCGCTACCAGGTACCCGGCGACGGCGCAACCGACTTTCTCGACTGTGCGTTCTGGCTGTTCGTGTCGGATCGCCTGGCGTATCCGCTCGTGCCCCTGCGGCCCTACGCCGTGTTCGTGACCGACCACCTGCAGCGGTACGTACCCGAGATCTTCAACGACACGGCCTACGCCACTCCCGACTCCGCGGCCTGGAACTTTCTGCGGAACGTGCGCAACGCGGATCTCGTGGTCGCCACGAGCCGCGACACGGCCGCCGATGCGATCAGCTATGCCGGCGCGCTGGGGCCGGTCGTGCGGCTGCCCACCACGCTCGACGTGGACCACTTCGAGCGGCTCGCGGCCGAGGCGGCGGGCGAACGCGACGACGAAATGCTTCCGCAGCGGCCCTTCTTCGCCTGGGTGACGAATCCCTCGCCCCACAAGAACCAGCTCCGGATGCTGCGGGCCATCGATCGCGCCATTCGCGAACTCGGCGGCTCGCTCGACGTGGTGGTGACGGGCGTGTGGACCGATCTTTTCGATCCCGACCTAGCCGCCGAGCGGCGCCTGGGCCGCGAGCCGCAGTGGACCACGCCGCATGTGCGCCGGGTGCGGGAAGCGGTGGCCGCGCTCGAGCCCGCCGTGCGGCGGCGGCTCACGTTCCTGGGTGGCGTGCCCGATGAGGCCTACGCCCGGGTGCTGCGGTCGGCCCGCTTCCTCGCCCACAACGTGATCGCCGACAACGGCACCTTCAGCGTCGTCGAGGCGGCCCTGCTGGGAACGCCGGCCGTGTCGAGCGACTATCCGCAGATGCGGGAAATCGACGAGGCCTTCGGCCTTGGCCTGCGGTTCTTCGATCCCTTCGACGAGGCGGCCACGGCGGAGGCGCTCGTTGCCGGCGAGTCGCTGCCATCGCCATGCGGGTCGGTCGCCCGACGCATCCGCGACCGCAGCTGGCGGGCCTGGGACGATTCGCTGGTCACCGCGATCGAAGGCGTGATCGCAGCCGATGCCCGGCGGGCCCGACACGGGGCGCGGCCTGCGGACCGAGCGAGGATCGCCTGCCTGTGAGCATCGCCTCCCCCACCGCCGTGCCGCCCACCACGGTCGGCCTGTGGCTCGAGTTCGACGGAGCGGACCAGGTGATGCTGCCGGGCGATGGCCTGGTTCGCCACGCCCGTGGCATCGTCACCGGCTTGGACGCGCTGCCGGGCGTGAAGATGATCCTCGTGCCCTGCCTGCCCGCCGACGTGGAGGCCATGACGGCACTCTTCACCGACGTCGGCCGGCCGGGGCGCCTGCTCTCCGACAAGCTCCGGTTGATCCCCGCCGGACGCGATCCGGCCCTGCGTCGCGCCCTGATCGCGCGGGCCAAGCGCCGGCGGGAAGCCTGCCGCGATCGGCTCACCCGCCTCGGCGCGACCGGGGCGTTCCGGTCGTGGCGGGCGGCGCTCGCCAGGCTCGCGGAGGCGCCGACCCGCCGCTCACTCGCCGCGCCGCGCCGAATCATCAAACTCGCGAAGCTGACGCTCACGCTCAGGGTTGCGGAGGCGATCCTGGCGGCGGTGCGGCAGTTGCCGCCGCCGCAGGCGAACGTCGTCACCGATCTCAGGCGGCGTGGCCTGCAGGTGCCATGGATCGTGCTGCCGGCAGGGACCGCATCGGCCCGGCGGCTCCCGGGGCCGAAGATTCTCGACCTCGGGGGCGCCCGTTCGGCGCGGGGCCCGGCACTCGCCAGGCTCGCGCGGGCCGCGGTCGCCGTGGTGGCGCCGTCGACGCAGGCGGCCGACCGCGGCGCAGACGACATCGCCGGCCGCCCGTGTCACGTGATCCGGCCCGCCCCGCTTCCGTTCGTCGTCGCTCCCACGAGCGCGGAGGAGTCACGGCGGCGGCTCGCCGACGACCTGCGCGGGCTGTTCGCGGGCGATGAGAAGCGGCCGCCGCACCGACACTTCTGCGACTTTCCCTTCGAGCGGGTCGAGTATCTCGTGGCGGCGTCGCCCGCCGGCCGGCACGGGCCGCTGCTGCCGGCCTACGCGCACGTGCTTCGGCGGCACCGCCGCAACCTCAAGCTGCTCCTCGACGGTCGCCTGCCGCGAGGCGATGCGGTTTCCGGCGAGGTCGAACTCCTCGGGCTGCCGTTCGACGTGGCCGAGACCGCGGGGCTCGGCGAAGCCGCGCGGGGCCGTCTGCTGCGACACGCCCGCGCGGTTGTCGTGGCCGACGGCGATGCCGTCTGTCTGCCGGCGGTGTTCGGCGAGGCGGTGGCGGCCGGCACGCCGGTCGTGATGGGCCGGCTGGCGGCCGTGCGGGAGGTGCTCATGCCCGAGGAACTCGCGGCGGCGGAATATTTCGACTTGCCTGGCGAACCCGCCGGCGTCGCGCGGGCGATCCTGCACGCGGTCGATCACCGCGACGCCGTGCTGGCCCGTCAGCGGGCGATCCTCGCGCGGCTGACCACACGCTCCTGGGCCGACGTTGTCGGCGGGATGCCGGGCCTCCGACTCCGCTCGTGATCTCGGCGGCAACCGCTGCAGGGATCGTGGCCTGTTGACGGCGGATGAAAACGGCGGCGCGGGGCGGTCGAAAATGGTGGCGCTGGGTGGTGTTGACCTCTTCTGATTCCGTGCGGGTGTCGCAGGTTGTTCGGTCGCCTCGTCAGCCTGTCCGCCGCCGTCGGCCCCTCAGAATCGACGTGGTGGGCTTCGGTTGTGCGGCCAATGCGACGGACCGCGCATCGCGGATGGATGACGTGCGGAATCTTGCCACCGGCTCCGGGGGGCGTTTCTACGAGGCCGCCAACGCCGAAGCGCTGGCCAAGTCGCTCCGCGAATCGATGCGGGTCATCCAGTGGCAGGCGCGGGGTCCAGATGCGCCCCGGGAGAGCGTCGGGCTCGGCGCGTCGCTGACGCTGCCGCCGGCACCCGCCGGTCGGCCGCAGGCGTACGAGGCGGTGCTCGAGGCCGAGGCGAATCCGCCGCGGCGCGGCTTCGAAGCTGAGGGAGGGCGAGGCGCTCGAGCTCTCCGTCGGCGGCGGCAGGAGGCTCGAGTTCCGCCGGTACGATGGCGGCACGGAGCAGGGTCTGCGGGACGGCCGCACGAACCTCTTCGCCCCCTCCGATCCGCAGCGGCTGTTCTTCGTGGGCGGTCACCTGGCCTCGCGGTTCGGCGGCTCGGTTCGCTTTCCGCTGTCCAACCAGAATGCAAACGCCGCCGAGTTACGCCGATGGGCGAGATGCGGCCGCCGGTGGGCCGCGACCACCATGTCGAGGGTTTCACGATGTGGTTCGCGGGCGGCGGCACCCGGCCCGGCGCGATCATCGGTGCCACCGACGAACTCGGGCTCGGCGTCACCGAAAACAAGGTGCACGTGCACGACATCAACGCCACGATCCTGCACCTGCTCGGCTTCGATCGCGAGCGGCTCACGTATCGGTTCCAGGGCCGCGACTTCCGGCTCACCGACGTGCACGGGGAGGTCGTGCAGGCGATGCTGGCGTGATACAGCGACGATCGCCACGGGTGTGAGCGCGTGTGGAGGTGCCAGAGCAAGATCTTGGTGGCAGCGTTGGCGTGGTCGGGCCTGCCCATGCCCCGCCCTCGTTCGACCTCGATAGCGACAGGCGCTCGACGATGACCTGCTCGACGTTCCAGAGCCGGCCGGGGGTTCGCGATGAGCCGCTGAGTTTTGCCTGAAACTGGACCGCTACCATCATCGACGAGTTGGCGACGGCAAAATCCGGCGGCGAGCGAGCGAATCACCGGCCGGCTCCTGCCCACGACGTGACCCGTGGCGTGGTCGAGTATCGCACCCGTATCGCATCGGCGACGATCACGGCCCCGGCCACATCAGCGTCGGCCGGGGTGTGTTTCAGCGCTGCTTGAGGCTCGCGGTCGTGGGAAATCGCCAGGCTTCGTCGAAGAAGCCCGCGGCCTCGATGCGGCCCGGGGCGGCGATGCTCGGGGGCGTGTCGAGGTTCACCACGGCCCAGTCGGGGAGTTTCGGGGTTTGCAGCGCGTTGGTGTTGCTGCTCCCCTGGCGGAAGGTGTAGCTGCTGTTGAGCACGACGTAGCGATCGGGTGCCAGCGGGTTTGGATACACGAGCACCGGGACATGGGAGGCAGCGGCGTAGTCGCGGCCGTCGAACCGCAGCGTGGCGGCGTTCCACTCGAGGGGGAGTCGGGGCAATATCCGCGCGAGCACGGCATTCGAGGCCGGATCGCCCCAGAGCACGAGGTGCAGGTCGCGGATCATGTCGGGCGTGACGTCGGTGTCGGCGACGATCCGGGCCGCACCGCGGAAGTTCACCCGCCAGGTGTCGATCGCACGGGCAAGTTCCGCCTCCATCCAGGCCCCGACCGCCGGATGCGTTGCGCGGCCCGTTGGCTTCACGAACACGAAGCCGTCCATGAAGGCGTCGTCGATCGGCCCCTGGAGGCCGTGCCGCTTGCGGAGCACGCGCGGCTCGACGGCTGGCCGTCCCGTCTGCCAGCGGCCGTCATGGACGTGGAAGTGGAGCCCGTCCGCGGCGGTGGGGCAGTCGAGGGTTTGCCCGTCGAGATCGATCGACCAAGTTCCGGCGGCGGCCCACGACTCGGGCGGCGTGAGCGTGAGAGCCGTCGCGCCGCTCGTCTTCACGGCGAGGATCCCAGGACCACGGTGCTCGGCGTCGACGGTGGCCTGCTCCCAGTGCCGCATGAGCCCGGTGATGCGGACCCAGTCGAGCCGGTCGTAGCGGAGCGTGTAGGTCGCGAACCGCACGCGGGGCGGGGCGGCGGGCCGACCCCGCTCCGCCGCCGCGTCGACCAGCCGGTCGAGCGACTCCTTCGTCTCGCGATGGTAGCCGTGGCCGGTGTCGGGGCCGACGAGATGCTCGACCCGGCCGCCGACCGCGGCCACCGCCTCCACCATGATGTCGGCCGCCTGCTTCTGCGGATCGTTCGCGCCGGAGTACGCGATGACGGGCCGGTTGGTCAGGTTGACCGCGTAGCCAGGCACGTCGTAGAGCCGCCACAGCACCTGTTCCCACTCCGGGGGCGGCGTCCTGCCCGGCACGAACACCTTCGCATACCTCGCGGTCTCGACGAAGCCGGCGCCTGGTGCGATCACGGCCCAGCGGCTGGCGTGGTGGGCCCCCAGGTGCCACGAGCCGGCACCGCCCATCGAGAAGCCGCGGAGGGCCACGTGGTCGGGGCCGATCGCGTAGTGCCGCATCGCATCTTCGATCGCCTCGAGCACATCGGTCTCGCCCGCGAACTTGAACGCATTGCAGAAGCGGCCATAGGGATGAAGGACGAGCGTGCGCGGCGGGGCGATCGTGCCCCGGCTCCGCATCCGCTCCGAGAGAAAGGCGAGCTCCGTCAGCTTGTCGTCGCGGCCGTGGAGCCAGATATCCATGCGACCGCCTGCCGCCGGGCGGTCCTCCGGCACGACGAGGCCGTAGGGCTGCACGGAGCCGTCGATCCGCGAGCGATACCCGCGGACGACCAGGCCCGTGGCGGTCGTCCACGGCGCCGTGCCCGACCGCAGGGCCTCGAGACGGCCACGGCCCTCGGCGAGCAGCGCCTCGGCGGCCGCTACCTGCTTGAGGTCGTAGAACTCGTCGAGTTCAACCGCCCACGAAACCGCCTTTGGGAAAATCTCCACGTCGACGAGCCGCTCCCGCAGCGCGGCCGGCAACCCGCCCGGCGCGGCGGCCGCCTCGATGTCGGCCCGCAGCCCCGCGCTCTCCGCGGCAAGCCGCTCACGATCCTCGGCCGGGATCTCGATGCCCGGCAGCGGGCTCACGCCCGGGTTCGTCTGGGCGACGGCCCAGCCGCAGGCGAGCCACAGCAGGCCCACGAGGAGACACCGCGTGGCCCTGGCTCCCGAGACGCATATGCCCGACAGCGACACGTCCATCCGTCGCTCAGAGTGACTTCAGGCGGATGTTCCGATACTCGGCCCGCATCGGCTTGCCTGCGTGGACTTGCAGGGCGAGCACCCCCTCGGCGAGCCCTTCTCCGGATCGTTTTCGGTGAAGTCGAGGATCAGGCGGCCGTTGAGCCAGTGGCGGATGTAGTTGCCCTCGCCGCGGATCAGCACGTCGTTCCAGTCGTCGAGCTTCATGAACATGAGGATAGCCCGGTCAATTGCACTTCCGCAACGGTCTTCCGGCCGATGAGCGACTCGTGAGCCTCGGGAGGAGCGGCCCGGGCGTCCGGAGCGGGTTTCTCGAAATGCCCCGCACCCGCTGCGGTGGCGTTTTTCTCGTGACGTCGGAAGGCGTGATCGCGGCCGGCGCCCGCGGGTCCGAGGCTTTTGGGCAGTCGCTGGTCTCGTTCGTTGGCTATCACGAGAGCGGCGCGTTCAGTCGACAGCTCTCAGAACGCATCATCACCAAGCACATCGAACTTGCGAGTCAGGGCTATAGCACGGGTGGCGTTCCCCCGTATGGCCACGGCCGCTTCCTCGAGAGGCCGGACGACACGCTCGTTGAGATCGCCTTGCACCAGCGCCATACGGAGCGGAACTGCCATATCCGCTTCCGGCCGAACAATGAGCAGCGGATCAAGACCTGGGTCTGGATTCTGAAGCGGCTGGAGGCCGGCTGGAGCGCGAAGCGGGTTGCACAGTGTCTCAACGAGCTTGGCATCCCCACGCGGGACGCCGGCCGCACGCGGCGCGACAACGGCGTCGAGCACGAGGTGTCTGGCAAATGGCACGAGAGCACCGTCCTCGCGGTCGCCACCAATCCGATCATCATCGGCGTCAAAGAGTACGGCCGCTATTCGGAGGGTGTGCATCACCGCGCCAAGGCGACGGGGTTTCGCCCTGGCACCGAAAAAAAGCTCCTTCCGGATGGTTCGGGCAAGACGATCGAGAACGACGTGGCGGACCGGATCCGCGCAGCGGCCGACTTTGCTGCGCGGTTTGCCCCGGAGCGTTGGCATCGCCTCCAGGCCAACCTGAAGGCCCGCGGCACCGCGCAGCGTGGCAAGCGGAAGGCGCACGCCCCCGCCGCCTACCCCGTGACACCATGCGTGTTCGACCTGACCTGCAAGTGCGGCGGGATCATGCACTGCGTCGTGCGAAAGGACCGCGGGGTCGGCCGCCCGATGTATCGCTGCAGCATCTACACGAAGACGGCCGGCAAAAAGTGCAATTGACTCCCTCCCCAAATCTTGACCCAGGTCTTGTGAGAGAATCCTCGTGCCCCTTGTGGGGCTGGAAAGGTTTCTCGGATGAAGAAGCGACGCAGTACAGAGCAGATCGTGGGCCTGCTTCGGCAGG
>Ga0315906_10001316_pt1 | contig 37088 bp, 21 predicted proteins | sample LakEriMetagenome_4_FD_203526 | JGI IMG/M metagenome (GOLD analysis project Ga0315906, IMG submission 203526) | Freshwater fungal communities from buoy surface, Lake Erie, Ohio, United States - Buoy 2 MA122 | ecosystem: Environmental > Aquatic > Freshwater > Lake > Lake biofilm | place: USA... | reverse complement strand
TCGACCCCGACCTGTGGAAAGGCTACCGTCGCTTGCTACGAGACGTGGTAGGCGCGCTGAACATCATGGCGGTAGCCGGACTGAGTAACGAAAATAGGCCGGGTTTGTTACAACGCACAAATCGAGCTAGCGAATAGGTGTCACTAACTCGTTGAATACAGCCTAGCAAAATACCGTTCCCGGTGTTTCATTTTAGATGGGAACCGCTGTATTGTAATCTACGATGTTTTTTTCCGATTGACCGCGCGCGTCCGTTCCGCAACGAAAAAAATGACCGGCGCCGAATAAATGAGCGACAAGGCCGACAAAGCTGCCGTAAAGAGCATGAGCGAGGCCATGCAAAAGAACATGAGTATCCCGGAGTCTCCGCCTCTTTCGGCGACGGAAATTCTAAAGATCGTGGATGAGATGAACGCCTCGGATGCCGATGCCGGAACGAAGGCGAAAGATTTCGGAGAAAGGTACCCGCGATTCCTAGAGCAGTGCCCGGTTCTTTTCAGAAAAGCCTGCGGGCCGGGTCTAGATATGAACATGATACGGTTCATGGTGCAGGCTAGCAGCGAGGAAGGCGACGCCGGGGGAAATATGGTGGGTGAGCGTCTCGCAAAGAAGTTTGTTTACCCCAAAATGAAATCATGACCGCCCTCGCGCGTCGCACGAGTTGGTGACCTCCATCCACGGGTACTCCCGGATGAGGTCGTCGGCGCACACGCGGTCGGCGCCTTTCGCCGCGTGCTGCTGGACGTTAACGGGGGACATCTGCCGGTGCATGAAAACTTTGGGCGCGTGGGGGTCCGCCGTCTGAAAGTACGGCTCGCAAACCATGGAGTTGGAGCACGCGTCGTAACGCCCTGTCCAGTAGTCGGGGCACTGCTCGGGCTGCACCTTTGACAGTTTTTTGTGCTCGGCGATCCGGTCCGTCTCGTACCTGTAAATGCCGTACCCGTGTATCGCGACGGCGGCGATCAGAGAAACGCCTAGGGCAATGAGAAACGCCATTATGCGAGTTCCGGGAGCGAGCGCCGCGAAGGAAAGCATGCCGATAGAAAGTGCAACGAATACGACAGACAGTGTGACCGACCAAGCGTGCGTGTCGTCGAACATGCCCATTTTTGCGTTCTTTTGAATTGTTACAAACACAATTTTTGCGGCGGCTTTCATTTCAGCCTCCCCAACATGCGCGCGGCGAGCCGAACATCTTTGGCGGTCACGTCTTCGCGGCCTTCTAAGGAAGCGCAGAACGAGGCCTCGGCGAACACGTCCCCTGTGTAGACCTCGGCGGAATCTTGGAGGATCTTGACAGCGCGCGGGCACAGTTTGACGTCATATCCGGACGATACGGCGATAACGATATTGCGAAGTTCCGGACAGGAACAACGTATAGGGGAAATTTGTTTCGGGGCGACCTGCTTCGTTCTAGCCATGATTTCTTTCTGGTCGTCTGTTTGTTTCGAGCTTCGCGCGGTCCGCTAAGTAAAGTGCCCAGACGGAATATTCCCTCTCTTTTTCAGTACAGCGTCCCGAACCCGATCGGGAACTCCAGGGACTGCTGGCGCTGCCTCTGGTTTGAGTACAGGCTCCGCTCCATCGGCTGAGGCACCGGGGTCGCTATGTCTTCCATGTAGTAGCTGTGCATGTTTATAGAGTTGAGGACCTCGTGAACGGCCCTGTGCACGACCCTCGAATTCAGCCCCCGTACGATCTCGTGGATCCGGGACGAGGCGAACGCGCTCTCCATCGTCGGCGACTGGCTGTCTTGGTACACCGAGGTCATTAGCGTACGGAGCTGGTTGTCGCCCTGTCTGTCGATGACCAGGCCGGTCCTCTGGTGTACCCGGTATCTGATCGAAGTGTGCAGGGACTCGACATTCGTGGGGTGAAAAAACATGTACGACACCGGGGTCTGCTCCAGCCTGGTCGGCGTTATCACGTTTCCCGCCGCGATGCCCGCCACTGTCGGCGTCTCGAAAATCATTTGTTCATGATCGAAGATTTTTCGCCGGAGAAAAGTATGGCGATTGTTACCAGAATCAAGTTCGACGGGGAAAAGATCCTCGACATGCTAGAGCGCGACCTGGAGACCGATTCCACTCCCGTAACAGATTTCCGGACAATAAAAAACGGGTCCGACGTTCTCGACGGCCTTTTCTCTGCGCTGATCAAGGAGTACATCGACAGACGCGACAGCAAAGCCACGACAACGGGAGGCGCGAACAAAAAGCCGGATTCGGTTGCCGAAGTCGTCAAGAAAATAAAAGCATCTTACACGGCTTACAGGCCGGCGAACGACAAGTCGAGAGACGCGTGCCTCGGCCTATTCGGTGATCGCCTCAACATCGGTTCCGGAAAGTACGGAGACGTTTTCAGCGGCACGTCTCCGCACGATCCGGAAAATATATACGCCGTCAAAGCGATACTCATCCACCCGTTCTCGCCCCCTGCGATATATCGCAACGTCGTGTCCGAGATCGAGATAGGGAAAGAGATGGGCGAGCTGGGCGTGGGGCCCAGGGTGCACGACGTGCACTGGTGCGACAAGGACGGCGGGCTTCTGGTGATGATCGTCTCCGATCTCATGACCCTCGGGGACCTTTCGAAGTTCAGCCAGGAGCGCGCCGTCACCGACGCCCACGTCAAATCTATCCGAAAAAAACTAAAGATCATGCACGATGCCGGCTACACGCACAACGACTTGCACGCCAGAAACATACTCGTCAACGAGACCGCTGACGGAGCGTTCGAGTTTTTTCTGGGCGACTTTGGATTCTCCGGCAAAACGACAAATTCGGCCGACGCTCGCAAGGAAATGAGGGACCTCAAAGGACTTTCCAGGCTGGTCACGAGAGACAGGCTGAGAGGCGTTCTTTACAGGATGGTCGAAGACGGCAGGCTAAAGGTGGACATCAATTTCAAGCCCACTCTGTCGTCGTCTAGCGTATGGGCCGAGGACCACTCTTCTTCTCCTTCTCAGTAGCGGGCCACCACCCACAGCACGCCCGGCCGGTAGCCGACGCTGGACCAGTGGTGTCTGTTCCTGTAAATAAACTCAGCGAGCGTAGAGCGGATACCGGCGTCAGCTTCGGTCGGGATGGTCAGATTCAGGACGGCGTCTTGGTACAGCGCAAACGCCAGGCCGTCTTCTATCGGAACAAGTCCGGTGTCCGTCACGACTTTCATGACTGCTTCGGTGTCGTCGGTCATGTTGGCGATTTGGACCAGCAAAGGAAAGTTGATCCTGTTGGCTCCCATGTACTGAAGCCATTCCAACGCCGCCCGAACGAATTGCGTTCCGGGTTTGGCAACTTCGGACTGAAGCGCCTCGTACATGTACGTCTCGAGCCTCTCGCACAGCTTGTAGTACGTCGAGTCGGTATCGTGCGACTTACCGATGAGAGATTTCACCGGAGTCAAAACCAGGTCTCTCACGTCCGCCCTGACGTCCATGTCTCTGACCCGCCTGTTCGCCCGGCACACGGCGTCCTCGAGCGCGCCGAGGCGCTCGATCAGCATCTCGAAGACTCGAGTGTACGCGCTGTCAGACATCTCGATTCTCTCTCGCTGTATTTTTGTTGTTTGTATGTATTCTGCGCGTAAATATACGTGCTTCGGGAATATTCTCTTTTTTTTTGTCGGCAGACGGTAATGACCGGAGTAGACGTCGCTTTGCCTTTCATCCTTGGTGCCGCCACCAATCTCATAGACAAAAAAAGCCGAGACGGAGCGTACAACCTCAACGTGAAAACCGTGCCAAACTTGAGGCTGGGCTCGCTGGAGATCGCCGGCCCTCCGAAGGACACGAGGAGAAAAAAGGCGAAAATAAGGGCCCTCAAAGGAGCGCTCGAGGAGCTGAACGCCGCAGCGGGTAGTTTCCAAGAAAAGAGAAGGACGGTCCCGATCAAATCAGACAAAACTAAGAAGAAGACGTTTTTTAATCAGTTTTTTAAGTCCTCGTCCTCTTCTTCCTCGTCCTCCGATTCGGACTCTGACTCCCCGCCTATGCCTGCGAAGACGCACACTATGCCTACGTCAGTCCCGGTCCCTGACCCAATTATTCAAGCGGCTTACCCTGCCTGGAACGAACCCGATAAGCCTTACGCAGTTTGTTCGACTCCTTTGACTAGCGAATCGGACCCAAATGACGTACTGAACCGGCTGGTTATTAACGAGCGTCGAACGCGTGACAAATTATTCGTCATTCACAGATATATTAATTTTTATGTACCACCAACAAAAGACATTCAAATTTATATTAAAATATTACAAAATATATACGATTTTACAGACGATAACCAAAACCCATTAAAAATAAAAGCCGGAAAAGAGAATGATTTAAGATCAAGCATATTTCGCGATAAGATTTACGAGGCAGCGATGAAAGATTCGAAATTCAAATTGAGCCTGTTATTGGATTGTATAGACGGGGCGGTGACTGCGGACCCCAAAATCGAAAAACGGATCAATAAGATTATTAACAATACGAATCCGGAAAAATTGGAAGAGCTCGTGCAAAAACTATTCGGTACCTACCAAGACTCTGATTCCGATTCTGACTCTGTGTCAATTCTTCCGGTTAATAAACCTATGCAGCAATTTCCAGTCACCAGCTCAAACGAAGACTGCGGCGATACCATCACTTTCACACAAGATGATGGCATCAACGAAGCCATGGCTATAAGAGATCGTCTGCGGAATAATGTGATGAAATTCGGAGATAAGATGTATGTTATCAATACGTATTTGGGTCTGTATCCAGTTGAAGCAGACATGACATTGAAAAAATTGCGAAAATGCGGCATACCAATCACCGACAAAGGCCGAATCGACGACACCGCACAATTATCATCTGCCGAAGCAAAATTAATAACAAAAATATACGACGAAGTCAAACAGTTTGTGATTCTTCCTGTTTACTTGCACTGCGTCCAAGGAGTAGACAAAAATGACCAAGTACTCGATACATTTGAACAAAGACTCAATACACTCGACAAAAGTTACCTGGGATTAATACTGGAAGTCTCGCGCATCAATGATGACGACGACCAGAAATTGCTGAGAAAAACCAGACTGCTGTTCGACGTCGGCGAGGTCTGCGTGGAGGCGCTGAAAGCTGATTCCGAGCCCAAATCAGTTAAAGATCGCCTGGCGATAAACGTGGGGAAACTAGACGACAAAGTATTCATGATAAACAAGTATCTCGATGCGCTGCAGGATGTACCAAAAAGAAGCCGAATTGTCAAAGCTCTACGAGGGTACTGTACTCTGAATAAGAAATCTAGGATCAACACAATCGAAAAAGAAAACAAATTGATAAACAGAATATACGCCGAATCGGTTAAGACGCTGAAATTCGATGTTCTGCTAGAATGTATTATCGGTGCTAACCATGACGAGGATCTGGTCAGACGTATAGTTAACGATACCGGTACCGATGAAACTATGTTAAAGGATCTCGTTTCTCAGCTGTTTAAGAATAACGACGGAGCAATACCAATACAAACCGAGAAGAAAACTACAATGTTTGGCAGGATAGTTGATGCTTTTAAAACAAAACCAACTGACGGCGAAGAAGAGGAAGACGGAGAATGCGAAAAAAATACTTTCACGCAAGAAGACAATGTCGACAAGGCGAAAGAAATACAAGCACGTCTGTCAAAGAATATTAAGAAGCATGCAAATCACAGGTATGTTGTAAATATGTATTTAAGAATGTACCCTAACGAGGCAGAATCGGTATTGCAAGACTTTAGAGGATTCGATAATATAGTAAATGAACAAGATAAGCAAATCGACGAAACGGCAGAATTGAATTTTGCTGCAAAAGCTATGCTCTTTGATACGTACAGAATGTACAACGATATGATGATTATACCTGTTTACTTACACTGCATCGAAGGAGCGAGAGAAGACGCGCGGTTAATAACGCAAATCGCGAGAATAAAAAACGACGACGAGTTGCTGCTTAAAAAAGTAAGAGAGTTATTCGACGTCGCCGAAACAATACCACAAAAAGACGACAGCGACGGCAGCGACGGCAGCGACGGCAGCGACTCCACAGTGTACTTGTCAGCCGAAGAAGGTAGCGACCTCGACGAAACAAATTTAGATGTTGCCGGTGAAACGACCAGTCTCCTTGGAAAAACAGAAACAGCACCCGTGAGTAATAAACCAACAAGTTTGGGCAGTTTGAAAAATATTTTTAAAAATCCTTTTAAAAGAAATAACAACGTAGGCGACAAATTTGTTGTAACAAGATATGTCGAATTTTATAAGAAAGAAACTAATGAAGAAAAGAAACGAGAATTAAGGCAGGCTCTTATCGGCGAAGATATGACACAATTTATAGGATTTTTCGATTATTACAATAGAGAAGATTTAAAACAACACCAACGGCACAATCCGAATAAGCCTGGTGAAGACATTAAAAACGTGGAAAAGGATATAGCGACATCCCGTGAGAAGATTGTAGAACACATAAAAGCACAAATGATCGATTCTGAGCTTGAATTATGGGTAACCGCTATAGATGAAGTAATAAACTGGCACAAAGAAGCAGAGAAAGCACACAGACATATTCAAAACTTACAAATAAAAGCCGTTGGTGACGAATTACCCGGAAATACTGAAGAACGAACAGACCGATATATTCGTAAATTAGAAGAAGCCCGAGATAAACGAATGGAGATGGACATATATGCTTATGAAATTAGCACCGCATTAAGTAAATGTAGAGACGCAGAAGCGGGAATTAAAAAAATTCTGGACGCTATCCGTGAGCTCTTCGTTGATGATCCCTTGATGCTCGAAACATATGCAAATCATAACGTTACGATTGAAAGATTAGAAAATAGATTCGATCAACTTGTGACTGAGTTGAGTTCGTTTGAGAATGCCGCGAATGCAAAATTAGACGAAAGCGAAACGCTTGCTGAGATAGATAATAGAATAACTGAAGCCAAAGAACGGCGAAAAACAACCGAACTTAATGAAATTGACGATGCGGAGTTATTTGATTCAAACCAAATAGATACGAAAAAGAAGAAGGTTCGTTTTATTATCGGTGATCAAAGTAGTGGGCCCACATCCTTACAAAGTGCATATTCAGGAGGCGGGGAGCGGAACGAGCTGGCGTGCGGCGTCGTTCTCGGCGCCCTCGCCGTCGCCAGGGCGACCGCGTTCGTGGGACGCGGGTTCAGGCACAGCGCTGCGCGCGGCGACAGGAAGGAAGTCATGGAGGCTCTAATGTGCGATCTGATCATTAGTCTGGTCGTCGCCGGAGGTCTCGCCGTTTTCGACGAGCGAGGAGCCACTCGAGCGGCGTTCGCTATACTGATCGGCTGGCCAGTCTTGTGCGCGGTCGTGTTCTCCATCATGGCGTTCGGGCGCGCATTCTCCGTTCCCGAAAAAACCGTCGGCGCGGCTTGTCTGTGCGCCGTATTGTTCGTCGTCGCATTGACTTTCGCTGCGTCCGCTGCGTCCGTTTACAAGTAGCAACTGTTTCGCGTACTCGTCGTACTTGGCGATTATTTGATGTCGGATATCGACCGGTATATTTTTTAGGTTCATGAGTAGGTCGTTTCTGTCGAAGAACTCCGGATCGTACATTTCTCGCAGCGCGTCTTCGTCGTGCTCCGTGACGAGCCTCGCTGCGGTCTTGGGTCCGCACCGCGAAACCACGCTCGAAATGTTGTCGGACCGGTCTCCTGCAAGTATCCTGGACATTAAATACTGGCGCGGCGTGAGGTGCCCCCTCCTGCAACCGACGTCCTGCATGAGGAGGTTGACGACCCTGGTCGCCGGTCCCACGAGCTGAATACAGTCGTTGTCGTTGCTGATGATAACGATTTCGTGTTCCGGACGATTTTGAGAAATGTGCGAGCACATGACTCCGATGACGTCGTCCGCCTCTGCTCTGTCCACCCCGATGACCCCTCCCTTGTTGTACCGCAGGTAGTTGGGTATGGCGACGCTGTACACAAAGTTGAATATGTCGCTGTTGAAATTGCCGTTCTGCGATCGGCCCTCTTTGTAATCCGAGAAGTGTGCCCGGCGCCAAACCGAGTACCTGCTGCAGTCCTTGGCGAAAACGACGTCGGCGTGCTCTATATTGAATTTTGCTTTCACGCGCTGGATACCGGAATCAAACATGGATAAAAACTTGCTTTGAAAAACCGGGCTCTCGACTACGCCGTAGACGTCCGGATTACGGTTGATGGAAGCCCTGTACCAGCTCAGAGCGCTGTACCACTTTGCGAACACGACGTACGATGTGTCGACGATGATGGTTGCTTTTGAAATATTCATCGCAGGGATGATTAATAGCATAAATAGATATTTTAAATCGGAAGCGATACGCGCTCTTACGCGCTAACGCCAGACAACAGATTGTCGAGGTCGATATTGAAATCGACATTCCCTGCCTCGATGCGTTCGATATCAACGAAAGACCGAGTGTTATCTCCGGGTGCACTAGCGAGTATGAGATCGCGAATGGGACGGTCGTCTTCTTCTTCGACGTCTTCTTCGACAGCATCATCTTCTTCGACAGCATCATCTTCTTCGCCGGCGTCATCTTCTTCTTCGCCGGCATCTTCTTCTTCGCCGGCATCTTCTTCTTCGCCGTCTTCTTCGACAGCATAATCTTCTTCGACATCTTCTTCTTCGACATCTTCTTCGACAGCCTCCTCCTCTTCGACAGCCTCCTCCTCTTCTTCTTCGACGACGCGTCTGGGCTGCTTGGCGCGCCTGGTGCGAGAGCGCGGGGCTTCTTCCTCGCGCCTGAGCTGCTTGGCGCGCCTGGTGCGAGCGCGCTGTTCTCCTTCTCCTTCCTGGCCGTATTCCTCGCCGGACGCGATCGTGCTGAGGCGAATGTTGTCCTTCATGAACAGAACGACATCTGCGAGGTTGCGCTCGTTCTTTTTCCTGAGGGCGTCGTAGATGGTCGAGCCGATATCGCTCGCCCAGTTGTAGGACTGGCGCGGCGCCAGATGCCTGAGCTGGTTCCTGAAGATGTCGACGACGCTGTTCTTGGACCTCGCCCTGACGATCTTGAAGCAACCGGAGATCGTGTCGCGGTCTTCTTCGCTGATGATGTCAGACGGGTTCGACTCGTCTTCGGGAGCAAGCTTGGACGCGTCGATCGCCTCGTACGTCCAGGCCAGCATGACCGCGACGTCGTCGGTCAGGAGCTTGGAGTTCTTCCTGGTCAGGAGCTTGGTGCAGATGTCGATGTTTTCGACGGCGGCAGCAAAGCGGCACATGACTTCGTCGCTCGGTTCCTCGTTTGAGTACCTGGTGACCATTTCGTTCACGATGACGGGCCACAGGTGCCTGTCTTCGATGGACGGAACAAATTCGGCTCCCTGCGTGATGAGAAAGGCTTGAACCAGCGCGCCAAGAGCGTACCTCGTACCGAACCCTACCCCGAACTGTCCGGTTTTAGCAGACAGAGTGGAGTCGAGAGTCTTGAGCCAAGCGGTGGCCTTGTCTCCCGTGATGCAAACGAGCTCCGTCGGGGACATTGTCCACTGCTGGGCGATCTGATACAGGTTGACGAGGCAGGCAGTTTGAACAGACCAGGGAACGAGGGCTACGCTGACAGTCAGCGAGTTGACGTGGCATCTCTCGATAATGTCCATGATGAGCGAGTCGGACGTCTGACGGTCTCTCTTGCAGTGCCCCTCGCGGCCGTTACGCAGCACGGCATGCACGAAATCGGCCACGTACTCGTGGACCGTGGCCGATTCGACAAAGGGTTTTTCGGACGTTATTTTCCAAGACTGTTTCGAGTCCTGTTTGTACAGCAGAGGAATACGGGGAGTCCGATCTGGATTGGACAGCTCCTGGACGGACTCGAAGAACTTGTGCTTCATCTCGGACTTGTTCGAGTTTCGCAGATTGTAGCGACCGTATACCGGGACTTTGATGAGCCCGAGCATAAACATGAAGATCGCTGTCAGGCGCTGCACGCCATCGGTGACGACAAACACCTCCACACTCTTGTCTCTGCCATTGACTTTGCGGGTCTCCAATGTCTTGCACATCATGAACCTAGGGACGGTCGTGTTAGTATTGACGAGCGTCATCAAGAACTGCTGCATCCATTCCGCGTCGCAGACCATGCTGCGCTGGTGCTTGCCATACATGTCGATCCTGCCCTCCAGAAACATCCTAAACAGAGTCATGAGATCGAAGGACCGATTGAAGTCTCCCGCGAAATTCCCCTCGTCTAGTATTCTATCGATGTGTTCATGCAGCAGACTGTTGATCGCAGCGGTAACGCGACCGTCCTGTGAGCTGGACTGACCGAAATAAGCCATGATCCGCAAAACTGTGAAACTGATAAGGTGAGGGATTTTTTTGTATAAACTGACTGGCCTGGCTGAGTGACAGAATCAATTTTTTTGTCGGTGCGTAATGTGAATAAATGATTACACTTGCTGCGAGGGGAATATAATTATATGATTTTTAGAGATCGTCATACCGCGATTTCGGTTGTACAGTACGGTACCGTACAATCAAATCTCGCGAGGTTTCCGGTAACCGTACTGTAAGTAACGCAATTGAATATGTGCCCGGAAGCTAAAATCGCGTTGCGACAGGACGCGCAGGGCTTGCTATTTCTAAAAAAAATATGCTCCGGTCGCGAAGTGTTTGCGACCCTGACGACTACCATGTCGACTTTTTCGCTCCGGCCGTCGCGAATCAAGCTCGCGATCAGGGTCGTCTCAGCGTGTCCCAGTGCGTGGTTGGTCTCTACTGCGACGACAGATCCGGAACCGGGGTCCAATGCGATTGCGACGTGGATCGATTTCTCAGTCCGGGTCAGCAGGCGGTCGCGAACCTTTTTCATAGCACAGCTTCTTGATCCACTCCGGGGGCTCGCGTTCTTCGGCCTCTGGTTGAATCGGCGCGAAGCAGACGGTCATTTTTTGTCTACGACGATCTTGGGCGAAAAAAGCGGAGAGTTCCAGCCGTCGTCGGCGCTGAGGTCGATGGGAGAGAAGCGCATTATGCGCCTGCACATGTCCTCGCGGTCCGATATGCGCGTGGACTCGTCTTCGTCCGTCGCCCTGGGGTGTTCGACGAATACCTCGTCCACAAGCAGGCTCTCGTCCAGAACCGGGTGGACGCCGCCTGTGCCGCCAGGAGGCACCTGTCCCAGCATGATGGACGCCGAGACCCCGTTGACCCTGTCGACGTCCGCGAACATCGCCGCGTTGGTGAGCATGTCCGTGGTCTCTTCGAAGGAGCACTTTGCGAGGGGACCGATGTCTCCGCGGTTGATGCCGTGGCGGTTGATGGACTGGAGCCCTCCGCCCAGGGTCATGGTGTCCGCGAGCAGGAGCACGTGCCGGGGATTGATGTCGCTGTCCCTGAGGACTTCCTGCAGCTCCTCGTACAGCTTCTGGCGCGCCGCCTCCACGCCGAGCACGCGGAGGGTCTCGCAAATGTCGTTGCTCTCGGTGTTGCGGCTGTCCACCAGGGGGCTAGCCAGTACCTCGCTCAGGTCCCTCCCGTCCGTCTCGAGGATCCACTCGTTGACCTCGGAGACCGGGACGAAGCGCCCTGCTGCGCCGTCGAACTCGTGCATCTTGACGGCCGGAGGCTGCATCGGCATGGCGGTGCGTATCCCGATGCTGCCCTTGAGGGACACGCTTTCCATCATCGCGGCTTCGAAAGCCCTGACCTCGGTGAGGAGGTCGTCGTCGGCCCCCCCGCCGCCGCCGAGATTCATCCTTATCCGGAAAACGAGTTTCGCGCTGTTGTCGTCGCTGTGCATGGTGCTGACCGTGTCCCGGTAAAAGCGGCTGATCGCGTCCGAGACGTCCAGCATCGTCACGCAGTGCTCTAGCATCTGGGACCGGTCTAGCTCGAGGCGAATGACCCAGGGAGATCCGGGCGCGGCCTCCGCGCCTTTGGGGAACAGGGCCCTGTAAACCTCGACGACGTCGCGGTCCTCGTCGACGAGGGAGTCGTCCGGATCGTAGTAAACCCTGGACCTCGACACGATCTGGGACAGCATGGTGGTCTCGAGCCGGGCCTTCATCTGCGTGGCGGCCTCCGAGCTGTACCGCAAGTCTTCCGGCAGGTGCACGTATATGAGGCTCTGCTTGGGGTTGGCAGTGACGTTCAGCAGCTCCATGACTCTCGGGAGGCCGCTGACGGCCTTGGAACCGCTCGCGACCCCCGCGAGGTGAAAGGTGTTGAGGGTGAGCTGGGTCGTCGGCTCGCCCAGGGACTGCGCGCTGACGATGCCGACCATGTCCCCCGGCTGCGCGAGCGAATCCTCGAACCGGTCCCGTATATCGGACGCGACGGCGTCGAAAGTGGCGCGCGTCATGCCCTCCCTCAGGAGACGCTTCGGGGAGAGGTGGGCCCGGAGCAGCACCGAGAAGACCATGCACTGGGGCAGGGCCCTGTGAGGCGTGAGGTCACGCACCATGGCCTCGATCTCGTCCAGGACGGCGCGGGGGTCGAGGTCGGAAGGCCACCCGGGAGGCACTGTCTTCCTCTGGAGCTCGAGCGCGTTGCTGACGATCCTGGCTATATTTACCGGAAAGTCGACGTGCTTCTGCTGCTTGACGTCCACGCGCCCCCTGTGCATGTACATGACCACGTCCGTCCTGTCCTGCATCGTCTGCCGAAAGTGGGCCTCGAAGCGGTCCCACCGGGGATCTGCCATCCACGCCTCGAGCGTCGCGGGCGCCAGGACCGCCTCCGCGACGGGGTCCCCCTCGACGATAAGGAACTCGTCCGCCATGCGGTCGCCGTCGAAGTCCAGGTCGAATACCTCCTGGCGCTCGATGGACACGGTGTCCATGCCGTCCTCGCCGTACAGCACCTGGACGACCTGCCCGAGCGCGTTCCGCACGGTGCCGTCGGTGGCGACCTTGCAGTCCTCCATGGCCTTGACGAGCTTCCTGCTGATGTACCCGGACTCCGAAGTGCGCACGGCGGTGTCGATCAGGCCCACTCTTCCGCCCATGGAGTGGAAGAGAAACTCGCTGGGCCGGAGCCCCTTGGCGAAGCTGCTACGGACGAACCCTCGAGCTTCCGGGCCGTCGTCGTACTTCTGGTAGTGAGGGAGCGTGCGGCCGTCGAAGCCGTACCCGGGCCGCTTCTGGTCGACGGTCTGCTGCCCCAGGGTCGCCGTCATCTGGGTGATGTTGAGCAGCTTGCCCTTGGACCCCGCGGTGATCATCCTCATGATGCGGTTGGAAGGCTTGATGCGGGACTTGATGACCTTGCCGACCTCGTCGGTGGTGAGGTTGAGCCGCTTGTTGACCTCGCTCTCAAAGTCCTCGCTCGGGGAGTTGAGGCTTGCCTTGGGCCGCCACTTTTTGCCGTGCACCGTCGCCACCAGCTCCTCGACGCTCTCCTCGGCCTGTATCAGCTTGTTCCGGATCTCTTCGAGCGTGGCGGCGTCGACCTCCAGGTCGGACAGGCCGACGCTGAACCCGGCCTGCAGCAGCCAGTCGCAGACGAGTCGCTGGGTCCCGTCCATCATGTCCGTGAGCGCCCGGGGGCCCAGGTCGTTCAGAACGCTGTGCACGAGCCCGTCGGTGTTCCTCTGGTAGGCCGACTTGGCGATCGCGCCGCCCTCCTCCGAGAAATCGCCGTGTTTCACGTGGCAAGACCCGGACGACTTGGACGCCGTGGAGCTCGCGCTCGCGGGCACGACGGCCGACAGCGCCTGCTTGCCGCTCCACAGCGACGCTTCTACCGGATCCGGTATTCTTCCGTCGAAGCGGGGCAGCGAGCACATGAGGTTCAATATGTCGCGGCGCTTGATGCGCACTTCCGGGAGCGTGATCAGGTGGATGCCCAGCGCGACGTCCTGGACGACGGACATGATCGGCGAAGAGTCTTTCGGGGACAGGACGTGCATCGGGACGGCCGCCAGGAGGGCTATCTCGGTCATGGAAAAGGCGGTGATCGGTAGGTGGAGGTTCATCTCGTCGCCGTCGAAATCGGCGTTGTAGGCCGGAGTGACGCTGGCGTTCAGCCGGAAGGTGTGGTACTCCATCACCCGGACTTTGTGCGCCATCATGGACATCTTGTGCAGGGACGGCTGGCGGTTGAACAGCACGTAGTCGCCGTCCCGCATGTGGCGATGGACGACGTCGCCGTCCGCTAGCTCCGGCGGGGCCCTCCCGTCCCTGAGCTGGACCGTGCGCATGTCCTCGGAACGCTTCTGCACGAATCGAGCGCCCGGAAACGTGTTCGGACCGTTCTCTACGGCGCTCTGTAACGCGGCCCGGTTCCTGGTCGTGACCGTCTCCGGAAAAGTGAGGTTCATCGCGATCCGAAGGGGGACGCCGAGCTCGTTGACGCTGATGTTTGGGTCCGGGGTGATGACCGACCGAGCGCTGTAGTCGACGCGCTTGCCCAGGAGGTTCCCTCGGACGCGGCCCTCCTTGCCCTTGAGGCGCTCGCTGATGCTCTTGATGTTCCTGCCGGTGCGCTGGGTCGCCGGAGACATGTTGGGGATCGCGTTGTCCACCATGGTCGCGACGTAGTACTGCAGGAGCATCTGCTGCTGCTCGATGCCCTCGGCGTTCCGGCCGGCAGTCTTTTTCTGCGTCAGCGTGTTGTTCGTCTTGACGATGTTGCACAGGACGGTGGTGAGGTCGTCCTCGGAGCGCTGGCCCATGTCGTTCTTGGCGCTCGGCCGTACGGCCGGAGGAGGCACCAGCAGCACGGTGGCGATCATCCACTCCGGGCGGCTGTACTTGGGGTGGAAACCCATCGCGGACACGTCGGCGTCCGGTATGCGCTCCAGAATCCTGAGGACCTCCTCGGCGCCGAGCGTGACCTTGGACGGCGTGTCGGACGCCGCCTGCTCGTCCGAGGCGAGCGTGCCGACGTCCCATGACATCTCGCACTTGAGAAACTTCTCGTCGTGCTTGCCGGTCTTGGAGGGCTGGAGGGCGCCGCACCCGTCCTCGCGCGAGCACCGCTTGAGGCTGGCCGTCTTGGAAATGAGGTGGTACACGGCGTCCCATCGCTTCTGGCGGTGCAAGCGGCGAAGCCCGACCATTTCCGGGGAGTCGGGGTGGAGGAGGAGCTTGGAGCACCTCCAGCAGACGCACTTGAGCACGTTGACGACGGTCTTGAAAAAGTGGACGTGAAAAACCGGGCAGGCGAGCTCGATGTGCCCGATGTGTCCCGGGCAAAACGTGTATCCCTGCTGGCACGTCTGGCAGAACTTGCCGTGCTCGACGACCCCCATGCGCTGGTCGAACATGCCGTGGGGAATCTGGACGGACCCGTCGAAGCTCTTGGTTAGCAGGACCTCGACGACGGAGCGCTGCCGGATCTCATCGGGGCTCAGGAGAGAAAACTGTACCGACTTCACCGGGGTGATGTCTGACTGGTAGCTCAGCTCGCGATAAAGAGACATTTTTTTTTATATTTTACAGAATAGAGAAAGAAGAGCTTTTCCGGGCAGGCGACGCGGGGGATCCTTTTACGTACGTCACAACACAACGCTGTTCACGATCGCAACTAGAATCGTGACGATCAAATACGGCACCGCGTTTATTCCCCGGCTACCTCCTCCTCCGCTGAGTGATGACAATGGCGGCGGCGGCGGTGTCATGACAGGAGGTGTTTGCGGCGGCGACGGCGCACCGGGAGGCGGAGGATGTCTTATCGCATATGCCTCCATAACGATGGATTCCGGCTCAAAAATGTGAATGGTTTCGTTACACACCACCTTGTATTTGCTACCGAGTCTCACGTGAAAACGATTCGCGTTGTTTCCGAGAGCGATCATTCCCGCGTCGTCGGTTACTTGGCAAGCGATAAGCACCATCAACGCCATATGACCGTTCGCCTCCGCATCCTCCGAAACTAGCATCAGCGATTCTTGCAAACTGGTATATGTTTTGACATCGAAACTTGTTAGATTTTCATAATTTGTGCAATCGTAAATTCCCGAGAAGAACGAAACGTCTCCCTTGAGCAGCATCGACGGTAGCGCGCATCCCGGGGCCAGCACGTCGCAAGCACTATGCTTCGTGTCGAGATGTAGCGCGAGATCGTTCAGGTCTCGCGAGCACATGTCTCGGATCGCTTGTATTTTCGCGGGCTCGTTGCCTGCGTTGTTGACGTCGTCGACAAAAACGGGTTTACCGACCGTTCCGATTTTTATCAGAACGACATTATCCGGCACTATATCGTTCGCTATATTCTTTTTATCTACATTATCGATCTTGTCGACACGCATGGCAACCTCGCTTGTTAGCTCGCCGTGCGCCGAACATATGTAATAGCTCATTAACTTTTTTGCGTCTGCGCCGTCTTCTTCGCCGTTTTCGCCGTCTTCGCCGTTTTCGCCGTCTTCGCCGTATTCGCGTCTGTTTTTGAATGTGTATGACGACAATGACGTATAATCGGGTTGGTGATTCAGTACTTCTCCGTCGTTCGTCTCGTAAAAAAGCTTCGATAAAGATTCCAAAGAGCAAATAAATCTTTCTTCGTTCATTTTGATAAGAATTTGTTCTTTTTTGGAGTAGTCTTGTAATCGACAGAAAAAATTCAAGAGAATTAGCCCGGGAACTACTTCGTCGAGTAAAAGCTCTGGGAGGAACGGGAAAAAATCGTACGTGCCAATTCTTTCGTCGTCGATTCTATTCACGAGGAAGTTGATGAAATTATCAGCCTCTTTTTGTATGTTTCGAATGTCGTCATGCGAAACTGGTTCGAACAAGTGATCGATTAATGGAATAGTTTGTTTACTCATTTTTTTCGAGGCGACGTAATACAGAAAACAGGCGTTGTAAACCTGGTGTCTCGGATGCGTTTTATTTACGATCGTGCACAAAAGCAACTCCGCCATATCAGCGAATTCCTTTTTTTCCAGTTGTTTTACAATTTGTGTGGAACTTATCAGATACGCTTCTTTCGATTGCAGGGGGATCGAACACGCCGATAATGCCGACAGCATCATCTGTTCTGAAGTATCGCATGTCGACAATGCCGAAATAATAAAATTGACGATATATTTGAAAACGTTCTCTTCGATGTGCAACTCTGAAAAAGGATCTACACTTTTCGCAAATCCGACGACAACCGGTATCATCGTAGAAGCATCTTTGCCATCGTTGCACAACTGTTTGAAAAGCTCGTGAGAGTTTATCAGATTTTGTTGTATTTCTTGTGTTACGGCTTGAAGCTGTGTATCTGTGTCCTTTATAATTTTTGTATACTTTGCTATCTTTTTATCGCCTTTTTTAATTGTCTTCTGCAGGCTGCGGTATTCGTCTGATCTATGATGTCTTTTTTTATTTTTTTTTTTGTCTTCTTCTTCTCCGCCTCCTCCGCCCTGTTTGCTCCTGACACCGATAGCCGCGGCGGCAAGCGCGACGTTGCGGTCTCGAATGATATCTTTTGTTTTAATCGTAAAAAGTAATCCGTGTTCTGTCTGTAAAATTGTACTCAATGCTTTCACGATGCTTCGTATGTTGACATGCTGGTCCGGTATAACCACATGGGTTTGTAAATACGAGGAGAAATCGACCCTCTTCTCGTTCAAAATATTTGGAACAAAAACGAATGCATTCGCTGCTCCTCCAGCATTCATGATTACAGTGTTATTTTTTGTTACTGAAGGAAATTATTACAAATAAAACCGGATCCGGCTGAGCGCTTTCGGGCCGCCGCGCTCCACCTGCACGCTGAGGTCGGCGACGTCCTTGACGGACTCGAGGTGCGAGATGATGAAAACGCTCCGGAACCCGCCCTGGTTCAGAATCGCGTCCAGCATGGGGCGGACGAGCCGCATGTTGTCGGCGTCGCAAGCCGTGAATCCCTCGTCGACGAAAAAGTGCTTGACCGGTGTCCCGGCGCCGAGGCGGCCGAGGGCTATCCGCATGCCCAGCGACAGGACGAATCGCTGGAATCCGGATGCGTGTTCTATCGAGGGACACGCGCCCCTGTCCGCGATGCGGAAGCAGAGGTCGTCGGCGTTCTTCAGGCTCACGGAGACCTTGAAGTCGTCGATCTGGCCTACGAAGTCGTTGATCTCAGCCTCGAGGAACGGCGCGACGTGCGTCTCGTACATCCAGCGCTTGACGCCTCCGCCGTCCCCGAAAAGCGCCGAAGCCAGCGAGTCGAGGGCGGCGCGCCTCTCCTCCAGCTCGCCGCGCTTCGCCGTCAGCCTGCCGAGGCGCTCTTGCCTCTCCTCCCGGAGCTTTTTCCGCTCCAAGAGAACCGCCAGCTTGCCGAACGCCCGTTTGGACGCCGCCGAGAGCTCGCCGAGCCTGCTCTCCGCCTTCGCGTATTCCCGGAATGCGAGGACCGCCTCGTTTCTGGCGACTCGCTCTGGTAACGAACCGGTTTCTCCGTCCCGCGCGAGCTCGGCCCGATCCAGCGCGGCCCTTGCTCGAGCCGCCGTTTCGCTCCAGGCCTCGTAAGCCCTCAGCGCCTCCTCGTTTTCCCGAGCGGACGCCTCCGCCGCTCGGCATCGATCTTCTCGCTCGGCGGCATGTCGGCACGCGTCCGTGCCGGCTCGCCACGCGGATGCTGCCCGGGCCAGCGAAGCTCGCAGCGCCGCCTTCTCTGACGCGATGCGGTGGGGGGCTTCGCCTAGAAACGAGTCCATGTCCGCCAGCTCGCGGTGCACGTCGTCCCTCCTCGCGGCGAGGGCCTCCCTCTCCCACGCCGCGCGCGCCTCGAGGCCGTCGAGCTCGGGTCGCGCCGCCCAAGCCGCGATCTCTTTTTCTGCCTGCGCTTCTCTTTCTTCGAAAGCGGTCCGGGTTGACTCTAGCCGGTCGCACGCCGCGCGCATCTCGGCGTAGGCCTCCAGGTCCCGAGCGAGGTCTTCTTTGGCAGAACACCGGACGATTTCGCGCTCGGCCAGCGCGAGCTCCTTTCTCGCCTCCTCTCGCTCGACGAAGCATCTCCTCCTAGCGCACGAGGGGCAGTCCGGGTTGACGTCGAGCGGCGCGGATGCCGCGTCTCTCAGCGCGGCGACCTTGCGTTCCAGGGCCTCGGCGCTCCGGATCTCCAGCTTCTTGGTGAGTATCAGGGCGTCCAGCGACCGCGCGGAGTGGCCGCCGAGATCGAGCGCGAGCCGTTCCCTGCGCGCGCGCTCCTCCGCGACGGCGGCGCGCGTCTTCGAAACATCAGCAGGAGCCGAGAGGACGACCTCGCGCAGCTCCCGGAGCCTGCGCGCGTCGACGGGCGGTCCCTGGACCGGCGACTCGTGGTGGCAGAATCCGAGCTCGTCTAGCCTGGCGTCGGCGATCGTCAGCTCGCGGGCGCGCGCGTCTCTGATTTCAGAAAGAGTCTCGGGATCCCATTCTGCAGGGAACCGCGACCTCCAGGCGTCGTAGCTCTCGTCGCCTTCGTAAGATCGAACGCGCGAATTATCCGGAACTACAACGTGCTCGAGCTTGCCGTAGGCTTTCCCGAGACGCGACGCCTCCTCCGCGTCTAAATCGCCCGAAACGTTTTCTCCGGATTCTTCGTCGGAGACGAACCGCGCGAGGAACGAGCAGGACGCGAGCAGGCGGCGGCGCCCCTCGAGGTCTTTACCGGCGCCGTTCGCGGCCCTCCACTCGCGCGCCGAGCGACAGGCTTCGAACAGCGCCCGGAGATCGTCGTCCCCGGGCTTAGACGCCTCCGCGAGCCGCAGCTCGGCCCTCGCCGCCTCGACGGCTTGACGATGCGCCTCGGTGTCTCGCCGATGCGCCTCGGTGTCTCGCCGAATCTCGGCGTCGGGCCTGTCGTCCGCCGCGGCGGCGTCCCGGGCTTCGGACAGGCTGACCCGTTCCGGAAACGCGATGCGCGATGGGCTGGACGCGGCCGCTTCGGCCTCGAGCTGCGCGATGTCGGCCTCCAGTCTCTCGATCGCCCCCTCGTCGTCTTGCAGCTGCCGGGCGGCGCCGCGGTGCTCCGATATGACCTCGTCGCAGGTGGCCAGCGCCTTGGCGTGGTGCGACAGGGACTTTTTCAGGAGGGCCTGGAGCGCGTTCAGCCGCTGAATGTTCAGCGCCGCCTCGACGACCTCCTTTCGCTGGGCCGGGCGGAGCGAGAAGAAGGACGAGTCGTCGTGCTGGGCGACGACGTTGGCCACCGAAAAGTCCAGCGGGGTCCCGACGCGCTCCGCGACGAACTGCTTCACCTTGGTCGCGCCCTCGCATAGCTTCTCATTTCCGGAGTGGAGGGTCGCGCTCTTCGTCCTGGAGCCCTCGAACGCCCGGTGGATTTCGAAAACGCGGCCGCCCGACGAGAACACGGCGCTGGCGAAAGGCACCGCGCCCGGCGGCTTGAGCTTGTTGACGAACCCCCCGCAGGACTTCCTGCCTGGCGTCTCCTCCCCGAAGAGAGCGATGTGCAGCACGTCTAGAAAGGAGCTTTTACCGGAAGCGTTCGGCCCGTTGAGCAGCACCACCTTGCCGTCCGCCGCTGAAAAGTCGAAAACGTTGCCCTCCCCGTAGCAGAGCAGCCACGCCCAGCGCAGCGACAGGATCAAAATATCCGGCTTGTCGCTCCTGGAGCATTCCGACAGGTAGGCTTCTTGGAGGCGCGCGATTTCCTTGTTTCCGTCGACGTCGTCCGGGACGCAGAGGTCGCGGCCCATCAGGAATCGGGTACCGAGCTCGGAGATCGCGGCTCCCGACGCCTCGACGAATCTCAAGAGGGCTTCCGGGCCGTCTAGGCACGCGGACAGAGACCTTCGTTGGGCGCGCGAGTCTCTCTCCTCTTTTGCCGACCGAGTCGGCGGTCGCCGGAACGGGACGACGGCAACGTCGGGCAGGCCTGCGTCCTCGAGGGCCCGCTTGGCCAGCGCGCGGTCTCCCGCGACCCTCGCCGTCCCTAGCCGCGGCGCGTCGAACACGGCTTCCGCGAGGGGCCGGTACGATACGCCGTCGAACGACGCCGACCATTCTCCCGACGGCGACTCGGCCATAGTGAACCTGCCCCGCTCGTTCGCAACGTGGCGCAGGGCGGCCGTCCTCGCCGCGACGTCCCACTCGACGAACCCGTGGCCGAGGGTGCTCTCGCCGAAGGTCTGCTGGACGAGGGACCCGGGGTAGGCCCAAGTCATCGGGGGGCTGACCCTCTCGTCGGCGACCCGGACCTGCTGCTTGTGGCAGTCGCCGAACATGCCGGCGTCGTAGCCCCGAAACCAGCCGATCGGGTAAGTACCAGGAAAGTCGGCCGAGCCGGAGACGCTTCCGTGAAACAGCGCGACCTTGAACGTCACCGCCGGGCCGAACAAGTCGGGAGACGGGTATTCCGGAAGCGAGTCGACCATCCCCGACGTGTTGTTCGGTCGGAGGGTGTCCTTGACGCTCGTCACCCCGAACCCCACGTTGCCCCACGAGTATAGCCCGGTGCGCTCCAGGTAGAATATCGGGTGCCTGGTCACGCAGCCCGAGTACGGCGCCACCAGCATGCTGATCGCGTCTCCCATCTCGGGCTCGTCCTGCCTGAAGTCGTGGTTCCCGCAAATCAGGACGACCGGCAATATCTGGAGGCACGAGTTGACGAAACGAAAAAGCACGGCGCCGGAGTGAGTTCCTGTCTTGCACTTGTGGTGAAGGACGTCCCCCGCGACGACGAGGACGGCGGTGCCGGCGCGCGTGGCGGGATGCGCAGATACCTCGCGCAGAAACGCGTCGAAAACGGCCGAGTACTCGTCGAGGCGCTGCGAGTCCATCGGGACGTGCAGGTCGGCGATGTGAAAGACGTGCGAAAGCAGCCGGGACGACAATCGTGTGACCATACTGTATTGCGATGCTGTTCCAGATCAACATCGCTATTTTGTTGCTGTTTACGTGGAGCGTGCCCCGCATATTACCTGCATCCCGCACGTGTTCAAGCATCGCCCCGCGTAAAACCGAGACTGCGAAAATGTCCATTTCGACGGCTGGTCGGTCGGACACGTCTTCGTTTGCTTGCGAGGCCTTCGAATACCTCGCTGGATGGCGCGCGAAATGGATCGTGGATCCGGCGGCGAATCTGGCCGGGTACGCTCTCAAACAAAAAAAGGAAAACGAGTAATGCGCATTTCTCAACGGTGCTGATCGAGGCTAAGCGATCGGCTACCATTTCTTGAAATATGTCTTCCGGAGACAGACAATCAGGCTCTGCCCAGAGTCGACGCTGGAGCCTCGCGCCTCTCGATGCTATGACCGCGACCTGTGGAAAGGCTACCGTCGCTTGCTACGAGACGTGGTGGGCGCGCTGAACATCATGGCGGTAGCCGGACTGAGCAACGAAAACAGGCCGGGTTTGTTACAACGCACAAATTGAGCTAGCGAATAGGTGTCACTAGCTCGTAGAATACAGCCTAGCAAACTACCGTTCCCGGTGTTTCATTTTAGATGGGAACCGCTGTACGTATTTCGTACTTTTGTTTTCCTTACTACAAATAATGCAGCCGGAACTCAAAACGGCAGCCGTGCTCGTGAATCACGCCTACCACAAGCTGCTCGAGAGCGACCCGAATCTGAAAGAGGTGAATCCGAAATCCACCTGCGTGCTGACGGAAGGCTGCTACGACTACCTGAGTTGCAAGCCGAGAAACTGGGGCCGTATCGTCGAACAATCAAAAAAAAAAAAGTACAAAGGCATCGAAATCCGACCCGTTGATTGTCCGAAATTGTCTCACCCGATGGTCTTTACTTGGAACGACGCCGCGAAGCGAACAACTTGGTACGCTATGCGAGGAACGGTTACTTACCACAACAGTGTCAGCATCGACAATCCGATTCAAGTTTTGAAAAATGTGTTGAAAGAGCCGGAGATACTCGCCGACATGGAAATGCTTGTTTTCGGACTGCGAAAGCCTTCGCTGGTCAACTCGGTAGTCAATTGCATACTCGAGGACATCGGACGCTCGAATCCGAAACCGAAGCACGTTTATCTGACGGGTCACAGCCTGGGAGGCTCTGTAGCTCTTAGAAGCAAGCACGTAATCGGCAAGAAATTTCCAAATATACGTACGAGCGTGATCGCCTTCGCGCCGTTCGTCAAAAACATCGATAAATACGTCGACCCGTCTGTCCAGATTTTCTACCACAAGAAAGATTTCGTCACGAACAATTTATTTTTATCGATGGGATTAAAAAATCACAAACCGCAGTTGCACCTTCTCGCGTCTCGTCTGCAAGACCACAAAGAGTGGCACAGCATGGCGTGCATATTCAAAGGCATCGAAGACGCTTCCGAAGACGTCGCGACCCGATGGCCGCTACAAAACACTACAACCGGAGGAGCCGGCGAAAATACTAATATCCGTAGCATGATACGTGCCGAACTTGCAAAATATAAACAATGAAAAAAGGGTACTGTGATGTAGCGGAGGGAGGTCTGCGCGTTGCCTTCCACGGAGGGAGGCGTGTGTGCGAGAGCGGCGGCGCTTTTACTTCTTTGACGATTTTACGGTCGCGTGTTGAAATGGAGCCTGTAAAATGTCTGGATAATCACGAAATCGCATACCCGGCCTTGCATGATTCCGCGCGGCGCCGACTTTCTGTAGAATAAATACTTCACCCTAAATCTTCACGCTGAACGACACCCGCCTCCGCGCATCAAACATGAAGGCTGGTAGCGCGTCGTCGGACTTTAGCGAGTCGGACTTTAGCGACTCGGACTTTTCTGGCGCTTTCGTATCTTCGGCGGTTTCTTGTAGCGCCGGGACTTCTACGACCGTATCAGAGGGCCCTTGTGTATCAGAGATTGCAAAGGCGTCAAACACCTCAGCGGTTTCCGGCATCGCAAAAGATTTCAACGCTGCGTCGCGGTTTTTTTTTGGTGTCCTTGGCCTGTCCGACGAGAAGCGGTCTATGTTTTCTCCGATTTTCGACTCCTCCTTACCGAAGGCATTTATAATGTGCATCGGTATCGAAGGAGACATGTCCTCCATGTCGTCCATGAGGCTTTGCATGTACCGCATGCACTGGTGGATGTTCATAAACATCTGGTCGGACCCGACGTGGTCTAGGTGCAAGTGGACCGTGATGTCCCTCGCGAATTTGAGGTATTTCCGATGGCACTCTTCGTGCTCGTGCTGTAGCATGCCCGGTTTGAGGAACGCGTTTATCGATATCAGCACGGTGGCGGCAACGCTCATGATGCCGATGGCGACTCCGAAGCCGCTGTCGACCGAGGGCTGATGCGTCAAACCGCCGAACACGACGGACGAAGAAGACAAGACGCTGGTTGACAGCGAAGTCAACGTCAGCGCCGCGCATATGTTACGAAAGTACGTCCGCGCTGTGTTGTGCAAGCGGGCCATGTCGGTAGCCCGCTGTCGCCACACTGTTAGCGTTGTCCGGGCGTGCGGAGCGGACGTCGTGCCGCCTTTAGCGGACACGGACCTCGTCAGGCTGACCACACTCAAAGAATTAGGGCTGGATTCGGGGCTGTATAAATCCCAGCCGCAATCGGAGTCCGAAAAGCGGTACATGTTCGAGTCCGAGCCTGCGTCCTGTGGCTGCGTCGAGGCGCCCCTGATTATGTGGCGGGGTATCGGGGGGGCCGTGTCCTCCATGTCGTCCATGATGATGTGTATGTACCGTATGAACTGGTTGATGTTTATAAACATCTGGTCGGAACCGACCTTGTCCAGGTGCAAGTTCACGGTGATGTCCCTCGCCAGCTTGACGTACTTGCGGTGACATTCTTCGTGTTCCTGCTCCAGCTTGCCCGGCGATATGAACGCGTTTATCGATACGAGTACCGTAGACAGCACGCCGAACGCGCCGATGAGGATTCCCAGCGTGCTCGTCCCGCCTTCCGATACCTCTCCGAACAGCGCCGACGAAGAAGACACGACGCTCAGCGTCAGAGAAGAAATCCCCAAACACGCGCTGATACGCATGAAGTGCGTCCGCGAAATGTCGTGCATCCGGGCCATGTCTGTCGCTCTTTTCCGCCATATGACGAGTGTGCTCCGCGCGTGGGCCGACGCACGCTTTTCGGATTTTTCTTGTATATTTACCGACAACGTCATCCGGCCAACTGATATTCCGATATATCTTTTTATTTTTGTTCAGCCAGATAAAGGAAAAAATACATGACATATTTGTCAAGATGAAGGAAATTCTTGATCTGGCTGTTTCTGTGCTTTCGGCGGTCGACAGCATACACTCTACGCACGTCGAGTACACTGGTATGAAGCAGTCTCTGGCAACCACCATCAGCATGCTGACGAATTTCGTGGCTGTCAACGCGAGCCGCGAAGAAGACGTCCTGAACAGCAAAAACCAAAAAATGCTGATCGAGAGTCTGAACCGTATCCGGGAGGAGATCGAGCTTCTATTCCCGGCGGACGCTCCCTCTCCAGGATGTGTCCGAGCGTTCTTCCGTGGATTCGGAGGGTCGTTTTGCGGCGTGAAAAAGGATCTCACCACGCTCAGAAACTTCGAGGGAGACCTGAATCAGATCGTCAATTTTCTGCGCCTCGAAATAACAGCAAAGAACAACGAAATTCTCGCGCGATACACCGGTTTATATAATGCCGAGTCCGAAACGCCGAGGCAGCACTGGTACAGGATGTTCAAAGACTCGGCGGACGTCTCCACGGACGAGTTTTGCAAAACGCTTCGTTCGATTTCAAAGTGCGACGGCAAGGCTTTATCGTACATCGCGGCGACCATGAGCACGAACGGCAAAGTCACGTCGGACGGCTTCGTCGGTAAGTTTTCAGACCCGAAAGAACCCGTAAACATTTTCGATTGGTTGCGGGAAGCGGTATTGCGGAGCGAGGCGAGGACTGTTAACATCCCAGGACACGTTCAGGCGATCACGGAGATGAAGCTCGTGGGATGCAATTCGATCGCCACGGCGTCCGTAGATTGCACGATCAAAATATTCGACATCTACGGCCCGACGCTGATACTCAAGCTGGTGCTGACAGGGCACGAGAAACCGGTTCGATCGTTCGCGTTTTGCGAGAAAACAAAAAAAATCGTCAGCGTGTCGGAAGACAAGACGGTCAGGGTGTGGAACGCGGTGACCGGCGACCAGCAGAGTGTCGCTTCGATGGAAGACGTGGCGACGCACGTGGTAGAGGTGAAGTCGGAAGCGTCCGTCGTGGTCTACGCTTGCTCGGAAGCCGTGTATCAGGTCACGTTTTACGATTACCTCGAAAAGGTCGTCATAAATATAATCCGGATTTCCGTATCTGTGATCCGGTATTTGGACTGCACGTCGGAAGGCAGGGTCGTGCTGTGCGACAGCGATACGATATACACCATGGACTCGAAAGGCGAATCGATCGCGTCGGTTAACAAAAGCGGCAATTGCTGCGCGGTTCGCGGCGAAACCGTCATGTGCTCGACCAATAAAGGAATCGCGATATTCGATGCTCGGACGCTGGCCGGTGTCGACACTGTCGACATAATAGACGCCGACAACGACCACTTTAACGTTCGAAAAATAAGGGTCTACGGAGACAAAATATACGTCGTGTGGACGCTGGGTCGTTTCAAGACCGGCGTGACCGTATCGACTGTTTGCTTGATAAGTGGCGCAAAATGCGACTACCAAAGCAATCACATATTCTCCTGCTCGCGGTGCGTAGTGCATGGCGACACGATTTACGTAGCCAAGGGAGATAACAACGTCTGTTGGTACAAACTGTGCGACGATGCGTTGCATGCCGTCGGTAGCACGGCGAACGACCAGATGGTTTTGGGCGCTTGCGTGTCGGGAGTCAAAATCATAGTAACAGGCTGCGACAACCTGTTGTCTGTAAACAAAAACCAATTGAACTCGTACAATTACAACAATCCCGAGTCTTGCACGAAACTCACATTTCCCTTTGCCATACTGGACTGCGTTGCGGTCGGAGACGAAAATGTCATGATAGACGGCTCCAGCGTTTACTGGTACGACAAGCTGTACCCTCTCAGGCTGCTCCACAGCGTCAACACGGCGTGGACCTTGAGGAAGCTGTCCGTGGCCGGGAAACACGCCATTCTGCTCTACGGAGACGACAGCGACGACTGGGGCATGGATGCGACGATCCGCCGGTCTTTTTCGAGGACGTTGATTTCGAGTCAGCTTGCAGTCCTGAAGGGCCACGATGTCGAAAAACTGTCGCTGAAAGCGAACCGCGTTTTGATGACGATCTGCGACGCCGTGTTCCTGGCGCGCGACGAGTGCATCGTCGTCATCGGAGCTTCGTCGCAGGAATATCGCTTCGCGATCGCGAACCCCGCGTTCGTCGACGGCTCCCCGATGTCCAGCTGCGCCATATCTTCGGAAGCGTTCTGCGTTCTGTACTCCTGTCACACGGTCGTGACTTGGGCCCTATGCGCGTGCGATGCGACGCACGTGTCCCACCGAAGAGTGGACGCGAGCATCACGGACATTTACGAGTACGACGGGCACATCGTCGCGTTGTCGACCATCGGAACGGTGTTCGTATTCGACTACAACGTCGGCTTCGTCAGGTGCGTCGTCACTCACCAGGCAAAAAAGATATTCGGCGCGCCGTACGGCTCGGACTTTGTCGTCTCGGACAGGGACGGCGTGGCGAGGATCATCACTGGGCTGGTTTCGAAATCTCCCAAACAACGCAAATTCCCCCGGAAGTCGTTCACAGTTTCGGACCTTCGGTACATGGTTTGAGTTTTTTTTTATGACCCGAAATCGCAATGAAGAGAGCAGCTGCAGCCGCTATCGCGTGTTTGGTCGTCTTGTTCGCCGTCGCGCTATACTGCACGCGGTTTAGGGTTTCCGAGCCGTTTCAGACGTACACCGTGTATCAAGGGGACACCTACGGTGTTCCGTTGGGCATGTCTGCGACCGGTAGAGGCTTGAGATGCGTTCCGGGTGACCGGACGACGTGCCCCGTGGGCAAGACGTGCCACTCGGGGGGATTCTGCAGTGCGCCTTGTGACCCGGCGGATCCTTCGTCGTGTCCCTCCGGTCAAAGGTGCCACGCGGGGGGCGTTTGCGGTCCGCCTTGCGAAGAAGGAACCTGTCCTTCGGATCAGGTGTGCCACGCCGGGGGACTATGCGGACCGCCTTGCGGGGGCGGAGTTGCGTGCGCCGGGGACCAGGTATGCGGCGAAAACGGGCTGTGCGGATGCCCCGAGGGCACGCGACCGGGCCAGTCAGGAGAGTGCTTTTGCCCCGGAGGCGTGCTGCGGATGGACTCTGACGGCATTTGCAGGCAGCCCTGCGGCGAAACGCTCGGGCCGTGTCCGAGCGGCCAGATATGCAAAGACTCCGGGCTCTGCGGCTGCGACGACGACGCACCGTGCGTCGGGGAGGGGACGAGGAGGGACCTGGAGTCGTGCCGGTGCGTGTGCGAGGAGGGCTACAAGCGAGGCGCCGACGGGGGCTGCGTGAAGTGCTCGTCCGGCGAGCTCTGTCCGGGAGGCGACGAAGACGACGGCGAAGAAGAAGAAGAAGAAGAAGGGCCGGCTAGACGGATGATCGTACCTCCGGAGGGGTGCGGCAAGTCGTGGCCGGAATGCGCGGGGGCTGCGCTGGTCGAGGGGCGCGTGATACGGCTATACGAGGACGCGATCCCGTGCAAGATCGAGACCGTCTTTAGCGTCAAAATGCCGAACCCGTTCGCATTCGAGGAAGCGCTCAGGAAGTGCGCGACAACCCAGCGGTGCGACGGCCTGTGGACGTGCGACTCGAGCCTCTCGGCGATCGGGTTCGCGTTCGTGGACCCGGGAGGGAAGGCCGAGAACGGGAGTTCTCGCGCGCAGGGGAACGCGACCTTCCTCAAGGACGGCTCCGGGGCGTGCGGGCCGAAGGGCAAGCCGCAGCGATTCGGAGACTGCGCCCCGCTGTCTTCTTTCCCGTCGGCGATGCGGATGGACCAGAAAGCCGGGACGATGGAGTTCCCAGGGCACTCGTTTTGCGACGGCGACCCGCTGCCGTTTCAGAACAGCGGGCTCCCGGAATTCAACTTTACGAAAGACTCTTCTGGCGCCCCCGATTTGAGCACGATGGTCGTTCGCAGAGAGTCGGACGCGCTGCTGTGCAAGGAGCTGTGCAAACTCGACGTTCGCTGCGACGCCGTCCAGACGACCGACAACACCTGCAGGATGTTTAGAAGGCGCTTCGACCAAACGCCGTCCCTGCGCCCCTCGCCCGGAGTTGACACCACGTTTGTGAGGCTTCCGTCGGGCGCGCGGATGACGAGGATCGCCGTGCTGAGAGAGATGGGCGACCCGGAGGACCACGGCGATGACGGCGGAGACGTCGTGTACGTCCCGAACCTGTTTCTGAGGGTCTGGGACCAGTACGACGACCACGCGCGCGTGGAGAACCTGCTTCAAGACGGGCTGCTGGAGGGCCACGAGTACACCCTGATTCCCGAGGGATCGACGGCGTCGACCGCCCTGACGGTCACCGTCCGCTGGGACGAAAGCGTCCGAGACGTCAAAGTGAGCAATTCCGCGTCGCCCGTCGGCGGCTTCGTCCCCGTGAAGGGCATCTCGGCGATCCGGTTCACCGCGCCGCGCACAGGCCACCTCCGGGAATTCCTTTGGCTCGAGGACGAGAACAAGAGGCGCTCGCAGCAGGCGACGGAAAGGAAGCAAGGCGAGGCGCGCGGGACGACGACGGAGGTAAAGAACGGGACGATCAACGTGTACAGCGGGGCTCCGGTGAGAGCGGCCGACATGTCGCACGGGTCCATCGTGATCGCGGGGGCGGTCGCCTCCAGAGAGAACGCAAAAAAGCTGCCCCCCGCATCTGCTGTCATGGACGCGCTGCAGCTTGCGGACGTCATGGTCGAGAAAACCGGCGCGCATTACCGGTGGAGGCCGATGACGAAATCGGGGAATAAGGCTTGGAAGCAGGTAGGCGACGGGAGATGGATAATCAAAGACCTCTCGTTCCCGAAGCTGGGCGAGGGGTCCGTCGCGACCGTCTTCGCGGGCCCGAGCGCGGACGATCAGGTACCCGTGACGAGAATATCCGGCAGGGGCGCCGAGGACATTTCTGTGCCGATTCCCCCGGCGGGATACGACGCGTGGTTCGCGGCGGCGCCGCCCGAAGCTACGAAGACGAGGCGAGTGGAGCAGGCGGACTCGACCGCAGAGTTCTGCGCGAGGAAATGCGACGAGGAAAACGCCAATCCGGGCGCAGAAGTGAAGTGTGCGTCTTTCCGCGTGACGGCCGGCGGGTGCGACCTGATGGAGTGGGAGCCGAGCAAGGCGGCGAAGCAGGGCGAAAGCGGCGGCCTGGTTTTCCACAGGCACGCGTCGAGGACCCCCGCGGCCAAGACCGATATTATAGCCGACATCGTTCGCGGAGCAGGGGAGGGCGCGGCACCAAGCGTGTTTGCCGATTGGCATTTCAGCAACTATTTTCCAGAGTTTGCGAACCAAAAAAAAATGATGAAGTTTAATTGTTATGTAAACAGAGATTGGCATATGTTGGATGAAAACGGACATCTTTCCGTCGAAAATCGTTTCTACCCAGGAGGTGGACTTCTGGTCGTTCCGTCTTCTATAAATTACCATATTCCGCTGTATAACATCCACATGGGCGATCGGTACTTGGATGCGAGCAGCACTAACGGGGTCAAAAGCAACGCTAAAATCGGCAGCCAGATCGGGGATGTAGAATCTGAGAACTACTCGTTTGCCATAATCCACCAAAAACAGCTCCAGCCGAGTGCTGATAAGCATCAAATGGTGATGTGCATTTTATGGAACCCTTTTCATGAAGTCGCTCTCGCTCATTATGCAAACAAAACAGTACAGTGGGTGAGGTTCACTAAAGACGATAAGTATGATCCTATAATCGGTTGGAATGTAACTGTCTTCATGCCGTTCTCTCCTATTTTCAGCGCTCACGCGGCGAACGGCGTCACGAAAGGTTGTATATCTCATCAAAGGAAGGACAACATGCACGTCAACGAAAACGAAAAAGATTGCGGAAATGACGACTCGTTGTTTACAATATTCAATACCGATAAAAACAACTATTATATCAAGAGCAGAAAAGAGGGTAACACATATCTTTGCCGGAGGAAAGATGCAAACACGATCGACGTAGACTCTTTACCATTTGACGAGACATACTGCAGATGGTCGATAGTCAAAAACGGCGACAAGTACCAGTTTCTGGACTTTCAGAATAGGTATCTACAGAAAAACACCAAAGATCTCGATACCACGGCAGACGGCAGCAATCCGAGCACCTGGTGGACGATCGAGGACGGTAACAGCCCTCCCATGATGTCCCTGTAGACTCTCTCCTACGCGCTGCACAGTTCAAACGCAGAATCGCTCCGGTGTAGCGTGTGCACCTCGACCATGCCGTCGAGAACCATCTCTGTCGTGGCTCGCGCGATTTCCTCGAGGGTCAGCGGCGATCTCGGAGCCAAGTGTCTGGAGCAGCCTGTCGAAATGGCGTCCGCGAACGAAGACTTGACGCAGGTGTGTTCCGACTCGACCCCGTTCTCGTTCCTGGTGGTCACGACGAAGCGGTAAAGACGGCATTCTTCGGGCGGCGGCGTCTGTGAAACGCGATCCTCCGGCGCGCTCCTCCGGCGATAAAGAGACTTGAACGGAAAGCAATACATGTCGCTCTTTGATTTGTCTGTTATCTCGGTTTGCTTGTCGCCGAATCAATTTATTTGGCGGCAACGGCGGCGGCAAACAGGTTGGACTCGAACGCGATCGGCTCTGTCGAAAACGCGTCGGCGTATCCGAATCCTATATTGGGTAGGCGAAGGGCAAACGTATCGTCGGATTGTTTAAGCAGCACCCGCGTGTGTTTCAGAATGCTAGCGCCCCCCGACGAGTCGGTAGTCAATACGCACAGTTCGCCTTCTGACGATGACGACCAGAGATGATCGAATACGTTTACGACCGCTCTTAGAGCCGTAACCGTCATTTTACAAACGAGTTCTTTGTCCGCGCTGTTTACACTATCTACGTCGAAACTGATCACTTTGTATTTTTCGTCAATTTTTTTATCGAAGGCGAAATTTGTATTGGTTAACGGCTCCACGGATAATACGCGATCGTCGTAATAAATATACACTGCCGCCTCTTTCCAGTTCTCGACGTTTACTCTTACTTGCACTTCTATATTTTCGGCTGCTTTCAAGTCTTTTTTCGAGTTTGGCGTCTCAAAGCGCATGAACCGGATGAAATCGAAAGCAGGCGTCGGAGCCTGCGCGTATTTTGTGTCGGGTAATCTAAAGTAAAGAGGCAACTTTTTGCCGGTGATTTTGAGATTTATAGCGTCGAACGAAAAAGAGTGTTTCTTCGCGGTCACTTTCAACGTGATATCGGCGCCTGGCTTTATCGCCGTTTCGGACCCCGATGCCAAAGACACGGATTCGACTACACCGTTTGACGGAATACTATAATTGACAATAACATTGTCTTCGCCGCTGACCGCTTTGACGACCATGACGTGATCGTACGTGTACGTTTCGTTCCCCTGGTTCGCTTTTGTCGATATTCTCTCTGTTCTGAAATCCTCGACGACCAGAAACCCTTGGGTTAATTTTGCTTTCAGCTCGTCCAAAGTGCTGTCTACTGGCGCAACGTCTGGAGATTCTTTTTCTTCTTCTTTTTCTTCTTCTGATGCTGGCCCGCCTGCTGGCCCGCCTACTGGCCCGCTTACTGGCGCAGACGACCCGGTGCTAACTGGCGTAGCCGAAGGAGCGACGCCGGAATTACGTTTCACCGCGTGCTTTGACGTATCCGCCCGGTCGGTTTCGATCACGATGATGACTCCGATTACCAACACCAGTAGCGTAATGGCCATGACCAATAACAGCATTCTGTCGGGTTTATATTTTGCACCCTTTTTTTTTTCGTCTCTCATTCGACTTTCCTGCTCTCGTCGAGGATTCGCCCGATTATGTAAGGCGCCGGAAAGACAACAGCAATGATGTAGTCGACGACGTTGCTGTACGATTTTGCGATCCAAAGCGCAGTGACGATCAGCGCGAGGATAGTAAATATTTGCACGAGGAGCTTCGTCAGGTCTCGCTCTTCTTTATTGTTGTAGTAATTGGGGATCTGCTTGACCAGAAGATCTATAATCGGAGATTGCATTTTATGTTTTGTCGAATATAAAAGAAAATGTTTTCGGCGGCACTGTAAATTTAAAAAAAATGGATATCGTCGAGCGTCTGGAGTGCGGATGCAATCCGTCGAAGCCGTACGCGTCGAAGGCGACCTACAGGGCGCACCTCAACTCGAACCGGCATCGGGCATGGGCTTCCGACAGGAACCGGCTGATCGCCGAAAAGAGCGAAACGTCCGCCGACGTTCTGCGCCGCAGGCTCGAAGCGGCCGAGGCCGACAAGGCCGCGCTACTTGCCCGGGTCGCTGAGCTGGAGACCGCGATTTTCGGAATGCATCTCAAGAGGTCCGTGTCCGAGACGAAAAAGAAAAAGGTCGCGTCCGAACAGGCCTGGCGCTGCTCGGACTGCTCCGGAATGCTGTCGCACGTGTTTGAGATCGACCACAAGACCCCGCTGTTTCTGGGCGGAGACAACTCGGAAGGCAACCTCCAAGCGCTGTGCCGCGAGTGCCACGGCAAAAAGACCTTCCGGGACAAGGAAGCGTTTCGCGCGCGCGGACTCACACAATAGTGTAGTCTGCTTTATTTGCCGGTCCTATTTCCCTGCTGACATATATTTTCCTAGTGTCCTCAACCCTTTCCCCGGGTTTGACAATTTGCCCGGTTTTGTTGTCAGTAAATTGGTACTTGTTGTACAGATTAATCGTCTTTGGTTCTTTAAACGGATTTGTATCCTGCTTGCCGTAATCGCCTCCATATTTGCTTGCGATAAGTAATTCTTTGCCGCCATATTTTACATGTAAAAATTGGCTATTGTTTACACCTTTGTCTATATTCCATATTCCCTTATCATCTTTCACCAGCTTCACGTTTATCGGCGGTTGGATAGTAGGATCTTTGTGAACACTGATGTACTTAAAATTCATCTCACATTCATCCCTTTCCTTGGTACCGGCGGCGAACGCGAAACAATCCCTGTCGGTTTTATACATGCCGGTCATAGTGCTCACTGTCCTTTCGTTTGTCTTGGTCTGTAACGGAGAATCAAGAGTGGGTGACGACCCTGTAGTGGGCGGTGATCCGGGCGTCGAAGCCCCCTCTTTCGTCAGCAGCGCGTTGTTGTTCGCGGCGGCGGTGCGCTCCTTTAGAGTGTAGTGTCTCGCCGGATACCAGAGTTCGTTATTCCGAGAGAGATCGTTGTAGGGTTTCTTACAAGGCACGAGTGTTTTATCTCGAGCCGACCCTCCTCTATCCTTGCAATACACCAAGTCCCAACCTTGGTCTGTCTTCGCGAGTGTCTTGTTTCTGACGGCGTTACTGTCCGTGACGACGTCCCACATGAAATCTTGACAGTTCAACAGCAATCCGGATACGGCGTCGTCTTCCAACAGGCTGTATTTTTGAATGGCGGTCGCGCAATTTGAGTTGAAAGGCGATACGCCGTTTTTAGTATTTTTGTGAATGACACTCCCTAGAGTGCACAGATTCGGATCGCATGCTCTTTTTTCTGCTTTGGCTTGTCTCGTGTTTTCTGTCACCCAGTGGTTGTCAAAGCCGACTTCTAGAATAAAGTTCGAGCAAGCAGACCGGACTTCCTGGTCTATTATCCTGGTTTTATTAGGGGCTTTATCGTATTTTGCCAAAGCTGTCATGCAGGCTTCGCTTGGCATCGGCGGACGGATTTTTCCTATCGGTGGCGTCACGGGGGGTGTCGGCGGCGCAGCGGGTGGCCTCGCCGGGGCCGGCTTGGTCGCTACTGTCGGAACCGCGAATATATGACCGTTTAAATTGTCTTTGTGTGTTCCGGTATAGTATCCGATCGCATAATCGATTATTTGATAACTAGGCTTATACACCCTGAGCTTAGCTGTAAACCCCTGCTTGACGGTGAGATTGAATTCTTGGTTTTGTTCCAGACTGTGCGACCTGTTTTCTGATTGTATCGGATCCAAATACACGTACACCGGTGTGTTGTCCACGGGGTGCCTGTACATGATGGTCGCTGCTGCACCGTCGGACATTTGTTTGATCTGGTCGGCGGTCGGTTTCTGTTTCACTATCATCATCGCGTTTTCGGACACAGGAGACTTGAAAGTTCCCGGTTTGACTTCGAAAATGCTACTGTAAGGGGACGCTGCGTACCCGGGGTTTATCTTCAGCTTGTACTCGCTAGTAACCTTCTGTGCTGGGGTAGGGAAAGGTTTGTCGCGTTCCAGATGTTTGACTATCTTCTGGTTATCCGCCACGTATTCTATTGTCCCGACCGATTGTACCGGGGCTGTCGTAGGAGGCGCCGCTGTCGGAGGAGGCGCCGCTGTCGTAGGAGGCACCGCTGTCCGAGGCGCCGCTGTCGGAGGAGGCACCGCTGTCGCAGGAGGCGCCGCTGGCGTAGGAGGCGCCGCTGTCGTAGGAGGCACCGCTGGCGGAGGCGCTGCATTCTGTGTGCCGGATGCGGGTGTGGTAGCTATGGGATTCCCGAGCCCTTTGAGACCGCGAACGATGTGATACTGAATACTGGTAATGTCGGGTTCTTTCGCTACTTCTTTGCAAGCATTGTATCGCGTGTTTTCATCCACCAGGATGTTGTTTGTGTCAAAGCAGGTACTCCATGCAACCGAATCTTTCCAATACAAGTTTTTTGTATCAAGTATATTATGCAGCGGTTCTTTTCCAACTGGGAATGGTTTTGACCAGTCTTTCGGTCTACCTTTGTAAACCTTCAGCGCAAGCCTTGAATCGCCTGCCAACCTGTCCCGAAACATTGCACTTTTCTTATCGAAGTACTTGTCTCCAGTTACATACCCAATTATGCCTGCATGTCCAATAGTATACTGGTCAGTATCTATGTTGTATTTTGTGTTTGTTTCAAGCACATCACACGTGTATCCTTCTTTAACTGATATACTAAAAGGTATGCCATGGTTAATATATATGTAATCGGTAGAAGTGTCATTGAAGCACACGATCTCGTCGACGATATTGCAATATTTGCCTTTTATCCACTTATAATATGACAACATACAATGGGTGTCCGAAGGGCACGTTTTGTCTCGCCAAATCGCAACAAAACCTTCTTTTATATTAGTGAAACCAGCAGCCAATAAAACTGTGACGACCAATATGATTACGACGATAACGAACATCATGTTTACTTTTTCAAACTACATTTTTTTGAAACTCCACAGGAAATTCTGGGGAAGCTCTTGATTATTTTCCTTATAACTACTATCCCATACCAGTGCGTTAGAAACGACGCCCAGAGCCCTCCATATACTGCTGCTCGGGCCATTCCCCGCGAATATACCGTAGTGGTTTTTGTCGTTCGACGGCGACTCGATCTTCATGTACGAACTGTACGCGTCTCGGTACGTCAGCTTCGAAAACCCTAAATCGTCCACAAAAAGGGTGTTTTTCAGATCGCCGTCGTTGTTCGAGAATCGAATGTGGTACTCGTTTTCTTTTTGGTTTACCGACGGAGCCTTGCTTATCCTCACGATCGCGTAGGGTCGATCGCTTCCGGACGCGAGTTGCACGTGGCGGTCTCCTCCTACTCCGACCGATTTCAGGAATCGAGCCGGTATTGCCATTGAGTATATCGCGTAATCCGAGCCTTCCGTGAGAGTCATATCTGGTAACACTTTCGGAAGCGCGCTCTGTGTAAAACATCTTCCGTTCAAGAAAGTGTAGCCCTGTGCGCATTCCTCCCGTCTAGGCATACCGCACCACCCGTTTTTGTACCCCAAAACCCGATTATCTTTGTCGACGCCGCATACTGCCCCCTCTTCGACGCATTTTCCTTCTTCGGATTCTTTTAGAGAGTACGCGAATCCAGTCGGGCAAGGACGCAGGCACTTTCCAAAGCTCGGTGCGAATCCAGACGGGCACAAGCAAGAACCGAAAATATTGTCGCGAGTCATCGGCTGGGGGCAAACATCGACGCACCTGCCTCTCCACATTTCTTTTCCCGCGGGACAGTTTGACGGTTGGGCGGAGTTTGTTGCGGTAACGGGTGCTGTACCGCTTGGGTTAACGGGTGTGGACAGTTGGGGGGCGGAGTTTGTTGCGGTAACGGGTGCTGTACCGCTTGGGTTAACGGG
>Ga0315906_10001313_pt1 | contig 37105 bp, 32 predicted proteins | sample LakEriMetagenome_4_FD_203526 | JGI IMG/M metagenome (GOLD analysis project Ga0315906, IMG submission 203526) | Freshwater fungal communities from buoy surface, Lake Erie, Ohio, United States - Buoy 2 MA122 | ecosystem: Environmental > Aquatic > Freshwater > Lake > Lake biofilm | place: USA... | reverse complement strand
CGCATCGGCGGGAATCTCGAGATCAACGGTCTTCGCTTTGGTCACGCGCATGGCCCGGCCGGCAAGCCCGCCCGCGACGCCCATCTCGTCCTCATCAAGGCCGAGTTTCTGCGGGCCGGTGAAGGCGACCACGGGCGCGCAGCCCACCACGATCGCACACGGCATTGGCTTGCCCATTTTCTGATACTTGAGCCAGTGCACATAGCCGCCTGCTCCGCTCAAGCGTGAGGCCATGCGCACGCCAAGCCGATCCTCCGCCTTAAAGCCCGCGCGGTAGGTGCCCATGTTGCGCACCCCCGTTTCGGGGTCTTTCGTCACGCAGAGCGTGGCGGTGAGGTAAGGCGCGGCGTCGAAACCGGGCGTGGAGATCGGCGCCGGCAGGATCGAAAGGCCGCGGCGCTGCAATTCCTCGCCCGTGATGACCACCTCCTGGCAGGGAGCCTCGCTCACATGCTCCGGCGGAATGGGCCCGTCGATCGCCTTCATCCAGACGTCGCCCAGCTGCTCCACCGAAACGCCCATGCCCATGGCGTAGATTTCATTGGTGGCGGCGAGCGCGCCCACGACGACGGGAATGTCGTATTTTTCGCCCTTGGCGCCCACCACATTGGTGAACAGGAAAGCGCGGCGCTGGTCCTCGGGGAAATTGCCGACGAATTGCCAGCGCACAAGCGGATGCAGCTCGGTGTCCTTGCAGATCGGCCGGTCGATGCGCACGAGGAGGCCCTTCTCCTCCAGACGCGCGAGATGCTCCTGAAAATCCGCCGGAGCGGAACCAGCGTGAGCGCGTGTCTCGCCAGACGCGGCCATGAGCGCTTTTCCCCCTGTGTGCTTTTGAACGGTACGCGGTTGCGGTCTTACAGGCCTTCATGTAGCGAAGCAACCAATCCGGGCCAGCCCGGACGGGTCGAAATTCGGGGGAAACATGAACGAGACGCCGCGCCTTGACTTTCAGGTGATCGGCCAGCCGCTGCGTCGCAAGGAAGACGAGCGGCTCATCACGGGCAAGGGTCGTTTCACGGACGATTTCGCCCTGCCCGGTCAGGCGTATGCGGCAATGGTGCGCTCGCCCTATCCCCACGCCCGCATTCGTGCGATCGACGCGACCGCCGCCGCCGCCCTGCCGGGCGTGCTGGGCGTGTTCACCGGCGCCCAGTGCAGCGAGGAGAAACTTGGGCCGATCCCGCACGATCCCGTGCCCAAGACGAAATACGACATGAAGCTCACCGGCCCCGGCGGCGCGCCGATCTTCATCGGCCCGCATGTGCTTCTGCCCGCCGACAAGGCCCGCCATGTAGGCGAGGCGGTCGCAATGGTCGTCGCGCAAACCGAGGCGCAGGCCCGCGACGCCGCAGAGGCTATCGTCGTCGATTACGAGGAGCTTCCCTTCGCGCTGCGCCAGGGCGATGCGCTCGCCCCGCGCGCCGTCAGCGTCTGGGACGAGGTCGCCGACAACGTGCTCGTTGACACGACGTTCGGCGACGTCGCGGCCACAGACAAGGCCTTCGCGCAGGCCGATCACATCGTGCGTATGGAGTTCGACATTCCTCGCGTGACGGCGGTGGCGATGGAGCCGCGCGCCGCGCTCGGCCATTACGACGCGAAGACCGACAAATATGAGCTGTGGGTCGGCGGCGGCGGCGCCGTGCGCCAGCGCGGCGAGCTGGCTTCGGTGCTGGGCGTCGATCCGAAGCTCGTGCGTGTGCAGACCTATGACGTGGGCGGCAATTTCGGCTCCAAGAACCGCGTCTATGTGGAATATGGCCTCGTGCTCTGGGCCTCAAGGCGCGTGGGCCGCCCGGTGAAATTCACCGCTACGCGCCATGAATGTTTCGTCAGCGATTATCAGGGCCGCGACCTCACGGTGAAAATGGAGCTGGCGCTGCGCAAGGACGGCCGCTTCCTCGCGCTGCGCACGGATAATGTGAGCAATGTGGGCGCACGCTGCGTGTCGCTCTCGCCGCTGGGCAAGGGTTCGGGCCTCGTAACGGGCTCCTACGACATTCCTGCCGCGACGCTGCGCGCGCGCGCCGTGTTCACCAACACAACGCCCACGCAGGCCTATCGCAGCTCCGGCCGGCCCGAGGTGAATTTCGCCATTGAGCGCATCATCGACGCGGCCGCGCGCGAACTGGGTTTCGACAGGATCGCGCTGCGCAAGAAAAACCTCGTGAAGGCGAAGGCCTTCCCCTACACCAATGCGGTCGGCGCCACCTATGACAGCGGCGATTACGCCGCGCAGATGGCGCTGTCGATGGAGATCGCCGATTGGGCGGGTTTCCCTGCGCGCAAGCGCGCTGCAGCGCGCCGCGGAATGCTGGTGGGCATCGGCATGGGCCATTATGTCGAGTCCTCCATCGGCGCTCCCAAGGAGCGCGCCGAGATTTACGTGAAGCCCAGCGGACGCACGGACTGCGTCATCGGCACCCAGCCGAGCGGCCAGGGGCATGAGACAAGCTTTGCGCAAGTGGTGGCGGAACGGCTCGGCCTGCCGGTCGACACAGTCGACATCGTGATCGGCGACACCGCCGTGGTGAGCGTGGGCGGCGGGTCGCATTCGGGCCGCTCCATGCGTCATGCCGGCACGGTGATCTCGAAAGGCTCTGACGCGCTCATTGAAAAAGCGCGCAGCCTCGCCGCCTTCGTCCTGCGCGCCGACAAGGCGGAGATGATCTGGCAGGACGGTCGCCTCCTGCGCAAGGGCACGAACCAATCGCTCGATCTCTACGAGCTCGCGCGCGCGATCGACGGGATCGACCTGCCCGGCGATCTCAAGGACGGCGTGTCCATCGTCTGCGACAATGAAATGCACGAGCCGGTTTTCCCCAACGGCTGCGCCATCTGTGAAGTGGAGGTCGATCCGCAGACCGGCCGCTACGAGATCACGCGCTATGCGGCGGTGGACGACGTCGGCCGCTGCATCAATCCGATGATCGTGCATGGACAGACGCATGGCGGCATCGTGCAGGGCGTGGGACAGGCGATTGGCGAGCTATGCGCGCTTGACAAGGATTCAGGCCAGCCTGTCGCCGCCTCGCTGATGGATTATCACATGCCGCGGGCGGATGAGATGCCCTCCTTTCGCACGGAGATCGCGGAAGTCCTGTCGCCCACCAATCCGCTCGGCGTAAAGGCGGGCGGCGAGGGCGGCACCACGCCCGCCCTCGCCTGCGTCGTGAACGCCCTGTGCGACGCGCTGCAGGATTACGGCGTTCGCGACATCCAGATGCCGGCGACGCAATTCGCCGTGTGGCGCGCCATCCAGAACGGGCGCGCGCGCAAACAGACCCAAGAACGCAAGGGAGCGACCAAGTGAGCAAGCCCACAATCGACCTGATCTGTTTTCCCGGCGCGCCGAACCTTCCGATCTTCGCGGCCCTGAAGAAAGGATGGTTCGACGAGGCCGGCGTGTCCGTGAACATGAACACGACGCCGAACTCAGCTTTCCAGGCTGAGAACCTCGCCGCCGGCAAGTTCCAGATCGCCGGCACCGCCTTCGACAATGTGGTCGCCTATCAGGAAGGTCAGGGCGCGGTCGCGTTGAAGGACACCGATTTCTTCGCCTTCATGGGCGCCACGCAAGTTGAGCTCGCCTTCATCACGGCTCCGCAGATCAAGAGCTATGCGGACCTGAAAGGCGCCTCGCTCGCGCTGGACGCGCTTTCCACCGGCTTCGCCTTCTGTCTGTATGAAATGCTCGCGAAGAACGGGCTGACGAAGGCCGATTATCAGATGGTTCCGGTCGGCGCGACGCCGGCGCGCTGGGAATCGGTGAAAGCGGGCCAGCATGTGGGCACGCTCACCATCGAGCCTTTCACGAGCATCGCACGCAATCAGGGCTTCCACGTGCTCGACACGTCCACGAATATCTTCCCGGCCTATCAGGGCGGCGCCTTCGCCGCGAGCCGCAAATGGGCGACGTCCAATCCGGAGACGCTGAAAGGCTTCATCCGCGGCTATCTGAAGGGTCTTGAATGGACGCTCGATCCCGCCAACCGCGAGGAAGCGACCGCGATCCTTCTCGAAAACATGCCGGAGATCAAACCGCAGGTCGCAGGCGCGGTGATGAACTCCCTGCTCTCGCCGCGTTCGGGCCTCACGCCCAAAGCGGCGATGCTGATGGATGGCGTGAACACGGTGCTCGACCTGCGTTCGCGCTACGGTTCGGGCGGGCGTCTCAGCGAGCCGTCCAAATACATCGATCTGAGCTATTACGCAGCTGTCGTCGGCTGACGATCGCCGCTGCGCAAAAAGAAAGGGGGCGCGGCGCGCCCCCTTTTTTCGTCACTGGTGGATCGCCTCGCCGTGCAAGGCGAGATCAAGTCCTTCACGCTCGCCGTCGGAATCCACGCGCAGCGGAGTGAACACGCGCGTAAGCCCAAGCGCGATCAGCGTGCCGACCACACACCAGGCCGTGGTGACGAGGACGCCGAGCGCCTGCACGCCCAATTGCGTCGCGGAGCCCTCGATGAGGCCCGACACGCCCGGCGCCTCCGGCGTCGCCGAAAGCCAGCTAGTCGCGAACACGCCAGCGGCGAGAAGCCCAAGCATGCCGCCAATGCCGTGCACGCCAAACACGTCGAGCGAGTCGTCGTATTTCAGGCGGTGCTTCACCACAATGCAGAACCAATAGCAGATCGCGCCGGCGACAGCGCCGATGATCGCCCCATGCAAGGGCGTGACAAAGCCCGAAGCGGGCGTGATCGTCCCAAGGCCGGCGACAGCGCCCGAGACGATGCCAAGAACCGAGGGCTTGCCGCGATGGCTCCATTCGATGGCCGCCCAGACGATGGCGCCAGCGCATGCCGCCAGATGCGTGGATGCGATGGCGAAGACCGCGCGCGAACCCGCGCCAAGCGCGGAGCCGCCGTTGAAGCCGAACCAGCCGACCCACAACAGGCCCGTGCCGATGACGGCGAGCGAGAGATCGAAGGGCGCGAGGTTCTCGCGTCCATACCCCTGACGCTTGCCGATGACGATGGCGGCCACAAGGCCCGCGACGCCTGCATTGATGTGCACCACAGCGCCGCCCGCGAAATCCACGAAGCCCATGGCGCCGAGGAAGCCCCCGCCCCACACCCAGTGCGCGGACGGCACGTAGACGACGAACAGCCAGATCGCGCTGAAGACGAGGAAGGCCGAGAAGCGCATGCGGTCCGCGACCGCGCCGCCGATCAGCGCGCAGGTGATGACCGCAAAGGTCATCTGGTAAATCGCGAAAAGAATCTCAGGAATGGTCTTGGCGAGCGGGCTGATCGTCTCAAGCCCCATGCCGGAGAAGAAGACGCGCTGGAAGTCGCCGATCCATGGGCCGTCGCCGCTGAAGGCGAGCGTGTAACCAAGCGCAAGCCACAGCAGCGAGACGAGCGCCAGCGCGCCGGCGCTTTGCGCCATGGTGGCGAGCACGTTCTTGCGCCGCACCATGCCTGAGTAGAACAGGGCGAGGCCCGGCAGCGTCATCATGAGGACGAGCGCCGTAGCGACGATCATGAAGCCGGTGTCCGCGGCGTCGATGCGGGGGGCGTCGGAAGCGAAGGCCGAGCCTGCGCCGGCGAATACGCCGAGAGCACCGAGAAAAAACGATCCGAAACGCGCCACGACATTCCCTCCGCAAGCATTTGAGCAGCCTTGAAGGTGAACAAAAAACATGCCAGCGTGCCTATTCGTGAATCAGGGCGCCTACTTCGCGGCATTACGAGCGCAAAGAAGCGTCAAAGCGCCAGCTTAACTTTAATGAGATTGGAGGGAAGCTCAAGAAACGTGCACCGCATGAACAAATAAATAGCTAATTGCCGCCCCGAGCGGCGCCCGGGACGGTTCCAAACGGCGAAAAACCCGACCGCTCAGGCCATATACAAGAACAGGCCCAACGCGGAGGCCGCGAAGACCCCCACGCCAAGCCGCATGGCGAGGTGCGGCAGAGGCGAAGCCATTTGCCGCACGAGCGCTGCGGCCCGGGTGGCGCTCATGGACGCCCCGTGCATGCAGGAGCACAGCATGCGGTGGGTCTCCCCCTTATTCATCTCAAAGAAAGCCATGGCGTCGCCGAGCCGGTCGCTTTGCAATCCCTGCGCTCGCAGCAGCGGATCGCTGAAGGCGATCGACAGAGGGGAGCCCTCGACTCGAAGCGGCCCCCAATCGGAACGCGGCATGAACTCCAGTTGATGGAACAGGCGCACCGGCACGCCGCACTGGCGGTCGAGCGCCTTCGCCCATGCCTCAAGCCTCTCTTTCCGGCTCAAAGGCGCAGGCGGCTCAAAGCGGACATCCGCAAGACCACGCAAGGCTTCGACGCTTTTATGTTCCATGGGACCTGCTCCCTGCGCCGACGGGCCTGACCCCTGGACGCCATCGCGCGCCCATACGGCGCCCGCGTCGGCGCGGGATGGGGCGCCTTTCACGAAACGGTCAGAGCGCCTCCGGGTTCCCAAGCGATCCAAGGCCGCGGGTTTGCGCGCTGGATCGACCAATCCGCGCCGGCTATAACGAACGCACGCCGCGCGGCTTCAAGATCCTGCGGCGAAACGCCAGGACAAGGCGTCGTCGGGGAGGCACAATGATCCGCATCAGGAGTCCGCAGGATTTCGGAGCCGCCTGCGTCTTCGCGCTTGTGGGCGCGGCGGGTCTCTATTTTGGGAGCGACCTCACCTTCGGCTCCCCCGCGCGCATGGGGCCCGGCTTCTTCCCCATCATCCTGAGCTGGCTCATTCTCGGTGTGGGCGCCATCGCTGCTCTGCGCGCGCTGGCGTTCGACGGGCCCGCCGTCGAGGCGCCGAAACTGCGCCCAATCCTGATGGTCTGCGTCGCCATTCTCAGCTTCGGCCTTGTCGTAGAGCGTTTCGGCCTCGCGCTGGCGGCGATCGCGGTCACATTTCTCGCAGCGCTCGCACGCCCGCATGTCGACTGGCGCGAGACCGCCCTCCTCTCCCTCGCCCTCGCCGCCTTCAGCGTAGCGCTGTTCGTCTACGCGCTTGGCCAGCCCATGGCCGCCTTTCCGCCGTGACCCCGATGGACGCGCTCGCCAATCTCGCCACAGGTTTCTCCGCCGCCGCCAGCCTGCAGAACATCGGCTTTGCGATGGCGGGCTGTCTCTTGGGCACGCTCATCGGCGTGCTGCCTGGCATAGGCCCCATTCCCACGATCGCAATGCTGCTGCCGATCACCTTCGGGCTTGATCCGCTGTCCTCGCTCATCATGCTCGCGGGCATCTATTACGGCGCGCAATACGGCGGCTCCACCACGTCGATCCTCGTCAACATGCCCGGCGAATCCTCGTCCGTCGTGACATGTATGGACGGGCACCAGATGGCGCGGCAGGGACGCGCAGGCGTCGCGCTGGGCGTCGCTGCGCTCGGCTCCTTCTTCGCTGGCTGCGTCGGCACGCTGTTCATCGCCGCCTTCGGGCCGCCGCTCGCGGACTTCGCGCAAAAATTCAATTCGCCGGATTATTTCTCGCTGATGACGCTTGGCCTGTTGATGGCCGTCGTGCTCGCGCATGGCTCCGTGCTGAAGGCGATCGGCATGGTGCTTGTGGGTCTGTTGTTCGGGCTCGTTGGCACAGACGTGAACACGGGCGCGTTGCGCTACACGTTCAACGTCTCCGTTTTGTGGGACGGAATCGACTTCCTGCCGATGGTGATCGGCATGTTCGGCATCGTCGAGATCGTGCGCAATCTCGAGGAGAAAGAGATCGCGCGCGAGCCCGTGAAAACGGGCCTGCGCGACCTGTGGCCGAAGCGCGACGATTTCCAGCGCGCCTGGCCCGCCTCCGTGCGCGGCGTGGGGCTTGGCTCCATTCTCGGCGTTCTGCCCGGCGGCGGCGCGGTGCTCGCCTCCTTCGCAAGCTACACGCTTGAGAAGAAGATCGCGAAACAGCCCGAACGTTTCGGCAAGGGCGCGATCGAGGGCGTCGCGGGCCCGGAATCGGCCAATAACGCCGCAGCGCAGACGAGCTTCATTCCACTGCTTACGCTCGGCCTGCCCTCCAATCCCATCATGGCGCTGATGATGGGCGCCATGATGATACAGGGCGTGCAGCCGGGAGCGGCCGTGATGACCAGCAGGCCGGACCTGTTCTGGGGCATGGTCGCCAGCATGTGGATCGGCAATCTCATGCTTGTGATCATCAACATGCCGATGATCGGCCTTTGGGTGCGCCTGCTCAGCGTGCCCTATCGCCTGCTCTACCCTGCGATCTTGCTGTTCTGCGTGATCGGCGTGTACGGCTCGAACGCGAACTGGGCGATGATGGCGATCACCGCCTTCTTCACGCTATTCGGCTATGTGCTCGTGCGCTTCGGCTGCGAGCCAGCGCCCATGGTGCTGGGCTTTCTGCTGGGCCCGCTCATGGAGGAGAACCTGCGCAGGTCGCTGTCGCTCTCGCGCGGCGATCCGATGATCTTCCTTGAGCGGCCGATCTCAGCGACCCTGCTCGCGCTCAGTCTCGGGATGCTCGCGGTCATCGTCCTGCCCGGCGTGCGGCGCTCGCGGGAGCGCGCCTTTCAGGAATGACGAACGCCACGAAAACTTCGCAAGAGCGGGGCTTGCAGCGATGCGCGCCTCGCTTGCAAAACGCCCCGCCAGACGCCAATCTGGCGCATATCCTGGGTCTCGCTGCGCCGCCTGCGCCGCAGCGCACAAGAAAGGCGCCCGCTCGCGATGCCCTACGCTTCCTCGCCTGAATTACGCGCCCTGATGCTGCGCGCCTGCCGCGTACTCCATCACTTCCGCATCGTGGAAGGCTTCGGCCATGTGAGCGCGCGCATTCCCGGCGAGGCGCGCATCCTCATGACGCCGCGCATCGCCCTTGGGACTGTGCGCGAGGAGGATCTGATCGAGCTCGATATGGACGGCAGGCAACTCGCCGGCGGGGGAAGACCCGCGCTCGAGACGGCGATGCATCTGGCTGTCTATAAGCGCCGCGCGGATGTGATGTCGATCGCGCGCGGCCATCCGCGCAATGTCGCGGCCTTCGCCTGCGCTGCGGAGCCTTTGCGCATCGCCCATGGCTTCGGCGCGAATCTCGGCCATGTCGCGCCCGTGTTCGCCAAGCCCGTGCTCGCCGCCAATCCGGAGCTGGGCGACGGCGTGGCCGAGGCGCTGGGGCCGCATGTCGCCGTTATTCTGCAAGCCAACGGCATGCTGGCGACGGGCATGTCCATTCCGCACGCCTGCGTGAACGCGCTGTTCATGGAGGAGACCGCCGAGCTCCAGCTCAAGGCGATGGCGGCCGGACTTCAGCCGAAGCATTACACGCCGGAAGGCGCCGCGCGCCGCCATGGCGACGACCGCGAACACGAGCCCATCCGCGCATGGGATTATTACGTCGCCGAAGCCGAGGAAACCTGCGCTTGGGAATAACCTGCCTGGGAGTGACCGGCGCATCTCTTAAACAGATATGATCTGAGGAAAGCATGACATCCGCTCCCTTTATCGAACGACACGGATTGTGGAGCGACGAACAGCGCCGCCAAGCCGCCGAGATCGCCGCGCGCATCAAGGCGCAGGACATTCATCTGGTGCGCCTCGCATGGGCTGATCCGCACGGATATTCGCGCGCGAAGGCGCTCACCGCGCCTGCGTTCCTAAGCGCGCTGCGCAGCGGCCACAACATCAACGTGGCGACAAGCACGCTCGACTCGGCGGGCACGCGCACCTTCTCCTCCTTCGTGCGCGGCGGCGGGATGGGACTCGACGAGATGACCGGCTCGCCGAACCTGACGCTCGTGCCCGATCCCTCCACCTTCCGCGTCCTGCCATGGGCGCCGGGCGTGGCGTGGATCGTGGGCGATGAATATTTCGACTCCGGAAAACCGTTTCACTTTTCGCCGCGCCAACTGCTGAAACGCGAAATCGCGCGGCTGCGCGAACGTGGGCTTTCACAAATGGTGGGACTCGAGATGGAGTTCTACCTTCTGCGCGTGATCCAAGACCGGCTTGATTTCGACAATGTCGGCGCGCCGGGGCGCCGCGGTCGCCCTGTTGACGTGTGTCCGGTGGAGCCCGGCTATCATTTCCATTCCGAATCCAGCATGGACATGATGCAGCCGATCCTCAGCGCGCTTGTGCAGGCGTATGAAGCCATCAACCTGCCCGTGCGATCGATTGAGAAGGAATGGGGGCCCGGCCAGCTCGAATGCACGTTCGCGCCCTCCCACGCGCTTGAGACGGCCGACAATGCGATGCTGTTTCGCACGGCCACCAAGCAGATCTGCCGACGCATGGGCCATTTCGCCACCTTCATGGCGCGGCCCGGCCTCAAGGGCTATTATTCAAGCGGCTGGCACCTGCACCAATCCATCGTGAACCTGCAGGGTCGCAACCAGTTCACGCCTGAGACGGTGGGCGATCCGCTCTCGCCCTTCGGCATGTCCTATGTCGCGGGCCTGCTGGAACATGCCGCGCCCGCCACGGTGTTCGCGGCGCCCACCGTCACCGGCTATCGACGCTTCAAGCCGAACTCTCTTGCGCCCGACCGCGCCTCATGGGGCTATGATCATCGCGGCGCGATGATCCGCGTGCTGGGCGGCGTGGGCGATCCCGCGACGCGAATGGAGAACCGCATCGGCGAGCCCTGCGCCAATCCCTATCTCTACATCGCTTCGCAAATGGTCGCTGGCATGGCGGGTGTGGACGCCAAGGCGCATCCCGGCAAGCAGGACGACGAGCCCTACAACAGCGACCGCGCGCGCCTGCCCGCGAGCCTCCCTCAGGCGCTCGATGAACTTGAGCGCTCAAGCCTGTTCCGACAAGCGTTCGGCGACCTGTTCGTCGACTATTATCTCAAGGTTAAACGCGTCGAGGCGGGACGATACCAAAGCGCGCTCGAAGCCTCCGGCCAGCCAGCCGGCGAGGAGGCGACCGAGTGGGAGCAGAACGAATATTTCGATTTCTTCTAGCGGACGCTGCGCTGGAAGCCAGGAGCCTGTCATGAACGTCATGAGCCGAACGCCCCGCCCCGGTTACGACTGGGACGCGCTTGTCGAGGAGGACCGCGTTCACCGCGCGCTTTACACGGATCCGGCGATCTTCGAACAGGAGATGACCCGCATCTTCGGCGGCACATGGGTTTATCTCGCCCATGAAAGCGAGATCCCGCAGGCCAATGACTATATCACGCGCAAGATAGGCTTGCGTCCCATCATCGTCACGCGCGACGCGAACGGGGTGCTGCGCGCGCTCTACAATCGCTGCACGCATCGCGGCACGACGCTGTGCCGCAATGACAAGGGCAATGCGCGCTTCTTTCAGTGCCCCTACCATGGATGGAACTTCCTCAACACGGGGAAACTGCGCGGCGTGCCATGGGCCGACGGCTATTCCAGCGACATCAAGGATCCGAAGTTCAATCTCGCGCAGGTCCCGCGCGTTGAATCCTATCGCGGCTTCATCTTCGGCACGCTGAACGCCAAGGCTCCGCCGCTGCGCCAATGGCTCGGGCCGATTACGCGACCGATAGACGAATGGCTGGACCGCAATCCCGGCGGCAAAGTCATCGTGTGCGAGGCGAACCGTTTCAAGTTCAAAGGAAACTGGAAGCTCGCCTACGACAATTCATCCGACGGCTACCACGTCATCTATTCCCATCGTTCCCTGTTGGAGATGGAGAACAGGCTTGTCGACGAGGGCAACAAGGGGATGGCCTTCTACAAAAACTCGCCCGACAGCCTTGAGATGTACGTGCAATACATGGGCAACGGCCACCACTTCAAGGACAAGCGGCCGAACCTGCAGGCCCGCCCCGGCGGGCTGTGGGCGATTGAATCGACCCATCCGGGCATGGAGCACGCCGAACAGACGCTGCGCGCGCGCTATGGCGAACGCGCGGACAGCCTGCTCGATTTGGCTGGCTCAGAGCCCGTCAACATCAATATCTTTCCCAACCTCTCGCTGCTGGGCAATCACATTCAGGTGTTCCAGCCCGTAAGCGTCGATGAGACGGACGCGGTCTGGTACGGCACGCGCATCGAAGACGTGAATGGCGACATCGGCGACGCCTTGCCCATCATCAACGCGCTGCGCATGCGCACGCAGGAAGGTTTCCCTAATTTCGGCGAGGTGGATGACATCGCCAATTTCGAACAGATCCAACGCGGGCTCGCCTGCGTCGAGGACGAATGGATCTATATGAACCGCGGCCACGGAATACCCGGCCGCATCAGGTATAACGCCGACGGCACGATCAGCGCGCCGGCGACAGATGAAGTCTTCATGCGCGAGTACATCAAGGAATGGAAGCGCATCATGAAAGACGAAACGCCACTAGAGATCCAGCGGGAGCCCTGAGCCATGAACAAGCCCGCAAGCCGCGATCCATCTCTTTCATCCTATTACGTCGACGACGCGTTCTACGCAGACCTTCTCGCGCGCTTCACCGACTGGGACGTGGACGCCAAGGCTCTGTGCGACCCGGGCGAGCGGGACATGTTCCGCATGATTTTGGAGCGCGAGGCGCGCCTGCTCGATCAGCACCGCTACGACGACTGGCTCGCAATGCTTGCGCCCGAATGCGCCTACTGGGCGCCGGCGCGACCTGATGGCGGCGATCCGCGCACGGAGATCGCCGTCATGTTCGACGACCGGCGGCGGCTGGAGGATCGCGTGTTCCGGCTGCGCTCTGAATATGCATGGTCGCAGGCGCCGCGGTCGCGCACCGTGCGCATGGTGTCGAACGTCGAGGTGTTCTCATCCGACGCGGACGACCGGCGCATGGTGCGCTCAAACTTCATCGTCAGCGAGTTCTGGGATTTTGAGACGCGCCAGCTCACCGGATGGTGCGGCTACGACATGCGCAAAATGAACGGCTCATGGTTGATCCGCGCCAAGCGGATCAACCTCATCAATTGCGATCAGTGCATCCGCAATCCGAGCATCATTCTCTAGCGCGCATTCAGCGCACAGGGCGCTGAACCGCGCCGGGCCCCTGCGACCCGGCATGAGCGCTGTCAGCAGCCGCCTTGCCGCTTTGTTCGTCGTCGTCCTGCGTGGTGCGCCGCATGGTCTCGCGGTACCAGTCCACCCATTTGGGCGTGACGTGAGCGAGAATGTCCTCGCCCAGCCCGTCCTCGACGCTAGCCTGTTTGGCAGGCTGCCCAGCCATGTTTCACTCCAACCGTTTCGCGCGCACAGGCGCGCCCAAGCACGTTCGCTAACACGCACGGCGTCGTCGGCGCGCTTACAAGCGTGACCGGAGCGACACATTCATATAGTAAAGCCCATGTCGGGACGAACAGCGCGAACGCCCACTGGCGCGATCACTCGTCGCAGGCTATCGAACCTCACGAACCCTGCATTCGTGAGACGAAGATGAGCGCCAAACCTGTCCTTTACATGCTGCCCGGCCTCCTGTGCGACGAGACCGTGTTCAAGCCGCAGATGGAGGGTCTGGCGGATGCCATCGACGTCCGCGTGCCGCGTTTCCTTGGCTTCGATTCCCTCACCGATATGGCGCGCCATGTGCTTGAGATCGCGCCGCCACGCTTCTCAATCGCCGGCTTTTCCATGGGCGGGCGCGTGGCGTTCGAGATTATGCGGCTCGCGCCGGAGCGCATCGAACGCTTCTGCGCCTTCGACACGGGCGCCGGGCCCAAGGCGGAGGGCGAGGACGCCAAACGGCAGGCGGTCATCGACCTCGCCTGGCGCGAGGGCATGGGCGCGCTCGCAGCCGCCTGGCTGCCGCCCATGCTTCATCCGCGTCGCCGCGCGGACGCGGCCTTCATGGCGCCGCTCACCGCCATGGTGCTGCGCGCCACGCCCGAATTACACGAGCGCCAGATCCGCGCGTTGGTGAACCGCCGCGAAGCGCGCCCCGTTCTGCCCACGATCGCCTGCCCCACGCTGATCGCCTGCGGCCGCGAAGACGAATGGAGCCCTGTCGCACAGCACGAACAGATGGCGGCGGCCATTCCCGGCGCGCAGCTCGTGGTGTTCGACGATTGCGGACACTTTTTGCCGGTAGAGCAGCCCGAGCCCTTCAACCGCGCCCTGCGCGCATGGATGGCGCGTCCCGCCTGAGCGAAACCACAAGCACAGCATCACGTTTCCGCTGATCCAAAAGCCGGAACCTCCGCCCACAGCCAAAGTTGACCCCGCGTCTGGCGCACAGCCGGACCCGGGGCGCTGACGGGTCCATTCGTCCGCGCCCGTAAAGCGAAAAGGGCTTCGGACATGGCTGAGAGCGGTCAGAAGAATGAACGTCCCAGATCCACGCGCGGTTTCGCGTCGATGGATCGCGAAAAGCAGCGCGAGATCGCCAGCAAGGGCGGCCGCAGCGTGCCCAGCGAAAAGAGAAGCTTTTCGCAGAACCGACAATTGGCCGCCAATGCAGGGCGCAAAGGCGGACAAAGCGTCGCGCCGGAGAACCGTAGCTTCTCGCAGGACCGCACCCTCGCCGCTGAAGCGGGCCGCAAGGGCGGACAAAGCGTGCATGCGGAAAATAGAAGCTTTTCGCGCGACCGGGAACTCGCGGCCGACGCCGGACGCAAAGGCGGATCAGCGTCCTCGCACAACGATAATGGGAACCAGTGAACGGGCGCCGACGGCGGATCAACCGACGCTGCAGGAAGCCCCGCCCAGCAAGCAAAAACGCGCGCAATGGGGATGGTTGAGCGCGACCGGCCCCGCGGCGTCAAGCAATGTGGGACCCATCTCGAACGCTTCGTCATAAGCAAGCAGCGTACAGGCGAGGACCGCAGGAGCGGACGCGCCCTTGCGCTTCACCACCATGCGCGATGATGCGCACATCATGTCGGACGGCGACTTGCCCAACACGCCCCAGCAGGATTGAGAAACCTCTGGCACGTCGGCATGAGCGTCCATTTCTGGAAACAGCATCAGGGCGACGGGATCAGTTACGTCGAGCGTAAGTCCGATCTGCGTACATAATCCGCCATATCCATTACGCACAAGGCTTTCAGTTTCGCCGGAATACATGCGCCCGGCGATGTGGATGCGAAAGCCGTTCTCTGAAAGCCAGCGCAGACCCGCGATCGCCGGATCCCAGGAACGCGGTCCGCGTTCAAGCTCGTGTAAACGCTGCGTGTAATGATCGATGGAGACCCGCAGCGTGAGGGCATCTCCATAACGCGCGTTAAGCGCGGCGAGCTCCCGCGCCTTGTGCCGCATGGGCGACATTGCATTGGTAAGCACAATCGCCTTGAAGCCGCGCGCGAGCGCCTCCTCCAGCATGTCGATGAACTCAGGGTTCATGAACGGCTCGCCGCCGGTGAAACCAATCTCGCGCACCGGAAGACGGTCGCGCTCGATCTCATCGAAGAATGCGCGCGCCTCCTGCGCCGTGATCCAGGCCAGCCGATCATTGCGCGGCGTGGATTCGATATAGCAATTCGCGCAGGAAAGATTGCACAGCGTGCCTGTATTGATCCAAAGCGTGCGCAGGCCCGCAAGCGCGACCTGAGCGCGCAGTTCGCCGCCAGCCGTCACGTGAGGATCTCTGAACTTCTCGCGCGCGAGCGGGGCCGGCCCGCTGGAGCGCGGCCAGAATGCGGCCGGCGCTTCGCCCGCCCCTGCTCCCAACCAGGTCAGCGAACCTGCGGCGAGCGGCGCGCCGGAGGCTTTCGCTTCGTCTTTGGGGAGGATTTCGCACGACGGCCACAAACCACTTTCAAGCGCGCGCGCGTATTCTTCCGGCAGTTTCGCCGCGCGCATCGCCGCGGCCGCGCCGGCATGGTCGTAATCAAGCGCGATATGCTCAATGCGCACTCCGCCGCGCCCGTCAGCGGGCGTGAGCACGCTGCACCAGACGCGCGGCGTGCCATCGTTCGCCGGCATGCCAAGCGCGCCGGAATTGTGCCATAACAGGCCGTCGACAACGCGCGTGAACGGCAAGCCGCAATGGCCGGCAAGCACGCCCTCGCATCCGCTCGCGGCGATCTCGCTCGCCAGCACGCGGTCGGGCGCAGAGCCGAAGATGAAACGGCTGGTCTCCTCAACGCCGCCGTGTACGACCGCAAGGCGCCGGCCGTTGATCTCAATAATAGCGCGCGCTGGCAGCGCCGCGAGCGCGCTGCGCGCATTCGCGCCAAGCTGTGCGATGGCGTGCGCCCACCATTTCGCGGAAAGCGCATCGCATGTCGATCCCGGCGCGAAGCCGCATCCGCAATCCTGCGCGCCTGCAGCCAGACCCTCCTCGCAATTGCCGGCGATGATCAGCGCGTCCGTCTCCGCAAGCCGTTCGAAACGGGCGCGCGCGTCCGCGCCATAAGCGATGACGTCGCCGGTGCAGATCCAGCGCTTCTGGGGAATTCCGCGCGAGCGCGCAAAATCAAACAGAGCCTCAAGCGCCTGCAGGTTCGAATAGACGCCGCCGAATACGAGCGTCGGGCCGTCGAAGATGCGCGGTTTCAGCTCGGTCATGGCGCGCTCACCCATTTCGCCCAGCCCGCGGCGCGCAACTCGCACGCCGGACAAGCGCCGCAGCCATGGCCCCATTCATGTGCGCGCGTGCGATCGCCCGCATAGCAAGAGTGCGAATGGACGCGGATCAGCTCGACGAGCGGCGCGCCGCCAAGCTCCTGCGCCAACGCCCATGTCTGCGCCTTGTCGCGCCACATGAGCGGCGTCTCGAGCACAAAGCGCCGATCCAGACCCAAGTTCAGCGCAACTTGCATCGCCTTGATCGTGTCGTCGCGACAATCAGGATAGCCCGAATAGTCCGTCTTGCAGACGCCGGTCACAATGCGCCGCAGCCCGCGACGATAGGCGAGCGCGGCGGCGAAAGTCAGGAAGATCAGATTGCGTCCCGGCACGAATGTGTTCGGCAGGCCGTCTTTCTCCATACGAAAGGCGATGTCCTGCGTCAGCGCGCTACGCCCAACCTGCGCGATAGCGTCGAGTTGCACCACATTGTCGTCGCCGAGCCTGCCCGCCCAGGCCGCCGACAGCGCCGACATGCCTTCTCGCAGGCGCGCACGACACTCCATTTCTACGCGGTGGCGTTGCCCGTAATCGAAGCCGATTGTCTCCACGCGATCATAACGCGCGAGCGCCCATGCGAGACATGTCGCCGAATCCTGACCGCCGGAAAAGAGCACAAGCGCCCCCTCCCCCGCGCTCATCACTCCAGCTCCACAATGCGCCCGTCACGCAAAGCGACGCGACGATCCATCCGCGCGGCGAGATCGAGATTATGGGTGGCGACAAGGGCGGCCAGACCCGTCGCGCGCACCAATTGCGTGAGCGCGGCGAACACGTGGTCAGCGGTCTTGGGGTCGAGATTGCCGGTGGGCTCGTCGGCAAGCAGAATGCGCGGAGAGTTGGCGACCGCGCGGGCGATGGCGACGCGCTGCTGTTCGCCGCCCGACAATTCGGCCGGACGATGCGTCAGCCGTTCGCCCAAACCCAGATAGGCGAGCAATTCACCGGCGCGACGCTTCGCAACGCCGCGCGACAGGCCGCGGATCATCTGCGGCAGCATCACGTTCTCCTGCGCGGAAAACTCCGGCAGCAGGTGGTGGAACTGATAGACGAAGCCGATCTCCAGCCGGCGCAGGCTCGTGCGCGCGTCATCTTCCATATGGGAGGTGGGCTCATGGCCCACATAGACCTCGCCATCGTCGGGCCGCTCCAGCAGGCCCGCGAGATGCAGCAGCGTCGACTTGCCTGCGCCAGATGGCGCGATCAGCGCAACCGATTGTCCCGGCCATAAGGCGAGATCGGCGCCTCGCAGCACCTCGAGCGGCTTGTCCGCCTGCGTATAGTTGCGCACCACCTGATGCAGATAAAGAGCGGGATGCGTCACGGCGTCACTCGTATCGCAACGCTTCGACGGGATCGAGCTTGGCGGCGCGCCAGGCGGGGAAGATCGTCGCAAGCAGGGAGAGGCTGAGGGCGAGCGTCACGATCAACACGACGTCGCTCGTCACCACCACGGAAGGAAGGCGCGAGAGGAAGTAAAAATTCGGATCGAACAGATTGAGCCCCAGGAGCGCGTTCAGCGACTGGCGCAAGGGTTCAAGATTATGCGCGACCAGCAGACCAAGCGCGAAGCCCGCCGCTGTGCCCGCGACGCCAATGGCCGAGCCCGTGATAAGAAAGACGCGCATAATGGCGCCGCGCGTCGCGCCCATGGTGCGCAGGATGGCGATGGCGCGACCCTTGTCCTTCACCAGCATGGTGAGGCCGGAGATGATGTTGAGCGCCGCTACCAGAACGATCAGCGTGAGGATGAGGAACATCACCGTCCGCTCGATCTTCAGCGCTTCGAAGAAGGAGCGATTACGCTGGCGCCAGTCGGTCATGATCATTGGCCGTCCTACGGCCTTGTCGAGGCGCGCGCGCATCGCGTCCATGTTTTCAGGATCGTCCACGAAAGCCTCGATCAGCGTCGCCTCCTCCTCCTTGTTGAAGAAGGCCTGCGCCTCCTCGAAAGGCATGAAGACGAAGATGCCGTCGAACTCCGAGACGCCGATCTGGAAGATGGCGACGACGGGATAGGCTTTGATGCGCGGCGTCACGCCAAACGGCGTCTGGGCGCCACGCGCGGTGAGCAGCGTCACGCGGTCGCCGATCCGCACGCCGAGATTCTCCGCAAGCTTCTGCCCGATGGCGACGCCCTCGGCGGCATCAAACCCGTCGAGCGTGCCAAGCCGCACGTTTTCGGCCACACCCGGCAGCCGCTTGATGTCGCGTTCACGCACGCCGCGCACCAGCGCGCCCGATTGCTGATAGGGGGAGGAGACGCCCGCCGCGCTCTCCACGATCGGCAAAGCGACCTTCACGCCCGGAACTTTCGACACGCGGTCTATCACCTGATCGTAATCGTTCAGGGGCGTGTCCGCGCCTTGCAGAAACACGTGGCCGTTGACGCCGATGATCTTGCTCATCAGCTCGATGTGGAACCCGTTCATAACGGACATCACCACGATCAGCGTCGCAACCCCAAGCGTGATGCCCAGGAAGGAGAAACCCGCGATGACGGACACGAAGCCCTGCGCGCGACGGGCGCGCAGATAGCGCAGCGCCACCATCCATTCGAACGGCGCGAAGGCGCGCGCGCCCGTGGGCTCGTCGGCGAATTCGGGCGATGTGTCCTGCGCGCCCGTCATGCGCTCACGCAGCCGCGGCGAGCAAAAGATTCAGCGCCGCCTCAGGGGTCAGCGTCTCGCGTGCGCCCGTGCGACGGTCCTTCACTTCGACCTCGCCCGCCGCCAGGCCCTTCGGACCAACGATGAGCTGATGCGGCAGGCCGATCAGATCGAACGTGGCGAATTTCGCGCCCGGCCGCTCATCGCGGTCGTCGTAGAGCGTTTCGACGCCCGCCTTCGAGAGCTTCGCGTAAAGGTCGTCGCAAGCAGCGTCCGTCGCCGCGTCCCCGGCTTTGAGGTTGGCGAGGCCCACATGGAAGGGCGCGACCGCGCGCGGCCAGATGATGCCGGCCTCATCATGATTGGCCTCGATCAAGGCGGCGGCGAGCCGCGACGGACCGATCCCGTAGGAGCCCATCTGCACCACGACCTCCTTGCCATCCGGCCCGTTCACGACGGCGCGCATGGGCTGGGAGTATTTCGTGCCGAAGGAGAAAATATGGCCGACCTCGATGCCGCGCGCGGAGACGCGATCCGCCTCCGGCACACTGGCGAAGGCGGCCTCATCATGCATTTCGGAAGTGGCGGCGTAACGCGACGTCCACTTATCGACGACCGATTGCATCGCTGCGCGGTCATCGAAGTCCACGTCCTGCGCCGGCGCATCGAACTCAAGAAAATCCTTATGGCAGAACACCTCGCTCTCCCCGGTCGAGGCGAGGATGATGAATTCGTGGCTCAGATTGCCCCCGATCGGCCCGGTGTCGGCGCGCATCGGAATGGCCTTCAGCCCCATGCGGGAGAAGGTGCGCAGATAGGCCGCGAACATTTTGGCGTAGGAATGGCGCGCGCCATCCGCGTCGAGATCGAAGGAATAAGCGTCCTTCATGAGAAACTCGCGCGAACGCATCACGCCGAAGCGCGGGCGCACCTCGTCGCGGAACTTCCACTGGATGTGATAGAGATTGAGCGGCAGATCCTTGTAGGAGCGCACATAGGCGCGGAAAATCTCCGTCACCATCTCTTCATTGGTGGGGCCATAGAGCATCTCGCGCTCATGACGATCCTGAATGCGCAGCATCTCCTTGCCGTAATCGTCATAGCGCCCGCTCTCGCGCCACAGATCCGCGGGCTGAATGGTGGGCATCAGCATTTCCACCGCGCCTGCGCGGTTCTGCTCCTCGCGAATGATCGCGTTGATCTTGTTCAGCACGCGCAGGCTGAGCGGCAGCCAGGCGTAAATGCCGGCGGTCTCCTGCCGCAGCATGCCGGCGCGCAGCATGAGACGATGGGACACGATCTCCGCCTCTTTGGGCGTTTCGCGCAGGATCGGCAGGAAGTACCGGGACAGACGCATGAAAGGCACCATTCAAGGAAACAGGGCGGCGGGCGGCCTGTGCGAATCAACCCGCGCGCCGCAGGACAAATCGCAGCGTGCCGCTCTAAGAAGCCCAAAGCCCGGCTCAACACAAGCGCAAGCCGAAACCCACCCACCTTGACCGCGGCAATTTGACCCAAGCCTTTGTTTAAAATGCCCGTTCCGTCCTGCGGAATTAGTTTAGAGCGCTAATAAAAAGCGCGTGACAGGGGAAAAAAATTTAGCTAGCGTTCACATGCCTAATCCGAAAGGAGGCCGCCACCGGTTCACGGTGAGCGCTTTGCCAAGTCGCGGGAGGAAAGTTCCGGATTTAGTCGGGTCACCCGACGTGCGACCGCCCTTCGTGGCGAGATCGCGAACGGAATTTTGTCGACTTACTAAAGGGCGGGGGGACCCGCCTTTTTTCTTGCCTGAAACGGCTCCTTCACATTCAGCGAAACGACCTGTGAGGCACGCTGCGTTTTGCTGGAGGGAACGCCGCGCGTACTGGCCGGCGCTCCATCCTCTCGTTCCGTTAAAGCATAGGGCGTGCCAACGGCTCCAGTCGCCGCGCATATGCGCGCTCAGGCGGCCGGCTCGTCGCCTTGCGCCCAACCAGCCTTTGTTTGCGCATAGAAATCGGCGAAACGGCCTTCGGCGATCGCCGCGCGCATGCCCGCCATCAATTGCTGGTAATAGGCGAGGTTCGCCCAGGTGAGCAGCATCATGCCCAATATCTCGCCAGATTTGACGAGATGGTGGAGATAGGCGCGCGAATAATCGCGCGCGGCCGGACAATCCGACAGCGCGTCGAGGCAGGACTTGTCCTCCGCATGGCGCGCGTTTCGCAGGTTCACCTTTCCCTTGTGCGTATAGGCGAGGCCGTGGCGACCGGCGCGGGTGGGCATGACGCAGTCGAACATATCGACCCCGCGGCGCACGCTCTCGAGAAGATCGTCGGGCGAGCCCACGCCCATCAGATAGCGGGGCTTGTCCGTCGGCAGATGCGGCTGCGTCTCCTCGATCATCGCAAGCATGACATGCTGCGGTTCGCCGACAGCCAGACCGCCGATGGAATAGCCGTGGAAGTCCATATCGGCCAGCGCGCGCGCGCTCTCCACGCGCAGTTTCGGCTCGCCTCCCCCCTGCACAATGCCGAAGATCGCGCGCCCCGGCGCGGCGTGAAACGCCTTGCGCGAACGCTCCGCCCAGCGCAGCGACAGCCGCATCGCGCGCTCCACCTCGCCCTCGCTGGCTGGCAGCTTGATGCATTCGTCGAGCTGCATCTGGATGTCCGAGCCGAGCAGATGCTGGATCTCCATCGAGCGCTCAGGCGTGAGAACATGGCGCGCGCCGTCGATGTGCGACTGGAACGTCACGCCGTTCTCATCGAGCTTGCGCAGTTTCGAAAGCGACATCACCTGAAAGCCGCCCGAATCCGTGAGAATGGGATAGGGCCAATTCATGAAGGCGTGCAGGCCGCCCAGCGCCGCAACCCGCTCCGCGCCCGGACGCAGCATCAGATGGTAGACATTGCCCAGAACCACGTCCGCGCCCAAAGCGCGCACCTGATCGGCGTACATGGCTTTCACCGTCGCCGCAGTGCCAACAGGCATGAAGGCGGGCGTGCGGATCTGCCCGCGCACGGTGGAGATCGTCCCCGTGCGCGCGGCGCCGTCGGTCGCGCGCAAGGCGAAAGTGAATTGCTCGCTCATGACGTCTCCCCTGCCCGCGCCCGCTCAAGCAGGCAGGCGTCGCCGTAGGAATAGAAGCGATAGCCGGAGGCGATTGCGTGCGCATAGGCCGCGCGCATGGCGTCGAGCCCGCTGAACGCGCTCACCAGCATGAACAAGGTGGAGCGCGGCAGATGGAAATTGGTCAGCAGCAGGTCCGCCGCCTTGAACCTGTAGCCCGGCGTGATGAAGATCGACGTCTCGCAAGCCTGCGGATGCACCACGCCGGCCTCGTCCGTTACGCTCTCCAAAATCCGCAGCGTCGTCGTGCCGGTGCAGATGATGCGCCCGCCAGCCGCGCGCGCCTCGTTCAACACACGCGCCGCGCCGGGCGTGACGACGCCATATTCGGCGTGCATGCGGTGGTCTTTCGTATCCTCCGCCTTCACCGGCAGAAACGTGCCCGCGCCCACATGCAGCGTCACTTTCACGATCCTGACGCCGCGCGCCTCGAGGGCTGCTACGAGCGCAGGCGTATAATGCAGGCCGGCGGTCGGCGCCGCCACAGCGCCGGGCTCATTAGCGAACAGCGTTTGATAATCGCTGGAATCGTGATCATCCTGCGCGCGCTTGGATGCGATGTAAGGCGGCAGCGGCATTTCGCCCACGCGCACGATCGCCTCGTCGAGCGCGGCGCCGGAGAACGAGAATCCGAACAGGACCTCGCCTTCCTCGCCCTTCTCCAGAACCTCGGCGTCCAGCGCGCCAAGCAGGCACGCCGCGCTCTCCGCGTCGGTACCGAAGCGCACGCGCTCGCCGACGTTCAGCTTTTTCGCGGGACGCACGAAGGCGCGCCAGCGATCCTCGCCCTCGCGCTTGTGCAAGGTCGCCTCGATGCGCGCGACAGCCTCCCCGCGCACGCGCACGCCCTTCAACCGCGCCGGAATGACCCGCGTGTCGTTGACGACAAGCGCGTCGCCCGGCCGCAGCAGGCCCGGCAGGTCGCTCACGCGCCGATCTTCGCGCGCAGGCAGCCCGTTCGGCCGCACCACGAGCAGGCGCGCGCTGTCGCGCGGCTCGGCCGGCCGAAGCGCGATCCGGTCCTCAGGCAGTTCGAAGTCGAAGAGATCGACGCGCATGGGGCTTCCTTCCGGCGACGACGCCGGGCGGCAGGCCGGGGCGCGTCGCGAGAGCTTTCGTCAGCTCAGTTTGGCGGAGACGATCTTGTCGGGGTTCTGGACCGGCTCGCCGCGCTTGATCTTGTCGACGTTCTCCATGCCTTCCACCACTTCGCCCCACACCGTGTACTGGCGATCAAGGAAGGTGGCGTCGTCGAAGCAGATGAAGAATTGCGAATTCGCCGAATCCGGGTTGGAGGCGCGCGCCATGGAGACAGCGCCGCGGACATGCGGCTGCGCGTTGAACTCCTGCTTCAGGTTCGGATATTGCGAGCCGCCGGTGCCGGTTCCGTGCGGGCAGCCGGTCTGGGCCATGAAGCCTTCGATCACGCGATGAAAGACGATGCCGTCATAAAAACCCTCGCTCACGAGACGCTTGATATGCGCGACGTGGTTGGGCGCGAGGTCCGGGCGCATGCGGATCACCACCGCGCCCTGCGTGGTTTCGAGCGTCAGAGTGTTCGTGTCATCGGACATGTGGCGTTCCTTTGCTGAAGGTCATTCGCGCGGGCCGCGGGCGGGCTCGACGAAGCGGATGGTGAAGGGTCGCCCGGAGATAGCCGACCCGAGGCCCTCGGTAAACCGCAATGGCGCGCATCGTTCGACCGCGGCCAGAATGGAGGCGCGCAGCGCCGCGCGGTCCCCGCCCTCTCCCGGGCTCAAATAGGTCACTCTGGGCTCGCCGATCACCGCGCCCGTGCGGGAAAAGGACAGACGGATCGTCGCCTCGCTCGAGCCCCGGGAGGGCGGCGGGCGCCAGCAGCGGGCCAGCCGCTCGGCGATCTGGCGCGGCCGGTCGATGGCGCGGGGGGCGGCGAGCGCGGCGCGGGCGCCATTACGCGGCCGCTCCAGCGTCATCGTGAACCCCTGGGGATAATCGCGCCGCGCGCCCGGCCCGAGCGTGCCGCCGGGATAAGGCGGCGGAATGGGCCTCGAGCGCAGGGGCGGCGGATCAGGGGCGGCCGGCGGGGGATAAAGCCGGTCGAGCGGATCGCTGGGGACCGGCGGCAGGCGAAAGCCCGGCTGGATCGTGTCCACATAAGGCGCGACCTGGCCCGACTGGGCCAAAGCGACGCCCGTAAGGCTCCCCGCCGCCGCGAAGATCGCTGCGGCGAGGCGCGCCCAGATCATTTGGCGTCCGCCGCCATGCGCATGCGCACGATCTTGTCGGGGTTCTGCACCATGCCGGATTGTCCCGCGCCCTTCTTAATCTTGTCGACGAACTCCATGCCCGACACCACCTCGCCGAACACGGTGTAATTGTTGTCGAGGAAGCGCGCGTCCGCGAAGCAGATGAAAAACTGCGAATTCGCCGAATTGGGGCTCTGCGCGCGCGCCATGCCAAGGGTGCCGCGGCGGAACGGGGTCGAGGTGAACTCGGCCGGCAGGTTCGGCAGTTTCGATCCGCCCGTTCCCGTGCCGGTGGGGTCGCCCGTCTGGGCCATGAAGCCCTCGATCACGCGATGGAAGACGATGCCGTCATAAAATCCCTCTTTCACAAGGGTCTTGACCTGCGCGACATGTTTGGGCGCAAGGTCCGGCCGCAGGCGAATGACGACGCGCCCATCCTTCGTGTCCAGATAGACCGTGTTCTCAAGGTCCGCCCCCTGCTGGGCGGAGGCCGGGCTGACGCCGACAGCGACGGCGAGCGGCAGGCTTGCGGCGGAAAGAGCGAAGGCGCGACGATCGATCTTCATGGGACCTCGGTTGGACTGGGAAGCGACGCGCGAATGCGCCGCAGGGTTCCATCAGTGCCACGCCCGAGCGAAAAGACAAGAGCGCCCGACGCCGCGCCGGGCCGCTCGAAAACAGAACGCGCGAGAGACCCTCGCGCCGCGCTCACATGGGCGGCTTGCGGAACTTGGCTTTCAGCGCCTCGGCCACTTTCGGCGGCACGAAAGCGGAGACGTCGCCATGCATGGCGGCGATCTGGCGAACCAGCGTGGCGGAGACGAAGCGCGCCCCCGGCGAGGCGGGCGCGAACAGGGTCTGAACGCCCGGCTCCATCGCCCCGTTCATGCCGGACATCTGCATCTCATAGTCGAAATCGGTCCCGTCGCGCAGGCCGCGCAAAAGCACGTTCGCCCCGACCGCGCGCGCCGCCTCCACGGCGAGGCCGTCGAATGTGACGACCTCGATCTTGCAATGGCCGCCGTCGGTCAGATGGGCGGTGGCGGCGTGGATCAGCGCGGTCTTTTCCTCAACGCTGAACAGCGGCGCCTTCCCGGGATGGACCCCGATCCCGATCACCAGCCGGGCGCAGAAAGACGCGCCCGCCCGGATCACGTCCAGGTGGCCGTTGGTGATCGGATCGAACGAACCTGTGTACAGCGCGACGCAGCGGGTCATGGGTTCAGACTAGCCCCATTGCGCGGCCGGGCAAAGAACCAACCGGCGCGAAGGCGCCCAATTAACTTCACCTTCACCATAAAAACGGATACTAGAACTGTACGATTGCGAGGAGACGCTTACGTGTTCAAGACCGTAATTCCAACGCAGGCCCGCATTCCGGCCAAATTACTCAAGAACATCGGCCCTATAATCGAGGCCAACGCCCATCAATGGGCGCTTCTCGACCGTTTCATGACGCCGCGCACGCCCCAAAAGGCCGATGACCGCGTGGTCCTGGCGATCCTGGGCGGCGCCTTCGGCGCCGTCGCCTGCCTGTCCGCTGTGCTGTTGGCGACGCGGTTCAGCCTCTAGGCCCCACGGGCCTAGACGCCGCCCTCGCCGCCGGCCGCATCGCCCTCGCCCGGCTCGCCCGCGCCCTGATCGTCGCCGCCGCCGGCCTCGTCCCCGATCCGTTCGACCGAGACGACCTTTTCATCCTCCGCCGTGCGGAAGACGATCACGCCCTGCGTGCTGCGCCCGGCGCGGCGAATGTCGCCCACCGGACAGCGGATCAGCTGACCGCCATCCGTCACCAGCATGATCTCGTCGCTCTCCTCCACGGGATAGGACGCCACCAGCTTGCCGTTGCGCGCATTGACCGCCATGGCGGTGATGCCTTTGCCGCCGCGACCCGTGATCCGATATTCATAGGACGACGTGCGCTTGCCGAAGCCGCGCTCGGACACGGTGAGGATCTGCTGCTCGAGCGCGGACATCTGGACATAGCGCTCGCCTGAAATGCTGGCCTCCGCGGACACGTCCTCGCCCGCATCCGCCGGCGTCTCCTCGGACGGGTCGCCGCCCATGGCGCGCGCCATTTTCAGATAAGCGACGCGCTCCTCGCTCGACGCCTCCACATGGCGCAGGATCGCCAGCGAAATCACGCGGTCCCCGTCGCCGAGCGCGATGCCGCGCACGCCCATGGAATCGCGGCCCTTGAACACGCGCACGCCGTCGCGGATCTGGAAGCGGATGCACTGGCCGTTGGCGGTGGTGAGAAGAACGTCGTCCTCCTCGGTGCACATCTGCACGTCGACGATCGCCTCGCCCTCGTCGAGCTTCATGGCGATTTTGCCGCTGCGGTTCACCTGCGTGAAGTCGGACAGCTTATTGCGCCGCACGGTTCCCCGCGTGGTCGCGAACATCACGTCGAGCCCTTCCCACTGCGCCTCGTCTTCAGGCAGCGCGAGAATGCTGGTGATGCGCTCGCCTTCTTCGAGATTGGTGAGGATGTTCTTCAGATATTTTCCGAGCGCCTGCGGAGCGGCCAGCGGAAGGCGCCAGACCTTCTCCTTGTAGACATAACCGCTCGAGGTGAAGAACAGCAGCGGCTGGTGCGTGTTCGCCACGAACAGCCGGGCGACGAAATCCTCCTCGCGCGTCTGCATGCCCGAGCGGCCCTTGCCGCCACGCCGCTGCGCGCGATAGGTCGACAGCGGCACGCGCTTCACATAGCCGTTGTGCGACACGGTGACGACCATGTCCTCGCGCGCGATCAGATCCTCATCGTCCATATCCGCGTCGCTATCGAGAATGATCGTGCGACGGGGCGTGGCGAAATTGGTTTTGGCTTCGTTGAGCTCGGTGCGGATGATGTCCATCACCCGCGCGCGGGAACGCAGGATATCAAGGTAATCCGCGATTTCCGTCGCGAGCCGGTTCAGCGCGTCGGAGATTTCATCGCGTCCCAGCGCGGTCAGGCGCTGCAGGCGCAGATCGAGAATGGCGCGCGCCTGCGCCTCAGAGAGTCGATACGTGCCGTCCACGTTCAGCGTGTGGTTGGGATCGGCGATGAGCGCGATGAGCGGCGCCATGTCGCGCGCCGGCCAGTCGCGACCCATCAGCGCGGCGCGCGCGGCGGCGGCGTCCGGCGACGTGCGGATGAGGCGGATCACCTCGTCGATGTTTGCGACCGCGATCGCAAGACCCACCTGCACATGAGCGCTGTCGCGCGCCTTGCCGAGCAGATATTTGGTGCGCCGCGTCACGACGACTTCACGGAAGTCGAGGAACGCGACGAGGAAATCCTTCAGGTTGAGCGTTTCGGGCCGACCGCCGTTCAGCGCGATCATGTTGGCTCCGAAGGACTGCTGCAATTGCGTGTAGCGCCAGAGCTGATTGAGCACGACGTCGGCGACCGCATCGCGCTTCAGCTCGATGACGATGCGCATGCCTTCGCGGTCGCTCTCGTCGCGCAGGTCCGAAATGCCCTCGATGCGCTTCTCGCGCACGAGCTCCGCGATCTTCTCGATCAGCGTGGTCTTGTTCACCTGATAGGGAATCTCGGTGACGATCAGCGCATCGCGGTCGCGCCGCATTTGCTCGATGGTCACATTGGCGCGCATCAATATCGAGCCGCGACCGGTATGATAAGCGAGCCGCGCGCCGCCACGGCCCAGCATCGAGCCGCCGGTTGGGAAGTCCGGCCCCGGCACGATCTCCATCAATTCGTCGATGGTGATCTCGGGCTTCTCCATCAAGGCGAACACGGCGTCGATCACTTCGCCGAGATTGTGGGGCGGGATGTTCGTCGCCATGCCGACCGCAATGCCGCCGGCGCCGTTGACCAGAAGATTAGGATATTTGGCGGGAAGGACGGAGGGCTCTTCGAATTCGCCGGAATAATTCTGCGTGAAGTCGACCGTGTCCTTATCGAGGTCGTCCAGCAGCGGGATCGCGGCGCGCGCGAGCCGCGCCTCGGTGTAGCGTTCCGCAGCCGCCCGGTCTCCGTCGATCGAACCGAAATTGCCCTGCCCGTCCACGAGAGGCAGCCGCATCGAGAAGGGCTGCGCCATGCGCACGAGAGCGTCATAGATCGCGAGATTGCCGTGCGGATGGTATTTACCCATCGTGTCGCCGGTCACGCGCGCGGACTTCTTATGCGCCTTATCGGGCGTGAAGCCGTTCTCGTGCATCGTGTAGAGGATGCGTCTGTGCACCGGCTTCAGGCCGTCGCGCACGTCGGGAAGCGCGCGGCTCACGATCACGCTCATGGCGTAATCGAGATAGCTGCGCTTCATCTCGTCGATGATCGAAATCGGACGGATGTCGGAGCCGGAGGGATCCGATTGGGCGGCGTCGTTGTCGTCGGCCAAGACGGCTGATCCTTGCGTGGGGGCCGACGGCGGGAGCCGCGGCGCGGGATGTTTGGCGAGTCGCTTTCCTTTTAGCCGATTCCCAGCCCGGACGCCAGCGCGCGACACCCGCGAGGCAGCGCGTAAATATCACAATATCAGAGACTTATCATTTTGTCCCGGAGACGCTGGAGCGCCGGCGTCCGCGCAGGGCCCACGTCGCTGGCGGCGCAGGATCTCACGGGCTGCACGCGCGCCACGCGACCAGGTTCATCACGCCCAAAAGGACCTCTTGCGCGCGCACGCCGCGCCTCGCGCGCCGACCTATCTTCCAAGAAAGTCGAAGACGCTCAGGCTCAGAACGGGATGTCGTCATCGATGGGCGCGGGACCGCGCCCGCCCGCCGGGGCCGCGGGGCGGCGCTCCATCGGGCTCGACCGGCCGAAGCTCTGGCCGCCGCCCTCGCCCCCGCCATAGGAGACGGCCTCCTCGCCGCCGCGTCCGCCGCGGCTGTCGAGCAGGGTGAGCTCGCCGCGATAGCGCTGCAGCACGACTTCCGTGACCTTGCGCTGGTTGCCGTCCTTGTCGGTGTATTCGCGGGTCTGCAACTGGCCCTCGAGGTAAACCTTCGAGCCCTTCTTGCAGTACTGCTCCGCGACCTTGCCAAGGTTCTCGTTGAAGATGACGACATTGTGCCATTCGGTGCGGTCGCGGCGCTCGCCCGTCGCCTTGTCGCGCCAGGACTCGGTCGTGGCGAGCGAGAAGTTGACCACGGAATCGCCCGAGTTCATCCGGCGCACCTCAGGATCGCGACCCAGATTGCCGATGAGGATCACCTTGTTGACGCTGCCTGACATGTCCAGATCTCCAAATGCGCGCGCGCTGGTTTGGCCTGCACCCTAACCCCCCGCGACCAGATTGCGACCCGTCAACGCGCGCCGGACCGCCTTTTCCACATCTGCCGGGAAAGAAAGGGAGACTTGCGAGGGCCCTGCGATTCATGTTCCTTGTTTGTTCTAGCATCGACGGACCGGCCCCGCAAGCCGGCTCCCGCAGAAGTTCCCGGGGAAGCGACGAGGGGCCCTGTGCATCGCCGACCTCGCACCCTAAGTTGCCGCCTTAACCGAAAGAGACACCAAGCTCCCATGCCCTCCAAATCCACGCCCAAGCCGTCGCCGAAGGCCAGAAAAGGCGCGCCTGCCGCCCCTGCCGCGCCTGTCGCATCGCCGGACCAGAAGTCGATCGTCGTGCGCGGCGCGCGCGAACACAATCTGAAGAACGTCGACCTCGCCATTCCGCGCGACAAGCTCGTGGTGTTCACGGGGCTTTCGGGCTCGGGCAAGTCCTCCCTCGCATTCGACACGATCTATGCGGAGGGCCAGCGGCGCTATGTGGAATCCCTGTCCGCCTATGCGCGGCAGTTTCTGGAGATGATGCAGAAGCCCGACGTGGACCAGATCGACGGGCTCTCGCCGGCCATTTCCATCGAGCAGAAGACGACGTCGAAGAACCCGCGCTCGACGGTGGGCACCGTCACCGAGATTCATGACTACATGCGCCTGCTCTGGGCGCGCGTGGGCGTGCCCTATTCGCCCGCCACCGGTCTGCCGATCGAAAGCCAGACCGTCTCGCAAATGGTGGACCGCGTGCTCGCCCTGCCCGAGAAGACGCGCCTCTATCTGCTCGCGCCGGTGATCCGCGGCCGCAAGGGCGAATACCGCAAGGAAATCGCCGAATATATGAAGAAGGGCTTCCAGCGCCTGAAGATCGACGGGACCTATTACGAGATCGCCGACGCGCCGACGCTGGACAAGAAGTTCAAACACGACATCGACGTGGTCGTGGACCGGATCGTCGTGCGTTCCGACCTCGCCGCGCGTCTGGCGGAATCTTTCGAGACCGCGCTCGATCTCGCCGACGGCATCGCGATCACCGAATTCGTGGACGAGAAGGATGAGAAGGGCGCGCCCCGGCGCATTCTCTTCTCCTCCAAATTCGCCTGCCCCGTGTCGGGCTTCACGATTCCGGAGATCGAGCCGCGCCTGTTCTCGTTCAACAATCCATTCGGCGCCTGCCCCGCCTGCTCCGGCCTCGGTTTCGAGCAAAGGGTGGACCCCGAAATGGTCGTGCCCGATCCCAAGCTGACGCTGCGCAAGGGCGCCATCGCGCCATGGGCGAAATCATCTTCGCCCTATTACCTGCAGACGCTCGAGGCGCTGGGCAAGCATTACAAGTTCCGCCTCGACGCGCCATGGCAGGAGCTTTCCAAGACCGCCCGCAACGCCATCCTGTTCGGATCAGGCGATGAGGAGATCCGCTTCTCCTATGACGATGGCCTGCGCGCCTATCAGGTCAAAAAGCCGTTCGAAGGCGTGGTGCGCAATCTCGAACGCCGTTTCATCGAAACCGAGAGCGAATGGGCGCGCGAGGAGATCCAGCGCTTCATGGCCGATACGCCCTGCGGCGCATGCGGCGGCCATCGCCTGAAGCCCGAAGCGCTCGCCGTGAAGATCGACGGCAAGCATCTGGGCGAGATCGCGCAGCTCTCGGTGAAGGCTGCGGCGCAATGGGCGAGCGACCTGCCGAAGCGTCTCGACAAGAAGCGCAACGAGATCGCAGGCCGCATCCTGAAGGAGATCCGCGAACGCCTCGCATTCCTCGTGGACGTCGGCCTCGACTATCTCACGCTCGCGCGCTCCGCGGGCACGCTGTCGGGCGGCGAGAGCCAGCGCATCCGCCTCGCCTCGCAGATCGGATCGGGCCTCACGGGTGTTCTTTACGTGCTCGACGAGCCATCCATCGGCCTGCACCAGCGCGACAACGCGCGGCTGCTCGAAACGCTGCGCCGGCTGCGCGACCTTGGCAACACAGTGATCGTCGTCGAACATGACGAGGACGCCATTCTCACCGCCGATTACGTTGTGGACGTCGGCCCCGGCGCGGGCATCCATGGCGGGCGCATCGTCTCGCAAGGCGCGCCGCAGGAGGTCGTCGACGATCCGAAGTCGCTCACGGGCGATTACCTGTCCGGCCGCAAGCGCGTGGACGTGCCGCGCGAAAGGCGCAAGCCGCAAGCGGCGCGCAAGCTGAAAGTCGTCAATGCGCGCGGCAACAATCTGAAGAACGTGAACGCGGAGATTCCGCTCGGCCTGTTCACCTGCGTGACCGGCGTCTCGGGGGGCGGTAAATCCACGCTGGTCATCGACACGCTTTACAAGGCGGTGGCGCGCCGCATCGCCGGCGCCGCCGAACAGCCCGCGCCGCACGATGCGATCCAGGGCCTTGAACATATCGACAAGGTGATCGACATCGATCAATCGCCGATCGGCCGCACGCCGCGTTCAAACCCCGCGACCTACACGGGCGCCTTCACGCCCATCCGCGAATGGTTCGCGCAATTGCCCGAAGCCAAGGCGCGCGGTTATCAGCCGGGCCGCTTCTCCTTCAACGTGAAGGGCGGACGCTGCGAGGCCTGCCAGGGCGACGGCGTCATCAAGATCGAGATGCACTTCCTGCCCGACGTCTATGTCACCTGCGACGTGTGCAAGGGCAAGCGCTACGACCGCGAAACGCTGGAAGTAAAATATCGCGACAAGTCCATCGCCGACGTGCTCGACATGACGGTGGAGGAAGCGCGCGACCTGTTCAAGGCGGTGCCCGTGATCCGCGAGAAGATGGACACGCTGAAGCGCGTTGGTCTGGATTACGTGAAGGTCGGCCAGCAGGCGACGACGCTCTCAGGCGGCGAGGCGCAGCGCGTCAAACTGTCGAAGGAATTGTCGCGCCGCTCCACCGGCCGCACGCTCTACATTCTCGACGAGCCCACCACCGGGCTGCATTTCCATGACGTGAAGAAGCTGCTCGAAGTGCTCCACGAACTCGTGGATCAGGGCAACAGCGTCGTGGTGATCGAGCACAATCTGGAAGTCATCAAGACTGCGGACTGGGTGATCGACATGGGGCCGGAGGGCGGCGACGGCGGCGGAACCATCGTCGCGCAGGGCACGCCCGAGGAGATCGCCGCCAATCCCAAATCGCATACGGGCCGCTTCCTGAAGGAAGTGCTCGCCCGCCGGCCGATGGCGCGCCCAGAAAAGGGACGCGCTGCAGCGGAGTAAGCTGGTCAGGCGGGCCGCGCGCCCGCCTGCGGCGCCCTCCCCTTGCGCGCGCCCTCGGGCTTCGCTACGCAAGCCCTTGAGGAGCCGCGCAACATGAGCCTGTCCGCAAATCCAGAAGTCGTCATCGGCGCCGGCGCAGCCGCCGTCCGCTTCGGCAATCGTCTGCCGCTCTCGATCATCGCTGGCCCGTGCGCGCTCGAAAGCCGCGACCACGCCTTGCGCATGGCGGGCGCCCTGCGCGACGTCGCAGACCGGCTTGGCGTGGGCATCGTCTACAAATCCTCCTTCGACAAGGCCAACCGCACCTCGGCCGCCGGCAAGCGAGGGCTTGGGCTTGAGGCCTCCCTCGACGTGTTCGCCGAGGTGAAGGAACGCTTCGGCTTCGCGATCCTCACCGACGTGCATGAGAACGACCAGTGCGCGCGCGCCGCGCAGGTGGTGGACGTGCTGCAGATCCCCGCCTTCCTCTGCCGCCAGACGGACCTTCTGCTGGCCGCCGCCGCCACCGGCAAGCCGGTGAACGTGAAGAAGGGCCAGTTCCTCGCGCCGTGGGATATGAAAAACGTGGTCGCGAAAGTGACCGGTGCCGGCAATCCGGACGTGCTCGTGACGGAGCGCGGCGCGAGCTTCGGCTACAATACGCTCGTCTCCGACATGCGCGGCCTGCCGATCATGGCCGAGCAGACCGGCGCGCCCGTGATTTTCGACGCGACCCATTCGGTGCAGCAGCCCGGCGGACAGGGAACCTCCTCGGGCGGCCAGCGGGAATTCGTGCCCGTGCTCGCGCGCGCGGCTGTGGCCGTGGGCGTCGCCGGCGTGTTCATCGAAACCCATGACGATCCGGCCAACGCCTTCTCGGATGGCCCGAACCAGGTGCCGCTCGGCGAATTCGAAGGCCTGCTGCGTCAGCTCATGGCGTTCGACGCCCTCGCCAAAAAACTGTGACGTCGCAAAAACGTCGCGCGCCTGTCGCATCCTCCGCTGATGCAGGATAGTCCACTTATGCGCGCGCCCGTCCTTCTGGACGAAGCCGCCTTCACCTATTGCGATCCCGCTGATCCATTCTGGAAGCGGCTGGCCATCGGCGGCCTCGAGCGCCTTACCGGACGCGAGACGATCAAGCGCCTCTACCTGCGCCACCAGAAGGCCGGCTGGGGCGCGCGCGGCGATTTCTTCGAGACCGCGCTTGAGGCGCTCTCCATTGATCTTGTGTACGACGCGCAAAGCCTTGCGGCGGTCCCGCGCGAGGGACCGCTGGTCGTGGTGGCGAACCATCCTTTCGGCGTGCTCGACGGCATCGCCGCCTGCGCGCTGATCGGCAAGGCGCGGCGCGATTTCCGCGTGCTCACCAACGCCGTGCTGATGCGCGCGCCGGAAATGCGCGAGCGCATGCTCGCGGTGGATGTTTCGGAGACGCCGCAAGCCCGGCGCGCGAACGCCCGCACTCTGGCGCAGGCGCTCGCCCATGCGCGCGCTGGCGGCTGCGTCGTCGTCTTTCCCGCGGGCGCCATTTCAACGGCGCCGGACCGCTGGGGCCGTCTGCCGGCATTGGACGGCCCGTGGTCGCCCTTCGCTGGCAAGCTGGCGATCAGCGCGCAAGCGCACACGCTGGCGCTGCGCTTCATGGGCCAGAACTCGCGCCTGTTCCAGATCGTGAGCCATGTGCATCCGGCGTTGCGGCTGGCGCTGTTCTTTCACGAGACGCGCCGGCGCATCGGCGCGCCGATCGAGGCGCGCATCGGCGCGCCCATGCCGCCCTCGACGCTTGCGGGACTGGATGCGGCGGCCGTCACGCAGCGCCTGCGCGCCGAATGCGACGCGCTCGCACAGCAAGCGCAGCCGCCCGCTCCCGCCTCCGATCAGCCGCGGCCGCGGTAAGGCGCGACGCCCTGATCGGGCGCCCAGACGCCCTTGGGCAGCGAGCCCGTCTGCCAGAACACATCGATCGGGATGCCGCCGCGCGGATACCAATAGCCGCCGATGCGCAGCCATTTGGGCTTCAGAAGGGCCGCAAGCTCGCGACCGATGCGCACCGTGCAATCCTCGTGAAAGGCGCCATGGTTGCGGAACGCGCCGAGATAGAGCTTCAGCGACTTCGATTCCACGAGCCAGCGGCCGGGCGCGTAATCGATAACCAGATGAGCGAAATCCGGCTGGCCGGTCACGGGACACAGGGACGTGAACTCCGGGGCGGTGAAGCGCGCCACATAATCCGTGTCTGGATGCGGATTGGGCACGCGCTCGAGCTGCGCCTCCTCCGGGGAGGCTGGCAGGGAGACATGCTGGCCGAGCAGCGTCGCGCCCTCCGCCGAGGAGCCGGCGCGTTTGGGCTGCGCGCCGCTGGTCTGCTTTCTGGGGTTTTTTGAGCTGGCCATGGGGATCCTTCCAAGCGGGTGCTTTAGGCGCCTACGCGCACGGACGCAAGGCGGTTCGCCGCGATGCTTCTACGGCCAAGCGAAACGCGACGGACTTCTGGCCGTTGTCATGTCAGCGCCCGGGCGGTCCCCGCCTGCGCCAACGCCGACGCCACCCGGAGCAGCCCGCAGGAAGCCCATGCGCCCCAATCCATCCCAAGCCGGCGCCAAGCGTAGCCGCATGATCCGCATTCATCCCATCAGGACCGGCTCCGTGCAGTTCCGCCCAGCGCAGATCCGCGCCCGGACGAGCGGCATAGGGCGGTGGTGGCGGATCCTGTCCGACCGCGAGTGGACGCGGGAAATGCCGATCTACTGCTTCCTCATCGAACATCCGGAAGGGCTGTTCATGGTGGACGCGGGCGAAACCGCGCGGGTGACGGAGCCCGGCTTCATGCCCCGCTGGAACCCCTACGTGCGCCGTGCGCTTCGCTACAGGATCGCGCCCGAGGATGAAGTGGGCCCGCAATTGCAGCGCCTTGGCTTCGACCCCGGCGACGTCAGCACGGTCGTGATGACGAGCCTCGCGCTCGGCCACGCCGGCGGGCTCGACTACTTCCGCCGCGCGCGCATCATCGTCAGCGCGCAGGAATGGGCGGGCGCCATGAGCGGAGTCGGCAGGCTCGCCTCCTACCCGCCCAAACACTGGCCCAAATGGTTTACGCCGCGGATCGTGACATTCAACGCCGGACAGCTCGGCGGCCTACCCCGTTCGCAACCGATCACGGGCGACGGCTCGCTTTACATGGTGCGAACCCCAGGTCATACGCCCGGCCATATCGCGGTCGTTCTGGAGGATGGCGAAACGCTCTATTTCTTCGCCGGCGATGCGTCATACCTGCGCACCACCATGGCGGAGGCGGTACCAGACGGAATAGCCGCCAGTCCCACTCAGCAGGTGAAGACGCTGAAGGCGATCCGCGCGCTCGCGCAATCGCGCCCCCTCGTCTATCTGCCAACGCATGATCCAGACGTGGCGTCGCGGATAGCCGCCTGCGACGTGAGCGTGGATTAAACAGCGCCGCGGCGCCGGCTTACGCGCGGGCGCGCATCGCCTCCATGTCCTGCAGACCCTTGCTCGCTTCCTCGCGCAGGTCCTCCCAGATCTCCGCGACATATTTGCCGAAGGCTTCGCCGCCCATCATTTTCGAGGAGCGCGGACGCGGCAGATCAATGTCCACGACGCGCTTGATACGCCCCGGGCGGAAACTCATGATCAAAACGCGGTCGGACAATTGCACCGCCTCGGCGAGGTTATGCGTGATGAGCATCGTGGTCTGATTCAGGTCCTGCTGAATCTGAAGCACCTTGTCGCCCAGCAGCAGGCGGGTTTGCTCATCAAGCGCGGCGAAGGGCTCATCCATGAGGAGAATGCGCGGCTGGAAGGCGAGCGTGCGGGCGATCGCGATGCGCTGGCGCATGCCGCCGGAAAGCTCGGAGGGAAAGCGGTTCTCGAACCCGTCAAGGCCGACCAGCCGCAGGAGATCACGCGCGCGCGACAGGCGCTCCTCTCGCCCGACGCCTGCGGCCTCAAGCGGGAAAGCCACATTGTCCAGCGCCGTGCGCCAAGGAAAGGTCGATTCCTCCTGAAACACCATGCCGACGGACTTGTGGCAGCCGCGCACCTGCTCGCCGTCCACATAGACCGCGCCTTCATAGTCTTCGATCAAACCGCCGACGATGTTCATGAGCGTCGACTTGCCGCAGCCCGACGGCCCCACCAGCGTGACGATCTCGCCATCGCCGACGTCCAGATCGACGTCGGCCACAGCGCGAAAGGCCGTGCCCATCATGTCGAAGACGCAGTTCACGCCGCGGAAGGCGATCTTCGGCGCCGGGGACGCGCCGGCGGGGGAA